>OLWK01000824.1_pt1 | contig 16213 bp, 10 predicted proteins | sample 1674141 | NCBI WGS metagenome assembly OLWK01 (sample SAMEA103958148, study PRJEB25191) | human gut metagenome | reverse complement strand
GGCAGAAGCGAGAATTGATGAGCTGCGGCGAGAGATAGGGGCAAGCCCCTATCCTATAATATGAGCCCCTTTCAGGGGCAGCGGCGCCGCATCCCTCATCCCCCAATCCTTTTATCAGAACCTAATCCGTTCCATGTGTGGATAGAGGCGATTAGACCCCCAGTAGAAGAGGAAAGCCGTGAGGAGTCCGCCAACGACATCAACAAAATAATGTGCTTCGATATATACCGTGGCGCCGCACAGCAACACGTATAGCGGCAGCATGGCGAGCCAGAGTCTGCGGTGGTTGTCTTTCCAAAGAATCGTCATGAGCACCGTGCTGATGCCGACGTGCGACGATGGGAAGGCCGCTGTTGGCCGTTCGCCGCTCTCCTGCGCCGATTCCACCAGTTCGCGGAAGAAACCATCGGTGCCTGGCGATGGCAGCATTTCCGTGTGTGTGCGGAAATATTCGCCGAGGTGTGCGAAATGTCCCTGCATGGCCGCGTCGACGCCGATGGCGCGGAAATAATATTGCGGTCCGGCAACGGGGAGGAAGAGATAGATGAGATAATACAGGAAGAAAGAGGTCAGCACCACGAAGGCCGTGCGCCCGAAGCGCGGGCGGTCGACAAAGAGCGGAACGAGCACCGTGAGGGCAATCATGGGATAGTAGGAGAAATAGCCCAGATGGAAGAGTTCGCTCCATAGCTTCGACGGCATCACGCTGTGGAACACCAGCGAGGGCTGGCAGCCGAAGATGGCTTGGTCGGCCGCGGCGAAGAGGTGGTCGAGGTTGGGGAAGAGCTGGCAGAACTCGTAGGTGTCGGGATACCAGTAGGCCAGCAGCGAGAGCGGATAGATGTAGCGCAGGAGCATTGTGGCCCGCGTGGGTACCACGCAGTAGGTGGCCACCGTGAGCGCCATGCCGACAATGATGAAGGCCCGCCCCATGATGAGCTGCAACGGCGCGTTCATGTCGCCCCACACCAGACCGATGACGGCCGTTGTGAAAAGCGTGTAGGCCAGTGTGACTTTTTCCACACCGAGCAATCCGCGCTGGCGCGGCTCGAAATTGATGTAACTTAAATCCATGCTTCGCTTTTATACCATGCAACTGTTTCTGCGACGCCGCGGGAAAGGTCGTATTGCGGCTCGTAGGAGAGTTCTTTGCGGGCGCGAGAGATGTCACACCGCCAGTTGCGTTGTTTCATGATTCTGTATTTGTCGAGATTGAGCGTCGTTGTCTTTCCTCTCAGGCGTGCCCAGGTGCCAGAGAGGGCGCAGACGGCGTGGAGCACCCACAGGGGGGCGCAGATGTGGGCCACGTGGCGCACGCCCATGTTCTCTTGTAGGAGGTCTGAAAAGGTGCGCGAGGCATATTCTCCGCCGTCGGAGAGGTTGTATGCTTCGCCCGATTGGCCTTTGGTGAGCGCCAGGAGGGCGGCGTTGACGAGGTCTTTCACGTAGATAAACGTGATGATTTGTCGGCGGTAGCCTACGGAGAAGTCAATGTGTTGGCCGATGCTTTTGGCCATCAAGAAGTAGTCGCGCTCGCGCGGTCCGTAAACCCCCGTCGGGCGCAGGATGATATAGTCGAGCCCTTCCATTTGTTTGAGCCCTTCTTCCGCCTCGACCTTCGAGCGCCCGTAGGCCGTGTTGGGCTGTGGGACATCGGCTTCGGTGAAGGCGGCATAGTCCGTCTCATGAAGCGCCCCGCAGATGCTCAGCGAACTGATGAAGACGAAGCGCGAGCGGAGGGCGCCGGTGGCGACGAGCTGGCGGGCCAGGGAAAGCGTTCCTTGCGTGTTGACGCGGAAAAAGTCGGCCGGACGGCGGCATTTGGTGGCGCCAGCAGCGTGGACGACGTATTGCCAAGGCCCGTTGTCCTTCACGTGGGCATGGAGTTGCTCAGCGAGTTTCGCCTCGTTGCCGAGGTCCAGTTCGATGAAATGGATGCGCGGGTCGGTGAGGTAGCGCCTGGAACTCGTTGGGCGCACGGCGGCCCACACTTCAAACCCTCGCTGAAGGGCCTCTTCAACGAGGGTGCTGCCGATGAAGCCACTGGCACCGGTGATTAATAGGCTGTTGTTCATTGTTTGTCGGTGTCTATAGGGGGCGGGGGGCGTTTAAAATTGGAATATTAAATCGATAGAGATTGTGCGTGAAAGCCTATCTGCGGCCTTGCACGGGCTGAAAGCCCAACAAGTCCACAGCCCAGGGCAACGCCCTGGGTATCATGTCCCCCATTCCCTACGCCCTGTAAGGGCAAAAGTAAAAGCCAACCATTCGCCCATACTTTTGCCCTTACAGGGCGTAGGCGTTTATACACTGATACCCAGGGCGTTGCCCTGGGCTGTGGACTGGCTGCCCTTTCAGGGCGCTCCTGTTTGCGCTTTGTTCGTTTATGATGTGCGCATGCTTCGCCACTTGTTATTTGGTTCAAAATCGCGCAGAGATTTTTCTTGGGTTTTGAACACCCTGCCCTTTCAGGGCGCTCCTGTTCGCGCTTTGTTCGTTTATGATATATGCTTAATGGTGGATGTACTATATATATATGTACACAGCTTGCGGGAGGGCTAAGTAATGGTACCATTATTAAAGTTCAATCTGCTCCACCTCCACATTCTGGTGCATGAAGAGCGCGGCGCTCTCGCGAAACTTGGCAGTGTCTTCCGTGGTGAGGTAGCAGACGGTGCCGCCAGTGGTGCAGCGTTGCGCCATGTCGGGGTGGCGTTGCAGATAGTCCTTGAGGCTGGCGGCGACGTATTCGCCCTGCGGCACGATGCGCACGCCAGTTGGCACATACTTCACGATTTTGTTCATGAGCAACGGATAGTGTGTGCAACCCAATATGAGCGTGTCGATTTGCGGGTCGAGACGCATAATGCCGTCAATGCGTTTGCGCACGAAATAGTCGGCACCGGGAGAGTCAAATTCGTAATTCTCCACCAGCGGTACCCACATGGGGCAGGCTTGGCCCGTGACGGTGATGTCAGAGGCCAGTTTGTGGATTTCCAGGGTGTACGAGCCCGAATTGATGGTGCCCGCTGTGGCCAGCACACCGACGTGGCGCGAAGTGGTCAGTTTGCACACGGCTTCCACCGTTGGGCGAATCACGCCGAGCACGCGCCGCGTGGGGTCAAGTCGCTGAAGGTCCAGCATTTGTATGCTCCGCAGCGCTTTGGCCGAGGCCGTGTTGCAGGCCAGAATGACCAATTGGCAGCCGCGCTGGAAAAGCGCTTCAACGGCTTCCAGCGTATAGCGGTAAATCACGTCGAAGGAGCGGCTGCCATAGGGGGCGCGGGCGTTGTCGCCAAGGTAAAGATAGTCGTACTGCGGCAGAAACTGCTGAATCTGCCTGAGAATGGTCAGTCCGCCATATCCGGAGTCGAACACGCCGATGGGGCCCTGTCCGGGCTGGAGTAAGGGAGTTTGTGTTGCCATGTGAGCTGGCGTTTAAAGGAGTGGGGGAGGGGCGTCGGAATTGTTCCAATCGCCTGTTTGTCAGCGTAGCGTGTTAAGCTTGGCCAGCACGTAAGGCGTTGCATCTTCAGAGAGAGAGCGGCGCACGTAGGGCATAGCTTTGCTGTCGCGGTTGATGATATATTGGTAGTTTCTCTCTTCGCCGACGGCAGCGATGGCATCGTCGAGCATCAGACGGATTGGCGCGAGCATATCGGCTTCGGCAGCTCTCACGAGGCTGTCGGCCTGGTGGCGGAAAGCCAATCCCTTTTCGAGAGCGTCCTGCAAATCGCGCTGGCGCTTCAGCAGGATGTTCTGCGGAAAGTCTTTCTGTCCCTGCATGAAGTCGGTAAACATGCGTTTGAAATTCAGCTCGTTGTAGTTGGCTTCGCGCTCGTATTTGTCGCGCAGCTGCTTCACGCGGATTTTCATGGCCGCATATTCCGGCATGGATTGCAGGATGGAGTCGTAGCGTAGCATGCCGTAGACGGGCTGTGCCGGCTGTGCCGGCTTGGCCAAAGTCGTGTCGATGGTTGCCATGCTCATCTGCGTCTGTGCCTTCGTGTGTGAAAGGCAGCAGATGAGGAGTATGCAGGCGGCGAAAAGAATTTTCTTCATATTATATATATAATGTGTCCTTTGTTGTTTTGCGCTTTAGATGGGGTACGGCCTGAAAGACTGGGCGTTCCCCTTTTAGGTAGGGTGTTCAAAATTGGAATATTAAGTCGATGGAGATTGTGCGGGAATGCCCTATCTGCGGCTCTGTGCGGGCTGAAAGCCCAGCAAGTTCATAGCCCAGGGCAACGCCCTGGGTGCCGTGTTCCCCGTTTCTACGCCCTGTAAGGGCAAAAGTAAAAGTCAACCATTCGCCCATACTTTTGCCCTTACAGGGCGTAGGCGTTTATATATTGATACCCAGGGCGTTGCCCTGGGCTATGAACTGGCTGCCCTTTCAGGGCGCTCTTTTTCGCACTTTGTTCGTTTATCATGTGCGCATGCTTCGCCACTTGCTATTTGGCTTAAAACCGCGCAGAGATTTTTCTGGATTTTGAACACCCTACCCTTTAGGGTGGTTCAGAATTATTAGCCCCCCTTTATACTGCTTGCAAAGCTACGCAAAAAAAACGAGTTACACCCCATGTGTGGTTTTGTTTTTCAGTATGTTGGAATATAGGGGTATTTTTGTAACTTTGCCAGAGAAGAACCTCACATGTAGAATATCCGTACAAATCCTCCGTGCAGAATATCCATGAAAAATAATCATCGCATCTTCGCCGCCCTCCTCGCCCTTGTGGCCTTGTTTTCCTCTTGCGGCGGCGAACAGAGAAAATATGTCATCGGCGTGTCGCAATGCTCCGACGACTCTTGGCGTACGAAACTCCAGCAGGAACTGGAACTTTCAACGTATTTCAACGACGAAGTGCAGCTCGTGTTGTGCTCGGCCAACGATGATGTGGAGCGGCAGTGCCGTCAGATAGATTCGTTGGTCAGCCTGAATGTTGACCTCCTCATCGTTTCCCCCCAGCAACTCGACAATATCTCTTCAACCATCGCCCATGCCACCGATAAAGGCATCCCCGTGATTCTCTTCGACCGCAAGAGCGACGTGAAGAACTACACCGCCTATATGGGCGCCGACAACTATCGCATCGGCCGCATGTTGGGCGATTATGCCGCCTCGCTCCTCGGCGGACAGGGAGAGGTCGTGGAGATTGCTGGCGAACACGGGTCGTCGCCGGCCATCGAGCGCCACAACGGATTTACCGACGCTCTGAAGGCGCACCCTGGCATCCGCACCGTGGGCTATGAGGAGGGCAACTGGAAAGAGAAGTCGGGCGAGGACGCCATGGAAAAGATTTTGCGCCGCCTCGAAAAAGAGAATCCCGATTTCACCATCAGTTTGGTCTTTGGCGGCAACGACCGCATGGCCGTCGGCGCCCGCGCCGCCATCGAGCGCTACCGCTCGACCCATCCGCAGTCGGCCCTGGCCCAGCAGCCCCCCGTCTTCTATCTCGGCATCGACGCCCTCCCAACGCCCGGTGGCGGCATAGAGAAAGTGCGCGACGGCATACTGACGGCTTCCGCCATCTATCCCACGCACGGCGACGAACTGATGCAGCTCGCGTTGAACATTCTCAACGGTGTGCCCTTTGAGAAAAACAACGACATGGAGACGAGCCTCGTCACGGCCGACAATGCCAAGGTGCTTTTGCTGCAAAACAAAGATATAGAAAACCAGCACAGCTATATCCAGCGGATGCACACGAAGGTGGGCGACCTCCTTTCGCAGTTTAATCTGCAGCGTCTCTTCCTCATGTTCTTCATCTTGTTGGTGGCAGTGGTCAGTGCGCTGTTGGTGGTGTCCGTCAGGGCCTACCGCACCAAGCAGCGCCTTTATGAAAAGCTCCGGCGAAAGAACGAGGAACTCAACAGCGAGAAAGCCATCGTGGAACGCCAGCGCGACGAATTGGAAGAACAGCGCGACCAGCTCCTCGACGCCACTACCAAGGCGGAAGACCCCGCCGACGAAGAAGGACCAGCCGACGGCCTGGCCGACATGCCGAGAAACGAATTTCTGGAGCATTTCATGGAATGTATTGACCAGCGCTTCACCGACCCCGACCTGACGGTGGAAGACATCGGCCACGATATGTGCCTGTCGCGCGTGCAGCTCTATCGCCGCGTGAAAGCCGCCACTGGAAAGACGCCCGTTGAAATCATCCGCGAGAAGCGCCTCACGCATGCCCGCCTCCTCTTGGCCGACGGTTCGCTCTCTGTTTCCGAGGTGGCTTATAGAGTGGGCTTCTCCGCCCCTTCCTATTTCACCAAGTGCTACAAGGATTTCTACGGAAAATCGCCCTCGGAGAAGAAAAAATGATTCAAATACCCCTAAAAATGTTGCATCGACCGATATTTGCAAGTCGTTGCAACATTTTTGTTTGCCCTCCGGTTTCATCATTACATACTTTTGCGACAGGAAGTCCGTTCGCGATGAACGATGCTTCTTTCGTTCGCGACGAACGATGCCTCATCATGGAAAACCTAACTACAAACCAATAACAAACATGAAACCAACCAGAAAAGCACTGCTCACCTGTCTGCTTTGCACGCCTATGATTGTGGCGGCACAGACTGAAGAACCTGCCAGTGACAACGCAGGAAAGAGCAACAAAGAAGAGGGCAACCGCAACGTGATGCTCAACGCTTCGAGCGCCAACGGGCCGCGCGAAATTCAAATCGGACTCCCTTCAACGGACGTTAATGTCCTGGAGAACGGACTTCCCGTGACCTTCGCAACGAATCCCCACAGTGTCAATTCCAACTGGCGTATGGACGCGAGCCATAGCCACGTGGGACTGCTTAAAATCTCAGAGACGGCCATCACCACAGGCAATATCGGCTATGCCGTCAATTCCTGGACGAAGCTTGGCGAAAAAGGATTCCACGGTTCGCTCAACTATAAGACCAACCATTTCGGCATGCAGGAGTTTTCGCTGAATGTCAACGGCTCTCTTGCCAACAACTGGCTCTACAGTGCCAACGTCTATCAGGATTTCGACCCGGGAACGTTCGACATCAAAAGTTCCAAACTGCAAGACCGCACGCAAATCTATAAACTCGCGTTGACGCGTCTCTATGGTAACGGCCGCGGCCAGTTTTCCGCCATGTATCATTACAGCAACAGCCATCCCGTCAGCAACTATGCCACGCAGTCGGCGCCCTTCATCTATGTCGGCGACGGCAGTGTGAAGGAATACGGGAAGTTCAAGCTCGGAACAACGTCCTATCTCCCCGTTGATGCCAACATGACCTATCGCGATATGCGTACAGGGGAAATCGGCAACATCTCTCTTTATGATGCCGCCGAAAACCGTTCGAGCCAGGTTTACCTCTCTAATAAATACGCGTGGGACAACGGACTCACCTGGACGGCTTCGGCACGCTACGACCACGCCCGCGGCGCTTTCGTCTTCCAGACACCGATGAGCCTCACCTATGTGAAGGACAATCCTGCCTACAACTACAAGACCATCAACGCCCTCGGACAGCGAGAAAACTATACGGGCGACTATGTGCAGTCGCGCATGTCGTGTCTCAACGCGGGCGACATCGACGAACTCCTCTTCACCACGGAACTGAGCAAGAAATTCAGCCGTAGCACCTTGCGCGTGGGCTTGAACGAATGGCTCTACAACATCGACTACGCCTCAAACACCACCATGTACGACCAGAGCGTCGCTGCCGACGGCAGTTATCCGGTGCGGGTGTACGATGCCAATAAGCGCGACTATTATTTCTACGATTTCAATAAGAATGCCTCGGAATATTACAAGGGAACGGAAAACAAACTCGCCGCTTACCTGACGCACGACTGGGACATCACCGACAAACTCAACGCCTATTATGGCGCACGCATCGAATGGCAGCGCCTCAATGGTGAAAACGCCGCAGTGCGCAACGCCGCCGGCGACTTTGTGGGACGCTTCAGCGATTATCACCTTGGCGCAACGGCTGCCGATGGCACTGTCATCCGTCCGACCGACCTCAACTATAATTGGCTCAACTACGACCTCACGGCGGCCTTGACCTACAAAATCAATAAGCAGTTTGGTCTCACGGGCGACTTCACCTACATCGTGCAGCATCCGCGTTTTGAAAACTTCGCGCCAGCCACGTTGCCCAACACGCAGAAAATCACGGTGCCTCTGGGACGCGCTGGCTTCTATTACAACAACAAATGGCTCAGCCTCACCTCGCTCTTCTCTTATATCTCGAAGACCAACAACAATTCAACGCTCAACCTCCAGCACGGCGCTGAAATCATGGCCGCCCCGATGAGCTACGACATCCAGACCTGGGGATGGACCACCGACGCCATCATCCGCCCCTTCAAGGGATTTGAGCTTCACGCGCTCTTCACCTACCAGAAGCCGACTTACAAGAAATACGAAACGTCCGTGACCTTCAGTGATGGATATACGGGAAGCATCAATGCCACGGGAAATATCGTTGCGGAAATCCCGCAGGTGTTGATTGAACTTGACCCGAGCTACATGATCACGCCCGACCTCAAACTCTGGACGAGCTTCCGCTATTTCAGCAAGACTTATGCCAACATCAACGACGCCTATTATTTCAACGGCCGTTGGGAAAGCTTCGGCGGTGTGGACTGGAAGGTCAACAAAATGCTTAACCTCGGCTGCACAGTGGTCAACTTCCTCAACCAGACAGGAGCAAAGGGTAGCATCGCAGGTGCCGAACTCATCACGAAGGAAGACGCCGGAAACTATAGCAACTGCCTCATGACAGGAAGCTATCTGCGCCCGCTGACCGTGGAATTTACAGCGAAGCTTAATTTCTAAGACACGTAAGATACAACCAAGTACAATCATACAAAAAGCAGGTGCTCATCTTTATTCTAATTTGAAGTAAAATATGTGTGTTGTCTTTCTGAGCACCTGCTTCTTTTAACCCCCATCTCAAAAACGAATCAATCATGAAACGATATATAGCCATCATGGCCGCCACTCTGGCCGCCGCCAACCTCTCCGCTCAGCACATGAACATCGCCACCAGCGGCGACACGGCCATCATCACCATCACGAATCCCACGAAATATCTCATCCTCCCCGTTGAGGAAGAAATGCCCGAAGCACAGGTGGTGCTCGACCAGGGAAAGAAAACCGACACTTGGATGGACGTGCGCCTCGCCGTCAACGACGTGGACTATGAAGTGCCTTTCGCCCTCGGCAAAGGCAACAAGGCCGTGGTCAGAATCGCCAATCTGGCGAAAAACGCTTTGGCGCTGAAGAAGATGCGTCTCAGCGACACGTGGAACGTCACCAACACCGACTACTATCGCCCCGTCTACCACCACACGCCCCTCTATGGATGGATGAACGATGCCAACGGCCTGACCTATAAAGACGGAGAATACCATCTCTATTTCCAGTATAACCCCTACGGCTCGAAATGGGGCAATATGCACTGGGGCCACTCCGTGAGCCGCGACCTCGTCCACTGGCAGCATCTCGACCCCGCCATCGCCCGCGACACTATGGGACACATCTTCTCTGGCAGCACGGTGGTGGATGTCAACAACACGGCAGGCTTCGGCAAAAACACCATCATTGCTTACTACACTTCTGCGAGCGACAAAAACGGACAGATTGAATGTATGGCCTATAGCAAAGACAACGGCCGCACGTTCACGAAATACAAAGGCAACCCCGTGTTGCGCCCCTTCGACGGACTGAAGGATTTCCGCGACCCGAAAATCTTCTGGTATGAGCCTTCAAAGTCATGGTACATGATTGTGTCGGCCGATAAAAATATGCGGTTCTACAAGTCGAAGAACCTCAAGAAATGGGAATACGTCAGCCAGTGGGGCGAAGGCTTCGGCGCCCAGCCCAACCAGTTTGAGTGTCCCGACTTCTTCCCGCTTCCCGTTGACGGCGACAAGAACAAGATGAAATACGTCATGATTGTCAACATCAATCCAGGCTTCGTCTATGGCGGTAGCGCTACGCAATATTTCGTGGGTGAGTTCGATGGTAAGGAATTCCATTGCGACTCGAAGCCAGAAACCGTGAAGTGGCTCGATTGGGGCAAAGACCATTACGCCACCGTCACCTTCTCCAATCTCGGCGAACGCATCGTGGCTGTGCCCTGGATGAGCAACTGGCAGTATGCCAACATCACGCCCATCCGCCAATACCGCGGTGCCAATGCCCTCCCGCGCGAACTCAAACTCTTCTCCAACAACGGCGAGACCTATCTCTCTGCCAATGTGGTCGATGAGGCCCGCGCCCTGAGAAAGGAAACGAAGGAGCTCGGAAACATTGAAGTCACCAACGCCAACCCCTACATCGTCCGCAATCTCTTCAATGGCAACAACGGCGCGTTTGAGTTTGAAGCCAATATCACCCCGGGCAATAGCGACGTCGTCGGCTTGAGCCTCTTCAACGACAAAGAGGAGCGCACGCTCGTTTATCTCGATCTGAAGAACAAGCGCCTCGTGATGGACCGCACGGAGAGCGGACTGACAGATTTCGGAAAAGAAGCGGAACGCCACAACATCGAAAAGGCGGCTGAGGCTGCCGGACTGATGAAGGGCAAACTTTCGCAAGACATCGCCCTCAACTTCAAAAACGATTTCGCCCTCGCCACCTGGGCGCCGCTCTCGCTCTGCGGAACAGCGCAAGACCTCAACCGATGGAAGGAAGACGGACAGATAACTGGCAAGGAGAAAACATACCACCTCGACATCTTCGTCGACAAATGCTCCGTGGAAGTCTTCGTCAACGGCGGACGCATCGCCATGACCAATCTCGTCTTCCCAACAGCCCCCTATAATAATATAAAGGTGTGGGCCGAAGGCGGCAAGGCAGAGGTCTCAAAAGCCAAAGTGTATTCTCTCGGACTCTAAATAGCTTTCAATCATGAAAAAGACCAATAACCTGGCAATCATCTCCGTGATGTTCTGCTTCTTCTGCATGGGTTTCGTCGACCTCGTTGGCATCGCCAGCAACTACGTCAAGGCCGACCTCCATCTGAGCGATTCCGTTGCCAACATCTTCCCCTCCCTCGTGTTCTTCTGGTTTCTCATCTTCAGCGTCCCGACCGGCGTGCTGATGAACAAGATTGGAAGAAAGAAAACCGTGTTGCTCTCGTTGGGCGTCACCGCTCTGTCGCTGCTCCTGCCGCTCTTCGGCGAGAGTTTCGCCGTGATGCTCTGCGCCTTCTCGCTGCTCGGCATCGGCAACGCCCTCATGCAAACCTCGCTCAATCCCCTCGTCACCTGCGTGATGGGTGGCGGGCATTTGGCCGCCGTGCTCACCTTCGGACAGTTCATCAAGGCCATCGCCTCCTTCATCGCCCCCTACCTCGCCATCTGGGGCACCACGCAGGTGCTGCCCTCCTTCGGCTACGATTGGCGCATCCTCTTTGCCGTTTTCCTCATTGTTGGTATCTTTGCAACCGCCCTGCTCGCCACTGTTGAAATCCGCGAGCCCAAGGCCGCAGGTGCCGCCGATGGTGTCGGTCGCCAGTTCTCTCAGGCCTTCGCCCTCTTGGGCAAACCTCTCGTGTTGCTCACCTTCTTAGGCATCATGTGCCACGTTGGCATCGACGTCGGCACGAACACCACGGCGCCCAAAATCCTCATGGAACGCCTCGGCATGACGCTCAACGACGCCGCCTTCGCCACCAGTCTCTATTTCATCTTCCGCACCATCGGCTGCTTCACAGGTTCCTTCTTCCTGCGCATCCTGAAGGCCCGCACCTTCTTCCTCATCTCCGTGGTGCTCATGGCCGCCTCTATGGCCTGCCTCTTCCTCGGCAAGAGCGAGGCCGTGCTCTATGCCGGCATTGCCCTCGTTGGCTACGGCAATTCCAACATCTTCTCCATCTGTTTCTCCAACGCCCTCTTGGCCGTCCCCGAGAAGCAGAACGAAGTGAGCGGCTTGATGATTATGGGCCTCTTCGGCGGCACGCTCTTCCCCCTCGTTATGGGAGTGGCCTCCGACGCGATGGGCCAGGCCGGAGCCGTTCTCTGCATGGCTGTCGGCGTTGTCTATCTCTTTGCATACGCTTCTAAAATCAAATAACCTTCAACCATGGAAAAAGACAATTATATCGTCGGACTCGGTGAGACGCTTTTCGACTGCCTCCCCGACGGAAAGAAACTCGGCGGTGCCCCCGCCAACTTCGCCTACCACGTCAGCCAGTTTGGCTTCAACGGCCTGGCACTCTCGGCCATTGGCGATGACGAAGACGGCCGTCAAATCGTCCGCGAACTCGAGGCCCACGGCCTAAAACACCATCTCGAAATCGTCAGCCAGCCCACGGGCACCGTGCAAGTCACGCTTTCTGGCGAAGGCATTCCGCAATACGACATCTGTCTGGGCGTAGCCTACGACAACCTGCCCTGGACACCCGAAATCGAGCGCATTGCCCGCAACACCCGCGCCGTCTGCTTCGGCACCCTGGCGCAGCGCACCGCCGTCACGCGCTCAACCATCCTTCGTTTTCTCGAAACCATGCCGCCCCTCGGCACGCTCAAACTCTTCGACATCAATCTGCGCCAGAACTGGTATTCCAAGGAAGTCATCGAAGAATCTCTCACACGCTGCAATGTCTTAAAGATCAACGACGAGGAAATCGTCAAGGTCTCCCATTTGCTTGGCCTCGGCGACCTGAGCGGCGTCAACCCAACGGCAGAACTCCTGCAGCCCGTCAATTTCGAAGACCAGGTGCAGCAGCTCATCAGTCGTTATCAACTTCAGATGGTCGTGCTCACCTGCGGTGCCTTCGGCTCCTACGTCGTCACCGACAGCGAGATGAGCTTCCAGCCCACGCCGAAAGTGCAGGTGGCCGACACCGTCGGTGCCGGCGACTCCTTCACCGGAGCTTTCTGCGCCGCCATCCTCGCGGGCAAACCCATCCCCGAAGCGCATAAAATCGGCGTCGATGTCTCGGCCTACGTCTGCACGCAGCAGGGCGCCATGCCCCCCTATCCCAAGGAGCTCAAGGAGCGCGTAAGCCTTCTCGACTTATAATCCGCGGCGCTCTCCGTAGCGCCCGTAGCCGTCAAAGCAAATACCCAACCAATCCAATATGCAACCAGCAAGCAGGCAGCCAGCGACAACGCGGGGCTGCCTGTTTCTTTTTGCCCTTACAGGTAGGGTGTTCAAAATCCAGAAAAATCTCTGCGCGGTTTTAAGCCAAATAACATGGCAGTTGCACCGCTGCCCCTGAAAGGGGCTCATATTCCAGGATAGGGGCTTGCCCCTATCTCCCGCCGCAGCTCATCGATTATCACTTCTGCCCCTGTAAGGGGCGCATATCGTGGGCGGGGCTTGCCCCGCAATATCTGTCGAGATATGAGCCCCTTACAGGGGCGAGGTTCATAAATCGGCCTCAAGAGGTAGGGGCAAGCCCCTACCCTAAATATGAGCCCCTTTCAGGGGCAGCGCCACCTCTCTATCAACCTTGGATTTTTCTGGATTTTGAGCACCCAACCAGCATGGATAGGATAAACTAATTTTGAACACCTCCTTACCATTACTCAGCCCGCATCAGACTCACTCAAACAAAGCCTCCGACTTCTGTCGGCTGTTGTCATTGGGAGCCGTGGCGGCAGGAGGCGTTTCTTCCTCCTGTTCGGAATCGTTCACGGGTTTCGGCTTGGGCTTCGGAATGTCAAATTCCTCAGTGTCTTTATATCCCAAAGAACGGTCGCGATAAATTTTCTTCATATAGTAGGCCCAGATTGGGAGGGCAGAAGAAGCGCCCTGCCCCATTGCCATAGAAGCGAAATGAATGGAGCGTTCTTCACCGCCAACCCAGCAAGCCGTTACCAAGCGTGGCACACACCCCATAAACCATCCGTCGGAGTTTTCGTTCGTCGTACCAGTCTTGCCTGCAATCTGCCCCTTGATGTCGTATTTGAAACGGAGGCGGCGGCCCGTACCTTGGTCGATGACGGCCTGCATCATGTCGAGCATCTTATAGGATGTCTGCTCACTGATCACTTCGCTCATACGCGGCGTAAACTCCGCAACGATGTTTCCTTGGTCGTCTTCGATCTTGGTGACGAGAATCGGGGCGCAACGGATGCCTTTATTGACAAAGGCCGTGTAGGCGCTGGCCATTTCGCCAACCGTGATTTCGCAGGCACCCAAGCAAAGCGGCAACGACGGATAAATCTGGTTGTTGGCCACTCCAAATTCATGCAGATAGTCAACGAGGCGCGTGCCGTAGGGGTCAATCTGATACATGAGTTCAGCCGTAATCCAGTTGTTTGACTGGCTCAAGCCCCACTTCAGCGTCACCATCTCGCCATATCTTGAGCGGCTACTGTTGCGCGGTGTCCATCCGCCATACGTGCGCTGCACGTTGAGGATGGTGGAGTTGGGCGTATAGCCGTCTTCCATTGCCATGGTGTAGACAAAGGGCTTCATGGTTGAACCAACCTGACGGCGGCCCACCATGGCCATGTCATATTGGAAATGCGTATAGTCGAGTCCGCCGACATACGCCTTCACATAGCCGTTGGAAGGATCGATGGAGACGAGTCCGGAGCGGAGGAATGATTTATAATAACGGATGGAATCCATCGGTGTCATCTGCACATCTTTCTCACCCTGATAGGTGAAGATGGTCATCTGCACTGGCGTATTGAAAGCCTTCTGGATTTCCTCATCGCTGGCGCCAGCCTGCTTCATGAGGCGGTAGCGGTCGGTCTGCTGCATGGCACGCTGCAACGAGCGTTTCACGTCGGCCGAAGAGAGGGAGGAAGCATACGGGAAGTTGGGAGAAGAGGCACGCTCTTTCTCAAACTGCTTTTGGAGGTAAAGCCCAACATGTCCGCGAACGGCCTCTTCTGCATAGCGCTGCATGCGCGAATCGATGGTGGTGTACACTTTCAGTCCGTCGACATAGATGTCATACGGCGTACCGTCTTTCTTGAAATTCTTGTTACACCAGCCATACAACGGGTCTTTTGCCCACGCCAACGAGTCGGCATAATATTGCTGTTGCTGCCAGGCGCGGTAATCGGCCTTATTGGGTTCCTTGGCCATCATGATGCGACGCAAATATTCACGCAGATAGGCGGCCTGCCCGTCTTTGTGGTCAACGCGGTGGAAGTTCAGCGCCAATGGTTTCTCGCAATGTTCGGCATATTCGGCATCCGTGATGTAGCCGGCCTTGAGCATCTGGTGCAAAACGACATTACGGCGTTCACGACAACGTTCTGGTTCCCGCACGGGATTGAAATAGGAGGGATTCTTACACATGCCAATCAAGGTGGCAGCCTCCGTGATGGTTAGGTCGCGAGGCTGCTTGTTGAAATAGACCTGTGCTGCGGTCTTGATGCCGACCGCGTTGTGGAGAAAATCAAAATAATTGAGATAGAGCGTAAGGATTTCCTCTTTGGTGTAATGGCGCTCCAGCTCGACAGCGATGACCCACTCTATGGGTTTCTGCATGAGTCGGCGCGTGGTGCTCTCCGTGGTCGACGAATAGAGCTGTTTGGCCAACTGCTGGGTGATGGTACTGCCGCCTCCGGCCTCGTGATGGCGCAAGAGTCCGCGTTTCACAATGGCACGTCCCAAGGCACGGACATCGATGCCGGAATGTTCATAGAAACGCACGTCTTCCGTGGCCACAAGGGCTTGAAAGACGTAGGGGGAGATACTGTCGTAATCAACAAAGACGCGGTTTTCGTTGCGCGACCACGTACCGATGACTTTGCCATCGGAAGTAATGATTTGCGAGGCGTATTTGCTGATGGGGCTTTGGAGTTCATCCAACGGGGGCATATATCCAATCCAACCCTCACGGATGCAAAAGAATCCTCCTGCCACCAGCAACACCAGCAGCACGAAGACACTCCACATAAATGTCACGAATATTTTTCTCATAAATTGTATTCTTCATTTTGGAGAGCACATACGGCATCTCTTCTGGACGCAAGCCAGAAATACATGCAAACTTACTCAAAATGGTCGAAATAAACGAAGATTTTGGAAAGAATAACGCTCTGCCTGTGCCGTAGCACATAAGTTACGGACGAAACCATGCCTCATTGCCCATGATTGCTTAACTTTGCAGGACGCTTCACAGCGGGATTGAGACAGCAAGGGAAATGGCAAGACGGCAGGGTTTTCCTGTGGGTTCGCACGAGGAAACGGCTCTACGCCTAAGGTGGGGTGTTCAAAATCAAGAAAAGTCTCTGTGCGGTTTTGAGCCAAATAACATGGCA
>OLWK01000805.1_pt1 | contig 16503 bp, 14 predicted proteins | sample 1674141 | NCBI WGS metagenome assembly OLWK01 (sample SAMEA103958148, study PRJEB25191) | human gut metagenome | reverse complement strand
GTATTAGATTTAAGGTAAGAAGATTACGCGTCGTGATGACGGGTAATTTTTTTTTGTATTTATATTTGCCGAATTGTATGTGAAAGTGGTGTAGGGTATGAAGTATGGCATTGTTCGGCAGTTGATAATGGTAAAGTTTTCTACGGATTAAGAAGTAGCGTCATTACGCAGATTATCGGAGAATGCGGTTTCGTAGAGCGTTTGGCTTGCCTTTACTTCCTTTCAAAAAAATGTGCTACCTTTGTCCATGTTTTTCGCAGATGCATTTTTGGCAGAATCGTCTAACTACATAATAGCGTACAAATGGGAAAGAAAGTCATAGACAAGGATATGGTGTTCGGAGTATCCGGTGTGCTTGCCGAGTCTCGCAAATTATGGAATACAAATTACATCAATTTAATGTGCTCCAACTTCTTGCTGTTTTTTGCGTTCTTTCTTCTGACGCCGCTTTTGCCTATTTATCTTTCGGATATGTTCCATGCGGACAAAGACACTATCGGGTTAGTATTGTCCGGCTATGTCATTGCTGCGCTAATTATACGTCCGTTCAGCGGTTTCATTGTAGACACATTTGACCGCAAACGAGTTTTGGTGATATGTTTTTTCTTTTTCTTTATATGTTTTGCCGGGTACATAGCCGCCGGGACGTTGTTGATGTTTGCCATAGTGCGAACGCTTCACGGCTTGCCTTTCGGGGCGACGACGGTGGCTAATAGTACTGCGGCCATAGATGTCCTTCCGTCCGAACGGCGCAACGAGGGCATAGGTTATTATGGGCTGAGCAATAATCTGGCTATGGCCATAGCCCCATCTGCCGGGGTTTATTTGTATGATATTACCGGCGATTTTGTACTGTTGTTTTGGATAGCTCTTTTCGCGGCATTTCTTGGGATGTTGTGCACGATGTCGCTGAAGATGCCGTCGCGCCCACCGGTTCCCGGTAAACGTCGTCTCAGCCTTGACCACTTTTTTCTGACGCGAGCTTGGATGATGGCTGTCAATATCAGCTTTTTTGCCCTTTGCTGGGGTATTTTGAGTAGTTATGTCGCCATATATGCCAAGGAAAGGCTTGGTATCACGGGAGGTACCGGCGTATTTTTTGCTCTTTTGGCCGCAGGACTTTTTGTGTCTCGCCTATGGGGCTCGCGCTCTTTGCGACATGGACACATAACAGCCAATTGTGTCTTTGGCGTGCTAGTCTCTACGGTAGGATACACACTTTTTGCACTTAGCCCCGGACAATGGGCGTATTATGTTTCGGCAATGCTCATCGGGCTTGGTAACGGCCGAATGTATCCGGCGTTTTTGAACATGTTTATTAAGGTGGCCAGACATGACCAGCGTGGCACGGCCAACTCCTCTATACTTATATCTTGGGATGTGGGCGTCGGTGTGGGAATGCTTGCCGGTGGTGTCTTGGCCGAATATGCAGGCTATGCGGCAGCTTTTTGGACGGCTGCAGCGATACAGGCCGGTGGCGCAGCCATGTTTATAATGCGTACACGCGGTTTTTTCCTACGCCGCCGTTTGTATCAAGATTGCGAGTAGACGAGCTTTTGTTCGAGTAGTCGGCTCGAAAGAGGTATCGTTCTGAATCACGTTAGCTTGTGTGCGATGTATAACAGACCTTGTTATGCATTGCAATGGTGCATCAGAAACGGCAGGAACGTATACGGCAAAGGATTGAGAAGGTGAAACCTATTTCTTCTTTGTCTTGGAAAAAGCGTTGCGGACTATAGTCTCGGGACATGTCGTTGCAGTGGTGTCTTGATGTGCGGTTTGCGGTCTTACGTTTTGTGCAGGCATCGTTTGTGTTGGTTTGTGTTCAGACGTTTGAGTTTCGGGCTGTTGCACTTTAGATCCTTTGTCGCATTCGGGTTTAGGTTGGCTATTAGTTCGCTGCTTTTCGGGTGTTCGTGCCGCTGAACTATTGCCTCCGGCGGCTTCGGATGATGGATTTGTCTGTGTTTGAGTCTCCTTTGTGGGAACAGGATTAGCTTTAGCCAATTGTGGTACACGTCCTGCACCATGGTAGTATGTGACAAAATACTGCGAATAGAGATTGTCTTCGACTACTCCGCGGCTGGATGACGCATGTATCATGCGTCCATTGCCTATGTACATACCTACGTGCGATACTCGGCCGCCGCTGCGCCTGCTTGAGAAAAATATCAAGTCTCCTACGGCAAGATATTCGCGGTCGATAGGGTGGCAGTATGCCTGCTGGTCTCGCGAGCTCCGTGGTAGGGATATGCCGGCGCATTCGCGAAATACTTCCATAAGGAATCCCGAGCAGTCAGTGCCTTTGCGCGAGTGTCCGCCGTAGACGTAAGGTGTGCCAATCCATTTGCGAGCTTCGGACACTAAGGCCTTGCCCATCTTGGATGTAGCTGCCGGTGTGTCCGGTTTGTGCTTTTTGCCCTCCGGCTTGGATGCCGGACGCGAGTTGACCTCTTGTGCAGTACTTCCTTTGGACGAATGGCAGGATGGCAAGGCACAGATTGTCAGAGGTAGTGCCGCGAGGATGAATATGCGTGAGATATTTCGTAGTGTTTTATTGCAGGCTTTATGTCGCATATTGGCGTGTATTGTCCGTTTGCAAGCGCTAAGTTCTAAAAAAAATCCCATAGCGCCAAATGCATTGTCCAAATCGGACATTTTTACGGATATATTGGCTATTATAGCAATCTACAAGATTTAGCTTTCGAGCAAAGCAAAGAGCCGGAAAGCGGATGTCGCTTCCCGGCTCTTATATTGTCCGGTATTGTTGTCAGACAGTGATTGTCTGAGTTGCTATTTTTGTGCTTCCATCAGGTAGTCGGCAATTTGCTCCTTGATTTCGTGGGCGTACCCGGGCCTGACTTGAGGTATGGCAAGCAGGTTCTCGACACGTTGCATGGTTTCTTTGAATAGGCCTGCATCGTTGGCGCGAGCCAAAGCGGCTACAATGAGCTTGCCGCCACTGTTGTGCAAGGCGTCTGTCATATAGTAGGCGCGTTCCAAAATGACGATTATTCGTGCAATGTGAAGTGTAAGGTCGATGACAGCGGATGCTGATACTCCGAAGGACGCGAAGTCCTTGATGTATGCATTGAGATACGAGACTCGGGCGCATAACATTCCGCGCTTGGAGCGGTACACTTCCTTTTCGACGATTTTGACGTACTTGTCGTATAATTCCTTCTCGTCCGGGCTGAGGAAGAATTCAAAGTATTCTTTGGCTTGGGGTCGCGCCGAATATAGGTCGAGAATGAGTGTCACAAGTTGTTCTTGCGACATCTTGACCAATTCTTTGCGGAGTGCCGCTTTTGACATTGTGTGTCAGGTTTTTGACGGATGGGTATCGTTGCTATTATTTGGCGGGCTTGAGCCAGCGGTCGAACCAGCGGAAGAACAGACGTTGCCACATTACGGCGTTTTGTGGTTTTAAAATCCAGTGGTTTTCGTCGGGGAAGATAACCATTTCGGCGGGTATGCCGCGCATCTTGGCAGCGTTGAAGGCGGCCATGCCTTGAGATGCAAGGATGCGGTAGTCTTTTTCGCCGTGGCTGATCATTATGGGCGTGTCCCAGCGGTCGACAAATCGGTGGGGCGAGGTTGCGAAGGTGCGTTGTGCGACAGCGTTGTCCTTGTCCCAGAATGCTCCGCCCATATCCCAGTTGGCAAACCACATTTCCTCGGTTTCGAGATACTGCGCCTCGGTGTTGAAGATGCCGGCGTGAGCCAAGAGCGCGGCGAAGCGCTTGTCGTGGTTGCCTGCAAGCCAATATACGGAGAAGCCGCCGTAGCTTGCGCCGGTGGCGCCTATGCGGGCCGGGTCTATGGCCGGTTCGTTGGCTTTCATATAATCGACGGCGCTTAGGTAGTCGCGCATGTTTTGCCCGGGATAGTCTTTTGAAATTTGTTCTTCCCATTCGGTGCCAAATCCGGGTACGCCACGTCGGTTGGGTGCAATCATGATGTATCCGTTAGATGCCATTAAGGCGAAATTCCAGCGGTAGCTCCAGAATTGGCTGACAGCGCTTTGAGGACCGCCTTGGCAGTAAAGTATGGCCGGGTATTTATGGGATGCATCGAATTTTGGGGGATATATAACCCAAGTGAGCATTTCCTTGCCATCTGTGGTGGGCACCTTCTTGGCTTCGATGGTGGGCATTGTGAGTTGGGCAAAGATGTCGCCGTTGATGTCTGTCAGAGCGACATCTTCTTTTACGCCTTTCTTGGTCTTGGGGCCTATGCGGTAGATTTCGTTGGGGCGCAGCATGGAGTGGCGCATGGTGACTATGGTTTTGTTGTCTACGGGTGCAAGGGAGGTGTAGTCGTAGAGGCCTTCGGCAACTGTGGTCACCTTGTGTGTGGCTATTTCCATGTTAAATATGGGTGCCACGCCTTGGTGGTAGGCTATAAACCATATGTTTTTGCCGTTGGGATTCCATGCGAATTCTTCGATTGTATAGTCCCAGTCTGATGTGAGGTCTGTTTTTTGTCCGGTAGCGTTGTCGCGTATAAACAGACGGTTTTTGTCGGCCTCGTAGCCGTCACGTTCCATGGACAGCCATGCCATATAGCGTCCATCGGGCGAGAATGCGGGATTGGTGTCGTAGCCCATCATTCCTTCGGTGAGGTTTGTGGTGGCTTCGGTGGTCAGATTGTAAGCATAAAGGTCGCTGTTGGTGGATAAAGCATATTCCATCCCGGTTTTTTTGCGCGATGTATATACCAGTATTTTGCTATCCGGGCTCCAAGCAAAGGACTCGACTCCACCGAAGGGACGCATAGGTGCTTCGTAAGGTTCGCCTTCCATAATGTCTTTGAGGTCGGTAACGGTTTGGCCGTCAAACGAGCCTATAAATGGATGGGGTATTTCGGTGACCCAAGAGTCCCAATGCTTGTACATAAGGTCGTCGATGACGCGTCCGGTGGCTTTGGGCAGGTCCGGGTATATATCGGCGGCTGTGCGGTTGTACTTGACTGTACTGATAAGGACAACTTTGGACTGGTCCGGAGAGAACAGGAAACCTTCGATTCCGCCTTCAATATTGGTGGCGGCATGGCGCTCGGTACCGTCTGCGTTCATCACCCACAATTGGGGCGAGGAGCCCTTTTCGGCATAAACAAAGGCGATGCGCGTGCCATTGTCAATCCATACAGCCGAATTTTCACTTTGTGCTGTCTTGGTGATGCGTGTCACGCCTGTACCGTCGATGTTCATGACGTAGAGGTCGCGGTTAGACTTGTTTTGAGGTACGCTTTCGTAGCTTACGCCGAAGAGTACACGTTTGCCGTCGGGCGATACGCGAGGTTCGGAGACGCGTCCGAGAGCTTCAAGGGCATCGATGTCGAAGATGCCTGTGGCGCTTTTGAAGTCCGGGCGGTCGATGATGTCCGTTTCTTCGGCCAATGTGGCTGTAGGCGCCATTGCGTTGAGCATAAGTGCTGTTGCGCTCATAATTAGTGCTTTGTGCATAGCAAAACTTATTTATGTGATTTGTGTTTGATGTCCTTTGTGTAGTTTTTGTGCATACTTGTAGATAATGCCTTGCGCTTTTGTGAGGCGTATTCAGCGCCTCGGTCGTATTTGTTGTGGTTGCTCACGCCGGAGGGCCCATAGGGCCGGTATGCCGGGAAAAGTTTGCCTACGAGATCTTGTCGGCGTAGGCGGCGTAACGAGGCAATTATGGCATCTCGGCGTGAGCGGTCGTACCAGAAAAAATATTGTCGTTGGGCTTCTTTGGCACGCGCGTCTGTGGCACAGAATATCTTTTCGCCCGTGTATGGGTGTATCCCCGAGTAGTATATTTCTGTGGCCAGTGTCATCGGCGTCGGGGTGAAGTCTTGTACCTGCTCGAGGTGCATGTCCAAATCTTTGGTGCGTGCTGCCAGAATGGCCATGTCTTCTTCGTGACATCCAGGATGACTGGAAATGAAATATGGTATCAACTGTTGCCGCATTCCGCATCGGCGATTTACGTCGTCAAAAATTTCCTTGAAGTCGTAAAATAAGTCGAAAGAGGGCTTGCGCATTACTTCAAGGACACGGTCTTCGGTATGCTCGGGTGCAACCTTGAGGCGACCCGAGACGTGATGTTCGATGAGTTCGCGGTTGTATCGGAGGTTGACGGCATCGATATGAGGGTCGCCGGTGTGGTGCATTGACAGGTCGTAACGGACGCCGCTTCCTACAAAGGATTTCTTGACGCTTTTGAGGGCGTCTACTTTGTGGTATATGTCAAGGAGTGCCGAGTGGTCGGTATTGAGATTGGGGCATACGCGTGGATGTAGGCATGAGGGGCGTAGGCATTTGGCACAGATGTCGGTATCGCGTCCGTGCATGCCGTACATGTTGGCGCTTGGACCGCCGAGGTCACTTATATATCCCTTGAAATCCGGCATTTGGGTGACGGCCTTGACTTCGCGTAGAATGGATTCGGCCGAACGCGAGGCTATAAATTTGCCTTGGTGTGCCGAGATGGTACAGAAGGCGCAGCCGCCGAAGCATCCGCGGTGCATATTGACCGAATGTCGAATCATTTCGTAAGCCGGGATACGTTTGCCGCGGTAGCGAGGGTGGGGCATACGTGTGTAAGGCAAGTCAAAGGAAGCATCAATCTCGCCGATATCCATGGCCGGGTACATCGGGTTGGCTTTGACACCGTTATTACCATATTGCTGCCAGAGGGTCGCGCCGCCGTTGCGGCGGTTGCTTTGCTGTTCGATGTGCTTGAAGTTGAGGCTCTGACAACGGCGATCGTGTAGGCATTGTTCCCACGAATTGAGGATGATGTTGTGCTCGTCAGCCGCCGGGATGTCGGTGGAGCGGACGCGTATTACTGTCTGTCTGATATTTGTGAGATTGCAGACGGGCATGCCTGCATCTATTGCTTGGGCAATGGTTGTGATGGTGCGTTCGCCCATTCCATATACCAGTATATCAGCTTGGCAGTCCAATAGTATGGAGGGACGCAAGCGGTCTTGCCAATAGTCGTAATGAGATAAGCGCCGAAGCGAGGCCTCAATGCCGCCCACCACGACAGGAACGTCCGGGAATAGCTTTTTGAGAATCTCCGAATATACGATTGTAGGGTAGTCAGGTCGTGCGCCGTGGCGTCCTCCGGGGGTGTAGGCATCATCGGCACGGCGTCGACGGGCGGCTGTGTAATGGTTAACCATGGAGTCCATGGCTCCGGCGCTTATGCCGAAGAATAGTCGCGGTATGCCCAGTTTGCGGAAGTCGCGCAGGTCGTCCTGCCAATTGGGCTGTGGCACTATCGCCACGCGGTAGCCGGCGGCCTGGAGTGTGCGCCCTATCACGGCTGCACCGAAGGAAGGGTGGTCGATGTAGGCATCGCCACTGAAGAGTATGACGTCCGGGCGATCCCAGCCGAGTGCTTCGATTTCCTTGACGGTGGTGGGCAGCCACAGTCGCTTGTCCATAGAACCTAAGGCAAGCTCGTCCGCATATTCCATATGTTGTGCGCTATTAGCCATTGTGGGCAATATCGACGGGCTTGTCGGAAAGTCGCTGTATGCGATCTTCGATTTTCAGTACAAGGTCGCGCAGGCGCGCAGCTTCCATAAACTGCATATCCTTGGCGGCCTTGAGCATGTCGCGGCGCAGAGCCGTGGCTTGGCGTTGCAATTCGTCGGCGTTCATGTATGCCATGACCGGATCGGCGGCGATGTCGGCCTGTGGTGCGTATTCGCTCATATATGGTATAGGCTTTGCAGCCTGAGTTTTGGTTTGAAGTCCTTGGCGTGATGCACGTTTGGCCATCGGTGCTGCCACTTCATCGGGGTCTTCGTGTCCGATGATGGCATTGCGAGCTTTGATGATGGCCTTGGGTGTAATGCCGTGCTCGGCGTTGTAAGCCAGTTGGATTTCGCGGCGACGGTGAGTCTCGTCGATGGTGCGCTGCATCGACTCGGTGATATGGTCGGCGTACATGATGACACGCCCGTTGAGGTTGCGTGCGGCGCGTCCCACGGTTTGTGTCAGCGAGCGGTGGCTGCGCAGGAAGCCTTCCTTGTCCGCATCGAGGATGGCCACAAGCGATACCTCGGGCAGGTCGAGGCCCTCGCGCAGAAGGTTGACGCCGATAAGTACGTCATAGACGCCGGCACGTAGGTCGTCCAAGATTTTGATGCGATCCATAGTCTCGACATCGCTGTGTATGTATGCGGTCTTGATGTCGAGTTTGGCCAGGTAATCGTTCAGCTCCTCGGCCATGCGCTTGGTCAGCGTGGTCACCAAGGTGCGTTCGCCACGCTCCACCTGGCGACGTATTTCTTCGAGTAGGTGGTCGATTTGGTGCGTAGACGGCACGACTGTAATTTCGGGGTCGAGCAGTCCGGTGGGGCGTATAACCTGCTCGACAATGACGCCCTCGCTGCGTGCCAACTCGTAGTCGGCGGGTGTGGCCGATACATACAATGTCTGATGTGTCAGTGCCTCGAATTCCTCGAATTTGAGCGGGCGGTTGTCAAGCGCTGCCGGCAGGCGGAAGCCATACTGCACAAGGTTCATCTTGCGCGATAGGTCGCCGCCGTACATGGCACGCACTTGGGGAATTGTGACGTGGCTCTCATCGATGATTGTCAGGAAGTCTTTGGGCAAGTAGTCAAGCAGACAGAAAGGCCGCGCACCGGGTTGGCGCCCGTCGAAGTAGCGGCTATAGTTTTCGATGCCGGAGCAGTAGCCCAGTTCTTGAATCATCTCGACATCGTAGGTTACGCGCTCGCGCAGGCGTGCGGCCTCCAGCGGTTTGCCCTCGCGGTTAAATTCCTCGATTTGCTGTCCGAGGTCAAGCTGTATCTGCGCTATCGCGGCCGCTTGACGCTCGGGAGTGGTCACAAAAAGGTTGGCCGGATAGATGTTGAAACTATCGTGGTTGCCCATGCTTACGCCGTCTTCGGGATGTATCGATGAAATAGACTCGATTTCATCGCCCCAAAAGACGATACGTACCACGATTTCCTCGTAGGCCAGGCGTACATCCACCGTGTCGCCGCGCACGCGGAATGTGCCGCGGGCCAGGTCGGTCTCGTTGCGGCTATACAGTGCAGCTACGAGGCGGCGCAACAGGTCGTTGCGCGTGATGTGCATGCCTACCGACACCTTCAATGCCGTGGCGTGAAAGTCCTCGGGATTGCCCATGCCGTAAAGGCACGACACTGATGACACAATGACTATGTCGCGACGTCCGGACATCAAGGCCGATACTGTGGAAAGGCGCAGACGGTCAATTTCTTCATTGACCATCAAGTCCTTTTCGATATACTTGTCCGCTGAAGGAATGTAAGCCTCCGGCTGGTAATAGTCATAGTAGGAGATGAAATACTGCACCGAGTTGTCGGGGAAGAACCCCTTCATCTCGCTGTACAGTTGTGCCGCAAGGGTTTTATTATGGCTCAGGATAAGGGTAGGGCGCTGCACCTGCTCGATGACATTGGCCATAGTGAAAGTCTTGCCCGAGCCGGTGACGCCGAGCAACACTTGAGCCGGGACGCCCTCGCGCACCCCGGCCACCAATTGTTCGATAGCCTGCGGCTGATCGCCCGTCGGCTTATATGCTGATTGTAGCTTGAATTCCATTGTTGTCGTAACTCGCTATGTCCGATAAACAGTCGGGAGAGCCCCCCTTTCTGCGGGTTCTCTCCTCTCTGCCCGTCATACAAAGTTACGACTTCGCCGCGAGATACGCAACACTTGAATTAAGCGCTCATTGAATTAAAAGAGGGACTGCGCAATTTGACACAGCCCCATAATGGGTTATACAAGAGTCGCAACGTTAGTTATTATGGAAAACAATTTTAAATCCTTGGGTTTTGCGACTTTCGCGTATAAATGAAGTTTTATATTTTAATAATCCACAATATTGACTACTTATGCCCAAATCTCTTAATACTAATTTTACTAAAAGGCGGCCACATGGAGCTTTCATGTACTCACTAAATGTATCTTCACGAAAAGCATCATTATTACGAGTTATAAGGATTTGGTATTTTCTTTTTTTGTCATTCCATGACTTGAAAATAGAATACCCTCCTTTAATGCATATAATGGAGATTGACCCCTGTGCTATAGCGAACAGAATGCTATAATCCCATAGGGGGATAGCTGAAGCACTTATGCCAATTAGAATAAGTAAAAAAGCATAAGTATTTAGGTATAAGAAACGACGGAATGTGGATATAGTATTCTTCATTTATTTTTGCGCGTGCCTAATGGCATTGTAGAAGGCGTCAAGTACTTTCTTTGCTGTTTCTTCATCAGCGTCCTTAAGCATCATTGATGTGCTTTGAGTCCACGACTCATAATAGAAGTGGTAGGCGGGGCAAAAAACAACCGAGGAATGTACTTTTTTTTGTGTAACCGGCTTCTTTGACGCTTGAGGGCAGTACATACTTTACTTCTTTATTTGTCGTAAAAGCCCAGCAGGCTTTTGCATCTTTTACCTCAGTGATGCGCTTGTCGGTGATGGCTAAGTAGCCATCTATACGGATGCCAAGAAAGAAGTAGATAAGTTTAAGGATTGCACCGAAAAAGCGTGCAATAATGTTTGATGAAGAAGCCCACAATTCGGCCTCTATTTCCATTACTAAGTTCTCTCCTTCATCAAGAGTGATTCCAGATTATAAATATGATATAATGTGTTGATAGTATTACTTCATAGACGCCCTATCGGAGTTGTGTTAGTGTTGTTGGTTTAACTTTATAGAATCGATGTGAGCGTCTGCAATATCAATTGATTTTGCAACATAGATTTCTGATGAGAGAGTCTTATTTTGGAGATTATTTAGCCATAACCTATGGAAGATGTCCTCCCAAAAGCATTTTTTGTTAGATTATTTTGGGAGGACACTTCACTGGTTGACTATTTCTTATTTATCTCGTTTTGATAGTAATCCAGTTGTTTTTGGAATTCGGTATCGCCACGCATACTGCGACCTTTCATGATTATTTGGTCAAACTTAGCACGCCAAGCATCAGCTCGTTTATTCCAGAAGATTACTTCCGGATTGAAAATGTATGAGAAGACGGCTGCGATTATACCAAAGACAACGAAGAAGGAAAAGCCGTCTGATACCGCATTTCCATCGAAACCTCCTGAGATCATAACTATCAGTGCGACAACAAAGCATACGCCTAAAAGGATTATCAGGCGGTTAAGGAATGTCCCGAAGAATCCTCCTTTGTATCTTGCGTTGACGCAAGAGAGAGATAGGAATTCGATGATGTCTTCCTTTGTGTTGGGTACGGGGCAGAGAGTGATAGCATCTACGATTTCTTTTGTCTTCTCTGCTTCGTGACGTCTACGAGCCCAAACTCCGTTGTTATCGCTTATGTCGCGAGTATACCTAGTGTTGATCTCATCTATTTTGTTGAAGAGGAGGGCCGCGGATGATGACGTACTTTTTTCGGTCGGGACTTCGTATCCGCATTCGCATTTAAGCGTCATAGGCGGAATTTGTTTGCCACAGTTGGGGCATATACGTCCGAGGGCCTCTTTGCGCTCTTTCTCGCGCTTTTCACGACGAGCATCAGCTTCTTTGTTGAGTTCGCGTTGACGACGTTGCAGGATGGAGTTGATATATATCTCCAACTCTGCGATATCGACACCTTCTGCAGCTGCTCGTTTGATAAGAGCAGCCTTTTCATTTTCTTCTAAGACGCCGTCTTCAAGTGTAGCTTGAATCAGGTCTTCTAATTCTTTTGAAAACATATTGGTTTATTGTTTTAATGGGTTAAACACTTTTGATATTCTGTATTTTATATAAGATGGCCAAGTATATGATGACAATGATGCCATTGATTATAGCGTATAGGGGCATCGTAACACCTGTTAGTGAAAAGCAAATATTGCTTATCGCTAAGACGACGAAGAACAGAGTCGCAAGGATTCTTGCGTTTGTGCCGATGCGAGCTGAATGATATTTTAGCCCCATCAATGGGATGAGTGTACAAGCAAAGCATACAAAACTCCCGATTAAGGCTATAATAGCATTAGGATCCGGCTCAGCAATGTAATATACGAGATATCCGAACAAGGCGGACAAAAGGACACTAATGAGTGTCATAAATGCATTGGCTTTCATTGATGTGATTTTAGTTTGGTAGAGGAGGAGGGGTAAGAGCTATGATTTTAAGCAGTTGAGGAACTTTCTCAATAGGTTCCCATCCGGGAAGTCCGGGCATCCATGCAAGTGTTTTGTTATTTACTCTTCTGGATGTTACGAGTTTTGAAAACTCGTTTTCGGATAGCGGACCGGTTGCTCTTCCATCTATATCGACATATATTGTCGGGAATTGACGAGCTTGTATGCTGTCGATACTACCGGGAATATACATCTGTTTTATTGACTTGTTCATCATTTCGACCATTTGTGTTGCCATGGTCATACCAAGACCAAACTCAACCAATCGATCAATTGAAAAGAAACTGTTATTGTCCATATACGGGTATTGTTAGATGGTTGGTGGGGTAGGTGGTGTAGGTGGCATTCCGGGAACAGGAGGAGGCGTTTGCACTGCGAATAAAGATGCAAGTTCAGGGACGTTGCCGGCTTCGGTCCATTGAGGCATACCATTCTTCCAAACAAGAGTTTGGTGCGTGATTTGTCCGTTTTGAGCCATCTGTTGGAGTTGAGCAGTATTAAACGGGCCGGACTGCTGTCCGTTGACAGCAATATAGTACGCGGAATTAGGCACCGGCGGGGGCGTATTCATTGCATTTTGCATCTGCTGACCCATGCCATTCATCATTCCTGCCATTTGAGAACCCATAGCGCCACCCATCATCATACCAGTCATCATGCCGGCAGGATTCATACCTCCGTTACCTCCGCCGACATTACCCATTTGACCAAGGCTGCCTGCTGCAGTTTTCAGTACACTTGTCTGTTGGTCAAGCGCATGGGCACCCATAAAGTTTGATTCGGTTTGCAGCCTTTGGGCACGTTGAGCCTCTTCGCGCTGAATCCGCATCGTGTCCTCCATATTTGAAAGACTAATACGTTGCGTTTCTTGTAGGTTCTTTATGCCAAGGTCTGTTTGAGCTTGAATTACTTTGGCCGTTTGTCCGCCTGTAAGATTCTTCATCTCAATATAAGCGTCAGAATCTTTGTCGATATTGATGCTGCCAATGTCGATATGCTTCATCTTTACGCCGAATTCATCCAAGCGGTCTTTTAGACGCGTTTCGAGCAGCTCGCTTATTTCGTCTATTTTACGCTCCATTTGGACGGCCGGCATTCCAAGATCGGATGGTACATTGGTGATGATGCCTTTAATCTTACGAGTCATAGCATCAGATATTTGCCTCTTAAACGCGTCTAAGTCGAAGTTTATCAGTCTGTTCAACTTGATAAATGCGCGGTAGTCTTCGAGATAGAACGTTAAAGTGCCTTGTACACTGACTGGGATGGGGTGATCCGGTAGTCGCGGATCTGTTACATCAAAGTACGGTATTGAAAACCGTACTTGATTATTACCTTGAAGATTGATGAAGTATATCTCGGCTTGAAAAGGTGATTCGCCACCGAAAGCAAGGCCGACAATACTTGATAGGACAGGGAAGTTTGCCGTCTTGATAGTGTCATCATACGGTCCTACGATAAAATCCTGAAGCGTGCCATCTTTTTGCTTGTATACAAAGACAGCCAATTCGCCGTCCTTTACCCGTAGACTGCTACCATATCGTATGGCATTCTCACGACTGGTCGAATTTACATCTTGACCAAGCGGTCGCCATTTCCATACGAGGTATTCTTCCTCGTCACAACGGATGACATTCATCATTCCGCCGGATTTTCCTTTGCTGAATAATCCCATTTCAGATTTATGTATTAGTGAATGATTGCTTTCTTAACTTGTTTATATTTTAATGACCAGTAATGCGGTTGCCTTTTGCTTATTGGACGAATACTATCGTTTACTCATATTTTGCGGATGTGTCGTCTTTGCTATGGATTTTATTGCTGGTCACTCAGTTTGCCTGTTGAAACAGTGTGGCCTTTGCGGTCTTGCGTAGTTCTCTTAACTTCTTGATGGCTTCACGATTTGTACACGGACTCTTGTTCTCTTGTATGTTTAACGGATACCATCGGTCCGGCTTAGATAGCTCTGTTTTTTCAATTATTTCAGCTTCTTTCACAGTTGTAGTATAATCCCATTCGAGAATGCAGTTGGCGTCGATGAAGCTATTTACAGAGCTTTCTGCCTTGCCTTGTGACATCTTTCCTAAAGCGGTGAGAATTCCGCATAGTGAAAGCCGTAGCGTGGAAATAAATGAGTTGTGCTGATGTTGGCAGATATGCCAATACATACGGTCTTCCATATCCTTGCTTATTCCGAAGTATAGAGCCATATATGTTTCACCATCAAAGTCGTTTCGCAAAATGTGACTGAGGTCTTTAACACCGAGACATTGACAGATTTCCTTTGCGGCGTTCTCGTGGAACCACCAACAATAATAACCAGGTATATGCCTCCTTTTGAGCACAGCACGGAGCTGTTTGACTTTATCGAAGTTGTTCATTGTCGGTAACGATTATTTGTTCGCAGATAGACGCGTGATTTCTTTGGTGAGAAACGAAAGTATGTATCCGATGCCTCTGCAGCCCTTGTAAGGCAATGTGTAGCGTTCGATACGACCTTCGCCGATTAGATACTTGTAGTACGCCTTACCGGCGAGGATAATTATCTCGTCCTCATTTTTATTATAACCAAACTTGTCCCGAAATTTAACTAGGACGTCTCCTGCCCAAGCTTTCCGTTCGGCAACAGGTTTACCGACAAGCGTTTCGTTATAGTATGTAATCCTTGTGTCGGGGTCAATGATGCCATATTTTGCCGAAAGGATGAATATCTTATCCGGTTTCAAAGCCTCGGCGTATGCCCAGGCCTTATGGAACAAAGGGCTGTCATACAACAGGCGTGCCTCGATTGTTTCGCCCTCTTTCAGCTTTCGCTTCTTTGACACGCATGAGATAAGTACGTAAGTAGCCATATTATCAGTCTTATAAATTAGATGGAAATCGATTCATAATTCTGTTGTTTGTGCGTTATTCTATATTCCGACTTTGAAAGTGCGGTTATTGCATTTTACAATGTATACATTGTTGCTTTGCAGAGAGAAAGACATTACGTCTCTGCTCGCTATGGTAGTCCCAACGATGGTGCCATTTATACCATAAATATTAATAGTATCACCGATGTTTAGTCCTGAAACAGTGATGCATCCGTTTGTTCCAAGGACTTTAATTTTAGAGATATCGGGATGTACAACATTCAGTGGTGAATCAGAGTAGGAGACTATAAAAGTCGTTGGCTGTGTAATTGATGAGGTCGTATACCACCCATCTTTGTCCAAATCATTAGTGATATCTACGCCATTGATGGTGACACTATTTAGAATGTAATTCTCTGACGATTCAAATCTAAGCCGTGTCGCTTCGCCGGTATTTACGCTTATTGTCGTCTGGCCAGCTTCGCAGTCTTTTATGGTCACGGGTATTCCGGCAATTGGATCCTCTATTTGAGATTCATCATATTCAGATATGTTTATAAAGTTTTTCCATCCGTTAGCATCTTTATAGAAATCTAACGTTCCCACGGGAACTTTTAATGGGATGGTCGAATAAACCTCGGATGTAAACGCGTTTTCTTGGATTACTGGTGGGGTTGTGTTTTTAGAAATTACGGCATTGGAAATACTTGGGAATGCTATTTTGCCTAAATCATTGACGTATTCCCCGATAGTAAGCGTTCCAATTGCGCTAATACTTGATTCAACTAGCTTGTATTCAGCGAAAAGAGGTGTAGTGAAATATAACTCCCTACCAACGTAAAAGTTTTCAATGTAGTTTCCGCTGAACATGCCAATATCTGTGAGTTTATATTGTTGATAGTAGTTGGTCGCTATGTGGTTGCATCCGATTGTTAAGGCTGTTTCCCCGTCTTCAATCTTGATGCTAGCGTTAAGCCCCGGGCTAAATGTTTCATCTCCGATACTTTCAACGTCACGCCCGATAATAATATCTGATAAATGTAGACACTCTTTGAAAGTCTTCGATGCCGTTTTGCAGTTGAAGTTTACGGTTTGAAGCTGGTTACATTTGTAGAAACAATTATCAAGCTCGGATACGAAGCTTGGAAGAACAATGTGTCTGAGACTCCTGCATCCGGCAAATGCTCGGCTAGATATATTTGTGATTGAGTTGGGAAGTTCGAGAGATACTAATCCAGTACAACCCTCGAATGCGCTGTACCCAATACTAGTGACAGACGAGGGAATCTTAATGGACTTTAATCCGGTGAAACCCTTGAAAGCATTGTGGCCAATGCATGTGACGGAATTAGGGATGATTGTGTTTTTGCAACCTGCTACAAGCGTATTTGTCGACGTTTCGATTATTGCATTACAGTTATCTCGTGAGTCTATATTTGGATTATTAGTGTCTACGTTGATTACTTCAAGATTTATGGGCATTATACCAGAAGCA
>OLWK01000788.1_pt1 | contig 16819 bp, 7 predicted proteins | sample 1674141 | NCBI WGS metagenome assembly OLWK01 (sample SAMEA103958148, study PRJEB25191) | human gut metagenome | reverse complement strand
GACCTCTCCTTACTTCTTCGGCAGCTGTCTCTATGCTATGCCTATTACAAATAATCCGAAGTGAAACAAACCTAATAGAAACCTTGCAATTCTTTAGAGTAGAACAATGATCCTAAAAATGAAGAAGTTCATGGCCTTGGCCTTGGCACTTTCGGCCATAGGCAGTGTTGTCTCCTACGCCGACAGTACTCCCAAGCAGGAATTCCGTGCCGCTTGGTTCACACCTGTCAATACAGGATGGCCTGTGTCCGCAAATCGAGGAAATGTCACTGCGTTAAAAAACGAGATTATCAATAGGTTAGATCAAGTCAAGGCCGCCGGTCTCAATGCTGTCTGCGTCCATGTGCGCCCTTTTGCAGACCGTCTGTACAATAACACAAAATATACGCATAACGGAACGCTGTACGCCGTGTACGAGCCCGTAAGCCATTATGCTTCAGGAACTCGAGGCAACTCATGCTCAATCGACTTGTTGCAGACTTGGATTGACGAAGGCCACAAACGTGGCATTGAGGTACATGCGTGGGTCAACCCCCTGCGCTGGTGTACTCCCGCAGGGGCTCACTCGAAGGGATACAATCCATATAGCACAGGTATGGATGAAGGTGTAAAGAACTGGATGATTACAGCGTATCAATGGGCCACCGACAAAGAAGGCAAAAAATACGTTGCCAATACCAAGTTCGTATTCAATCCTGCCAATGAGAAAACACATGTACGCCTTAAAAACGTGTGCGCCGTCCTTACCGGCGCGTATGACATCGATGGTATCGTCTTTGACGACTACTTCTATCCGGACGGTATAGCCGAGGATTCAAGCGCCGATGACTGGAGTGACTACCAGTCGTATAAGAATAATGGCGGAACAATGAGCATCGGCGACTGGCGTCGCGACAACGTCAATAAGCTGATGGAGATGTCCTATAACATCATCCACGACATCAAACCATACGTGCGATTCGGTATCGCTCCGGCAGGTGCTGCATTCAATGGAGTGAAAGAGTCTGACGGGCTTCCGGCTCCGTACGGACACACTTATGAAGGCCTGGTCTGCAAAGCCGGTGACTGGCAATACAGCACAATATATGCCGACCCGATAGCGTGGATACGCAGCAAACATGTGGACTACCTTGCTCCGCAGCTCTATTGGACCAATTCGCATAGCACCAACCCCTACGGCCCGATGATTGACTGGTATAGTATTGCCGCCAAGAAATTCGGACGTCATATCTTTGGCGCTTTGTCTATCACGTTCCTTGAAAAAGGCAACAATACCTCCAATTACGATGAAGTCATCCGTCAGGTCAACCAGACGCGAGCCACCACGCGCGATAATTTCCCCGGCGAGATGTTCTATAGCAGCCGTTCGATGTTCGGTCCGACTTGTAGTGGCCTTGACTCCTACCTCAAACAGAAGGTATATCAGTATCCGGCATCGGTGCCGGCCATGACGTGGTACAATGCTCCCGACTTGGGTAAGGTGACCAATGTCAAGCTTAGCGGAACCACTCTTTCGTGGACAGGCAAGAGCAACAGCCGTTACATAGTGTATGCCGTGCCTCTGGGTACAAATGCAATACAGGCAGCCTCTACCGAGCACAACGGATTGCGTGCCGAGTATATCGTGGATATCACTTACTCGACAAGCGCCACTATTCCCTCGAACAAAACTTCGGGCTACTGGCACGGCGTGGCCGCCCTCGACCGCTACGGCAATGAATGGGCCATGGGAGCTACCTCCAATATGCCTCCGTCCGAGACGCTCAAGGCTGTGACGCTGACATCGCCGGCAGCCGGCGAAAGAGTTTCGATAGGGTGTACTTTCGGGTGGAACGACCCGGCTTCAGCCACAAGCTATGACTTGCAGATAAGTAAGGACAAGAACTTTGCAAGCGGCGTGTCCACTTACAATGTCAATACTACATCCTGTTATGTAGACCTGACAACGCTTTCCACCTCTTCCACCTATTATTGGCGCGTAATCAGCCATAAGGGCGGTTACATCGATGGGACGTCCGAAGTGCGTTCGTTCTACATTCCCGCTCCCGAGACACTGTCTTCCGTGACGCTTACCTCGCCGGCAGATGGTGCACGTGCTGCGACATCGCAGACGTTCACTTGGAATGATCCCACGGGTGTCAATTCCTACGAATTACAGATTTCTACCGACAAAAACTTCGGAGGCAATGTCTCCAAATACACCACCTCCGCCACATCTTATACCATAGATATGACGGCGCTCAATTCGTCCACCACATACTATTGGCGCGTGATTAGCCGCAAAAAAGGCTATCTTGACGGTGTCAGCGCAGTCCGTTCGGTATACAATCCGGGACCTGAACAACTGACCCCCGTGACGCTTGTAAGTCCCACAGCCGGCGAGCAGGCCACATCCGACAACGTCACTTTTGTATGGAGAGACAATGTCGCCTCAGACAGCTATACTTTGCAGATTTGCGGCAATACCGATTTCGGCACCGGAACCAAGGAATACAATACCACAGCCAAGTCGTATACAGTGAACACCGGAGGACTCAATTATTCGACTCCGTACTATTGGCGCGTCATCAATCATCGCTCCGGATATTACAAGGACGGTATCTCGGCCGTGCGCAACTTCATCACCAAGGAAGAGCCTTCGTGTATCAAGCCGCGCCTCGATTGGCCCGAAGACGGAGCAACGCTCAATGACGACATTGTATTTGTATGCAGCGACAATAATGACGACAAGGCTGTCCTCGAGATTGCCACCGACCTCAATTTCTCCAATATCGTGTTTACCGGTACCACCGGATGGCACAAGGAGTATCCCTGTCTGCAATACACCATTCCGGCCGAGGTTCTCGGCGCAAACGGCACCTTCTTCTGGCGTGTCCGCGTCAGCACCGCCGGGCTCAAGGACGCTGTCAGCGATGTGCGCAAGTTGATTATGGGCAACGGTGTCAACCCCGACTACGGCAACTACACTCCGCGCCGCGAAATGATTGAATATCCCACGGTGACTCCGTATAACGGCAGCAATACGACCCAAATGACACTCACCAACCTATGGATACGCAATGCATCCAACAACAACCCCGGCCTGAGCGAAACACTATGCCGCGGTATGGTGGCACGTGCCGACAAGAATGGCGACCAGGGTGGCAGAGATGTCGTATATATTTCGGCACGAACCGCTAATAGTGGCTCGGCATCTTCATCGCTGATGCGTTTTGATGCTTCCAACGGTAACCAGTTGTCGACACTTAATCTCACTTTCGATAACACCTTCTCAAGAGCTTATTTCCCTACTAACGGCGTTCTTGTAGACGCTGACGGACATGTGCTTGTACACAATATGGCTGCAAGTAATGCTAATAAGCTGACTGTCGGCATTGTAAATCTCAGCAATGGTCAAGTTACAACGTATTTCAGTCAAACAGCAGATCCCAATATTCGCATAGACCACATAGACGTATATGGCACGGTTTCCAATAGCGGAACATATTATGTCTTAGCTGCTAATGGATCCAATGCTATAAGATGGAAGGTTACTAATGGCAACGTTACAAGGGAATCTATGTCAATCAATGCGATAGGTGCCGCCGGACGCGTTGTATTTACCGGTCGTCCCGACCGATTCTATGTAACCGGAACAGAAAGTGTGCCCAAATTGTACAGCTGGGGCAATAGCACGCCTTTGGCGACTCTTTTTGGCGATAAATTCTGTGGAGGTATGGCATATTTCACCCATGACGGATACTCGTTCATGGCCATTGCCACCCATGACAATACGAAAGGAGCCAAATGGACTATATGTTCCGGTGTAGATTTTACTGCTTCCGGTAGCCGTTCGGAGCACTGGGTTGTACCTACGCAGGGTATGGGTAATTCGGACCACCATTGGTCTGCAAGTGGCGGCAGTGGCGACCCGACGATGCCTGTGAGTGTGCTACAACGAGACTCCTATGAGGACGGTGTTCATACACTCAACAACGCTGCTTCGGCTCAAAATACGAGATTATTTGTTTACAGCTCGGGTGACGGCCTTGCGGCATATTCGATGACGCGTCGCATCGTCACGGGCGTGGAAGATGTCGTCTCTGATGGAGCCGATGCCGATGATTCCGAGACGGAATACTACAACCTGCAAGGTATCCGCGTACATCAGCCTCTTGCCCCCGGCATTTATATACGCCGTCAAGGTAACGTAGTCACCAAGGTGACACGCTGAGGCCGCAGGTGCATGAATAAAGCCACGGGGTCGACACCGCAGGGTGTCGGCCCCGTGTGCGTGATACACGTTCGATGACGACTGTTTCGGTGCTCGGATATGGATGGTATGGTTTTTGCTTGATTGAAACCAATTCACATTGCTCGCGAATACGATGACACAATATAATACGGACAATACGACAGAACAGAATATGCAAGGTGTAGAGGCCAAGGCCTCAGTGCTTGTGTTCCCGCGACAGGGAATAGAGCGCAAGATTGGTTTTGACGCAGTGCGCGCCATGGTGGTCGGACGATGCAGCTCGCCGCAGGCACGCACATTGGCTCTCGAGACTATGCAGTGGAGTGCCGACGCCGGCGAGGTGCGCTGCCGTTTGGCACGTGTGGCCGAGATGGTGAAGGCCTTGACCGGTGATGACATCCTCGACCTCGGCACTGTCGAAGATTTGCAACGACCGCTTAAAAGCATCTCTGTTCCCGGGACATTTGTCGAGGCATCCGAATTGCTGACCCTGCTCAAAGCCTTGAGGCAAGCTATGCGTGTTCGCTCGTGGCTTGACAAGACCGAAAACAGCGGTGCGGCTGTATATCCGCATTTGCGCGACATCGCCGCCGACATGGATACCGCTCCGGAGGTGCAGCGTGTCATAGCTTCGCTCGTAGATGACCTCGGACAGGTGCGCGACAATGCATCCGCTGCCCTTGCCGATATACGTCGCGAGATGTCAACCATACAACGGCGCATGGCATCGGCTATGCGCCGCGTACTGGGCGAAGCCGTTGCCCAAGGATGGGTACAGCCGGATACCGCCCCGGCCATGCGTGACGGTCGTCTTGTGCTGCCTGTCGCGCCTATGAACAAACGCATGGTGCAGGGTATCGTACACGACGAGAGCGCCACGGGCAAGACCGTCTATATCGAGCCGGCCGCCGTAGTTGAGTTGGGCAACCGCGGACGCCAATTGCAGCTTGAAGAAAGGCGTGAAGTCGTGCGCTTGCTGGTGGCTGCTGCCGATAGCATTCGTCCGCATCTTGATGCGCTCCTCGACCTTAACGACCGACTCGGCCTCCTCGATTTCATTGCGGCTAAGGCACGTGTGGCCATAGACACTGAGGCTGCCATGCCGAGGCTGTCCGACCGCCCCTGCTTAAATCTGCAACAGGCGCGGCATCCGGCACTCGAGACGGCGCTGCATCGCCATGGTCGCGCGATTGTTCCGTTGGACATCACTCTTGATCGTGATAAGGGTCGTATACTTGTTATTTCCGGTCCTAATGCCGGCGGCAAGTCCATAGCGCTGAAAACCGTGGCTGTCGAGCAATATATGCTGCAATGCGGAATGTTGCCGACGGTGTCCGCCGATTCGGATATGGGCGTGATGAAGCGCCTGATGGTGGACATCGGGGACGACCAATCCATGGATGACGACCTGAGTACTTACAGCTCGCACCTGTTGGCGATGAAATATATGCTGGAACATTCCGGAGATGCCGACCTCTTCCTTATCGATGAATTCGGCTCGGGAACAGAGCCGCAGATAGGAGGCGCTATAGCCCAGGCGCTATTAATGCGCTTCAATGCCGCCGGGATGTGGGGCGTGGTCACCACCCATTACCAAAATCTCAAGACTCTTGCCTCCGAAGTTCCCGGATTAATTAACGGGTCAATGCTCTACGACCGCCAGCGTATGCAGCCGTTGTTCCGTCTCGATATAGGACATCCCGGCAGCTCGTTTGCTATCGAAATTGCTCGCAAGACCGGATTGCCGTCCGATGTCATTGATGATGCCTGTGCCATCGTAGGTAGCGACTATGTCAATTTGGACAAGTACCTGCTGGACATAGCACGCGACAAGCGTTACTGGGCCAATAAGCGCGAGGACATTCGTCGACGTCATAAACATCTTGAGGAAGTCATCGACCGTTACGAGACCAAGCAGCAAGACCTTGACAGCCGCAGTCGTGCCATACTGGACGAGGCGCGGCAGGAAGGCCTGCGCATCGTCAGCGAGAGCAATGCGGCTGTGGAGCGTACTATACGCGACATACGTGAGGCTCAGGCCGAACGCGATCGTACGCAACAGGCGCGCGAGCGTCTGCGCCAACAGCGTCGCGCCCTCGAAAACAAGGCTGCCGAACAGCCGGTCGAGCGTGCACCAAAATCAACCAATAAGGCCAAAGCATCCGTGCCAAAGGCCGCAGTGTCGTCCAAGATTGAGCCTGTGCGTACAATAGAGCCCGGTGTATATGTATTGCTTGACAATCAGGGACAGCCCGGCCGCGTCATCTCGCTTGAGGGCAAGAAAGCCATGGTGGCCTTTGGCGCATTGAAGATGGATGTTCCGGTGGCACGGTTGACGCCTACTATGCGTCGTCCTGAAAAGGGTGGGGCATCGCAGGCTGCGTCCTTTGTCTCCGTGTCCACGGGCGAGGATATACGCCGTCGTCAATTGTCCTTCAATCCGGAGATAGACCTTCGCGGCTTCCGTGCCGACGAGGCTTTACAAGCCGTGATGCACTTTATAGATGACGCTGTGCAGTTCAGCGCCGGACGCGTGCGCATCCTGCACGGCACCGGTACGGGTGTGCTGCGTACCGCAATACGGCAGTATCTTGATACAGTCTCGGCGGTAAGGTCCTATGCCGACGAGGATGTCCGCTTCGGCGGTGCCGGCATCACTGTCGTCAATCTGGGGTAATCCGGGAGAGAATAGTGGGAATAATAAGAATAATGGGAGCAATGGCATAGGTCCAATTACTCCCATTATTTCTATAATTTCTATAATTTCTATTGTTCTTGGTGTTCTCCGAGGACTCTTAGTTTTTGCGGCCTTGGAGGTCATCGTTGGTGATACGAGCGGCTGTTTTTTTGACCGAGGCGTTGAGGTTGCCGAAGCGATAGCCGACTGATAGACCTATCTGCATACGCATATCATCCATACGCATCACGCTTGTGCCGGTGTATGCACCGCGAACAGCCTCGTTTCTGAAGTAGCTGTTATGCTGTCCGAAGGGGTTGGTCAGTCGCAGTGAGACGCTTAGGGTCTTGTTTTTTAAGTAACTGCCTGTAAGAGAAAGTCCGTACCAGAAATTATTCATAAAGCTGTTTTTGCTGCGGGTGAAAGCATCGGATAGAGAGAACTGATAGTAGTTGGCCCATAGTTCGGCTTCGATATTGAGCGGTAGCTTTTGCGTGGCACGCATATAGATATTGCCGCCCCAGCCGGTGTTTTTGAATATCGTCTGGCTGATGTCGTTGTAATTTATGCTGCCTGAAACCATGACAGAAGTTTTGTCCATGGGCGTCCATTGCATAAAGCCACCGGCCGAGAATGTACGTATCTTGCCTATGTTTTCGTAGGTGCTGTGCAGGATATTGCCTTCCAGAATTGTGACGCCGGCTATGTCGTTGTTGGTGAATGCGTATTGCGACCACAAGTTGAGGTTGATGCGCGGACGTATCAGCATATAGGTGAGTTTGACGCTCTGTGCATGTGCACTTTCGAGATTGGGATTGCCTTCTGACAGGGAGGTCGGTGTGTACTTCTTGGCCGGGTTGAGGTAGGATATACCGGGGCGGCTGATGCGTGTGGCGTAATTGGCCGTCAGGGTATTGGCATCGTTAATTTGCCATGATGCGGCGGCACTGGGTACCCAGTCGTTGAGGCTGGATGAGAATGCGTCCTGACTGCCGTCGGGATAGTCGGCCTTGAGCTTGGAGAACTCGTAGCGTAGACCGGCACGCAGCGTCATTTTGCTGACTTTTAAGGAGTACTCGGCGTATGCAGCGGCAACGTCCGTGATGTGGCGGAAATCGCTGTACAGATTCTGCCATCCGATATACTCGCTGTTGGTCTTAGAGCGGTTGCGACGTAGGATATACTTGGCACCCATGTCCAGCGTATGACTTTTGACTACGGGGCGAGTCCAGTCGGCTTGGAAGGTATGCTCTATGAAGTTGAGTCGGAAATCGTTGTTGAAATCCGTGTATTCGAACATTGAGCCAAAGATGTCGCTGTAGTGCGTATCGGCTTGTTGTTTTTGGCGTGTGGTAGAAATCATATAGCTGAAAGTCAATGCTTCGCCCTTGCGCCGAGTCAGATGCTGATAGTTGATGTTGCCGTCGATGTCGAAGTAGGATGAGTTGGCGATATCATACGTGGAGGAGTATTTGCTGAGCAGGCTACCGTTGGCATCGGTCAGGGACTGTGTCCCGGTGCCATATCCATTGACGTGGTATTCATAGCCGTTAAATTCACCGGAGATGAGATTGAGCGAGTCGATTTCCCAGGATGCTTCGCCGCCGAACCACTCGACCAAGCCGTGGACGCGTTGATCCTCGGTGCGTAGGCTTCGTGTTCCGTTTTCGTAGGTATAATCGTATTCTGAGCGGTTTCGCTGCATTTTTTCGGGAATATTGGATACACCACCGCTGATACTGAAAGTCACTTTGTCGATTTGGGAGGATAGCCATAGATTACCGTCCGCACGATTGTTAATAAAGTCGTAGCTGCCGCCTACGCGACCGGTGATGCCCTTGATGACAGTTTCATTGTCCGTGACGATGTTGAGGATGGCGCCGATACCCTCGGCATCATACTTGGCACCCGGTTCGGTGATGACTTCGATACGCTTGATGGATGCTGCCGGTAGGGCGTCAAAGATGTCCTTGGCGTTTTTGCTGAGCGAGTTGCTGGGACGGCCGTTTTTGAAGACCTTGAAATTAGAGCTTCCGTTGACCTTGATATTGCCCTCGCCGTCGACGCTGACCATAGGGACGCGGCGCAGGACTTCGCGGACAGTGAGCGTCTGTGCCGTTGCATCGGCCTTGACGTCATAGCCTATGCGGTCGATTTCCTTGGTGATTATGGGGCGCTGAGCCGTAACCACGACTTCCGAAAGCTCGTTGATGCCGGAGGTCATTGTCCCGAGATCGGCTACGGGGGCTGCATCGCTGATGGTGAAATTTTTGACGGCCACGGCGCTGCCAATCACTTCCAGTTGCAGGCGGTATGTTCCGGCCTTGGCGATACTGCCCGTCCAAATGCCCAGCGTATCAGTGACGCCGGCTGCCACGGGGTGGATGCTGTCGCTGCCGAAAACACGGCATGTTGCATATTCTTCGGGATTGCCCGACGGGTCTACGGCTTTCACCTTGACGGTATAGGCCGAGGCGGGCGTGCTGCCCATACATATTATTAGGAGGAGCGCGAGGAGGAATGATGTCGCAAATTTGTTCATCGGATTGTGTGGGGTCTTTTCTTAGAATTCTTGTCATTTCGCCGGGGCTCCCATCGCCGGGAACCCCGGGCCGAAAGACGTAGAATTGTCTGATTGTTATTGTCTAAAAAACCTATGGAAACTGTTTCTTTGAAAAAAATCTCTTGTATTGTTCGTTTGCTTATTAGACGCATAAGACGCCTAAAAGTGACACAAAACACGGTTAAATAAAGTTAATATCGCAACGACTTGTTATCGGAACATGTTAGAGCATGCACTATTTGACTATGTCATTATGGCCTGATAATCTTATCGGCAGCATTTGCGATGGAATTTGCGGTGGGGACTATAACACTTTCGGTGGTAAAGGTGTTGTATTTCACCGAAAATGTGTACATTTGCAGAGAGATATAAAACATACTTACGCGTATGTCCGATACGTCCAAGACATACGAATACTAAGAGAAACAAACACATAACATTAATTAAAAACATAGACCAATAATATGATTAAACGACTGATCACATTTTGGGTGGCGGCATTTGTGCTGGGAATCTCCGGAGCTTTTGCACAGATAGTCACTACCTCTCCGGCCTTGCTGCAAGAGGCCAGTAAAGATGTCGTGCTGACTTACCATGCCGATTCGCCTTTGGGCAACGGCGGCCTCAAGGGACTGTCCGCGACTACACCCGTGTACGCCCATATAGGCGTGATTACCAATAAGAGTGCCAACACATCCGATTGGAAGTATGCGCCCTCCAAATGGGGCGATAATGCAGCCAAGTACAAGCTGAAATACGTGTCGCCCAATACATATACCTTGTCTATTGGCGACATCCGCACCTATTTCGGTATTACCGATGCATCAGAGACCGTGCAAAAGATAGCCGTGGTATTCCGCACGGGCGATTGCAACAAGGAAGGCAAGACATCCTCCGGCGGCGATATCCTTGTGGATGTTCTCGAGCCCGGCTTCCAGATGTCTTTGACCGTGTCCACCCCCAAGGTCATCACAGCCGAGGCAAAGGCCACGCTTACGGTCAATACTACCGAGCCTTGCACGATAGAACTCTACAACGGCACCTTCCGCTTTGGTCGCAAGTCCAACGCTACCACATATTCCTCCGAGTATAATATGGCCGTCCCAGGCACTTACGACTTCAAGGCCGTGGCTACGACAACAGACGGCACCAAGACTATGACCAAGACCTACACTGTAAGCTATATCACCGACTCGCCCGCGGGTACATATCCCGGCGGTGTGCCCAAGATGGGCGCCGTGAAAAACGCCGATGGTACAGTGACCTTCTGCATCGCCGCTCCCGGCAAGAAAAACGTGATGCTTGTAGGCGCATGGAGCAACTACTCGACAATCGCCAATCAGTGCGAAATGAAATATCAGGACTATAACGGACAGCGCTACTTCTTCCGCACAGTCAGCGACCTTCAGGAAAACACGTGGTATCCGTACTACTATATTGTAGACGGCATCACTAAAGTGGGCGACCCCTATGCACACATGGTGCTCGATCCTTACAGCGACAAATGGCTCGATTCCTCCATATGGCCCGATATGCCCAAGTATCCGTACGAGAAATTTGACGACACGATGATGGCAGTATATCGCGGCGATCTTGATGGCAATTACAAATTCAGCGATTTTACCATTCCCGACCATCGCAATTTGGTAATATATGAGATGCTCGTCCGCGACTTTACCGGTACCGATCGCCAGGCCAATGGCGAGGGCACTCTGCGCAAGGCCATAGAAAAGATTCCTTATCTGCGCAGTCTCGGCATCAATGCCGTTGAGCTGATGCCGGTTATGGAATTTAACGGCAACAACTCGTGGGGCTACAATACCAACTTCTACATGGCACCGGACAAAGCATACGGATCGCCCAAAGACCTCAAGGACTTTGTGGAGCTATGCCACAGAAACGGTATAGCCGTCATCCTCGACATTGTATTCAACCAAAGCGACGGCCTGCACCCCTGGTATCAGATGTATCCCATAGCCTCCAACCCCTTCTACAACCAGACCGCCCCGCATGACTACAGCGTGCTCAACGACTGGAAGCAAGAAAACCCCTTAGTACGTCAGCAGTGGAAGGATGCCATAAAATACTGGATGACAGCCTACAATGTTGACGGCTTCCGCTTTGACCTCGTCAAAGGTCTCGGCACATCATATCCCTCCGGTACGGAAGCATATAACGCTTCGCGCGTGGCCGTAATGAAAGACCTCCATGCAGCCATCAAGGCCGTCAAGCCCAACGGAATACATATCAATGAGAATCTCGCCGGTGACAAGGAAGAAAATGAAATGGCCGCCGACGGTCAGCTCAACTGGGCCAACATTAATTACAATTCCTGTCAGTTCGGCATGGGTTATGCCTCCGGTTCAAACCTCGAGCGCTTCCTCTCCACCTCCGACAGCCGCACGGCATTCTCGACCGTGGCATACGCCGAAAGCCATGACGAAGAACGCGTAGGCTACAAGCAGAAAGCTTACGGATATGGTTCTGTCAAGGAAGACCAGTATAAGCGTTCGCGTCGCCTGGCGCAACTGGCAGTGCAGATGCTGCTTACTCCCGGACCGAAGATGATCTGGCAATTCGGCGAATTTGGTGCCGACCAGACCACCAAAAACTCTGACGATAGCAACAATACCGACCCCAAGACCGTGGTATGGTACTATAAAGACGCTACAGATCACGTAGGTATCTTTGAGGCTTATCAGGCCATGTGTAACCTCCGTCGCAATAATCCTGACCTCTTTATCAACGGAACTTTCACACAGGTGGGTATGAACACTCAGTCTTTCAGCACCAACCGCATTATTCGCATCAATAACGGCGACCGCGAAATTATTGCCCTCATCAATCCCAACGTGGAGGGCGCAGCCAAGAACGTGGGTTACTCGGTGCAGAAGATTTCGGCCTCTAACCATCAGATACTCAGCTCCAGTCGCAACTTGACAGCTACTCCGACATTTAGCGGCACGACAGTCAAATGCTCTATCCCGGCCAACGGCTATATCGTCCTCGGTACGAAATCAGTACTTGGTGTGGACGATGTCACTGTGGATGCCGACCCGTCAACGGCAGTCAAGGTCTATGCAGACGGCCGTGAGATTGTAATCGCCGGTGAATACACCACCGCCACGGTATATAATGTCGCAGGTGCGCTCCAGCCTTCGCTGAGCGTTTCCGCCCCCGGCTTGTATATCGTCACTGTAGACGGCACTGCACACAAAGTGCTTGTACGCTAAGCATATAACGACTTCCACCTAAAATAGCGGCGGGCGTGTCTCTCAGATGATGACACGCCCGCCATTTTTTTGTGCTAAAATCGCTCGCCGGTGTGTGGAGAATGTGAATGAAAGTCGGTTTGTGCCGTTTCTTGCTTGTCACGTATATCTTATAATCTGCTGAAATACAAATTTTTAACCTATTGTATTGCGTCTTGCGTCTTGAAAAATATTTCGGAAAATAATTGGTCAAAAACTTGCATTCGGAGGAATAAGTGGGTATATTTGCAACGAATATCTCTCCGTCCCGTTGCTGTTTAGCCCAAACATCTTAGATAGGAGAGATAAATAACCCTAATATCCAACGCAATATGAAAAGAACCTCCGACCGACTGAAAGCGCTGCTGACGGCAGTGGCTTTGGGCGTGTGCTGTGCATATGCACAGACGGCCACACCGGGAGGCTTTGTCCTACCGAACGCAGATCCGGATGCCGACCCTTATGACTTCCGGATGTCCAAGACGGATGACGGCATGTCCGTCTTGCTCATCCTCAACCGCATCGACCGCACTGTTACCGACTCTGTCGTCGGGACGTGCCGTGTGTCTGTACCCGGACTGTCCTCTACCACCTTTGCCGGGCTGCCGGCACTACCCTACAAGGCATTCCGCATTGCTCCCGAGGGCAGCGGAACGCCGCAAATCATCGTACGCGACAGTACTTACATCGATATCCCGGTCAATCTTGACCATAATCCGCGGATAGAGTATGATTCCATCGGTCAACCGTATCAAATAGCGGTGGCACGCGTGGATTACTCGGGTTTTATGCCATCGGACCTTGCACGCGTGACCGATACGCAGACCTACCGCGACCGTCCGATATACACCATCACGGTGATGCCTATGAAGTATGACCGTGCAACGGGCGTGCTGCGCGTCTTCACGTCCCTCGATATCGACATCGCCTATACCGTGCAGGCACAAACACAGTCTGCCGCCGGTGTTACACGCTCCGCCGCCTTCAATGCCTACACCGACCGAATGCTTACCGAGGCCCTCGGCGAGGAGGCCGTATCCTTTTCGACAGACAGGCAGGTGGCAACAATGGGCATCATCGGAGACATAATAGGCGATAAAGAACCGGCTACAGAAATAGATTTATATGACACAACAGAGGATATGCTGGTCATATCTTATAAAACCAAGGATACTAGTTTCACTGAAGCCACAGATAGTCTTAAAGAATGGAAGAAGAATCTCGGATACAGAGTTCATGTCGTCGAAAGAGGAGTCTGGACACCGGAGATAGTTGATAGCATAATTAAGTATCACTACAACCACTACCAAAATCTTACGACTGTTTTGATTATGGGAACACATGGAGTTACGCCCTTGAAATACAGACATCGTTGTCTTACAGATTTGTCGTATATGTGTATGGATGGGCCGAACGATTCAATTCCGGATGTAGCATATGGGCGAGTTTTAGCGAATTGTAAACAACATGTAGATGCATATGTTGCAAAGGTTATCAAATATGAAAAAGGCCTATATTCATCACCGGAAGTATACGATAGGGCTTTCTTGGCTACAAAATATTGGTCCGATGAACCAAATGGACGCTTTCTTCCAACCCTTGAGGATGTTCATTCTATTCTTAGCAGCTACGATATAGATGCACAAAGAATCTATACTGCCGACCCCGGTCATTACCCAACAGTTTGGTATCCACACTATCAAAATGGAGGTATACACTCTGTGGCCGAACCGATACCTGATTACTTGCGATATCCTCAGTTCGCTTGGGCTGGCACAAAATACGACATAATAAACGCATTTAATGGGGGGGTAAATCTTGGTATATATAATGGACATGGAGGAACAGACAGATGGAGTGGCTTTACTTTCCTTGATTCAGATTGTCGCAACTTTACATTCACCAACTCAGCTCCATTAGTTTTCAGTATTGCTTGTAGCACTGCAGACCATACACGTTATGCCAATTGTATCACAGCAGAGCTTTTTAGACAAAGATCAGGCGCAATTGCTGTCATTGCCTCAACATTCGAAACATATCTTGGATGGAGTGATGCTTTATTGTTGGGCATGATTGATGCAATATGGCCAAACGTTTACAGTTTCGATGGTTGGTCAGATAGCACGACAAGAACACCCGTATACAACCTATATGACATATTGAATAGTGGGCATTTACGCCTTGAATTAGAAAATGGCGGCGGTTACTGGGACTGTGGCAACATTGCTACTGATAAATCAGAAATAGATTATAACAGAGAAACATTCAGTGTTTTTGGTGATCCAACGATTAACTATACAACTAAAGCTCCCACGCCATTCAGTAGTGTTACTTGCCTCTCTACGGACAAATATTTGACAATCAATATAGGTACACAAGAACTTCCGGCTAAGGCTGTTATAAAAAACTTACGCACGGGCAAATTCATCACGCGATCCATAACAACTGGGTCGCTCGCTCCTGAAAACAAAATTTCAATAACCGGAGATACTTTGGAAATTGTAGTAACCGGACACAATAAAGTTCCTTACCGAGAAATATTCTGCGGTAGGACACCAATACAATTTTCCAAAGGGAAAATCAAAAGCGTTGTTTACGACCGGACAACACAGAAAGCCACTGTCACATATTCACTAAACACAAGTGGACATGTGTCTTTTGCTGTAACAGATCTCAACAACAACGCAATCCAGACCACGATTGAAATAACCGAGCAAGAGAATAAGCAAATAATCCACTTGGCTTCCGCGCCGATCGGCATCTGCGTTATTTCAATGATGGTGGATGGCGAAGTAGTGGATACATACAAATTACTAAAACAATAAGATATGAAACGAGCAATAATAGTTCTGTTGATTGTGCTTTTAGGCGTGGGGGTGCAAGCCTTTGCGTTTAAGACCGGCCGCACCTATAATGGCAAACCGACATACAATGTTGATGGTATAGAGTATATTGTAGTGACAGATGCTGATGCCGCAACAGGCAAGGTAGACCATACCGGAGCCTACGTGATACTCTCCGAAGACAAATCCCTGAAATTCTCGGGGAAAGTCAACATACCTTCTTCGGTCGTTATAGAAGGGGAAAAATATGATGTCGTAATCTTCCATGGACTGTCAAATTATGAAGAGAACGAAGATTCATCGTTAGAGATAACCTTGCCGGGAACCATAAAAAGAATTTGCGGCCTACTCGGCAGAAAGAGGAAAATCAAGAGCATAAATATTCCGACAAGCGTTACCGAGCTTTTCGGCTTGACATACAAGCCGGACACATTGGTCATACCCAAAACAGTGACGGATTTTGCGGAGCACATCTCGGTTTCAGCTTCTCACATCATCTTTGAAGATGGATTGACGCTATGCCCATGTCGCGGAGTGAACTGTGATAATGATAGCATAATAATTCCCGGTAGTATGAAGATGTGTAATAACGCCCTATCAGCATATAATCTTAAATATTTAAAGATATCTAAATCGGCAGACACCGCAAATGTGCCGATGTTTGATGAATGCTTTTGTCGTAACTCATATAGTATTGAAACAATCGTCTGCGAATATATGTCACCTCCTATAGCAAGCGTCCAGGCGTTTGACCTCGAAAAATCAGAGCAAGACCCGCAGTATCCGGAAGTCAACCCGGAAGATCCATATCCATACGGATACTATCCTACAATGTGTGACCGCGCTACGTTGTATGTGCCCGAAGAAGCTATCGAGGCATACAAGGCCGCTCCGGGATGGAAGAATTTCAAAACTATTCTGCCTATCAAGGACGGCGTAAATGACGTGACGGCGGACGATGCCGGCATCGTCGCCACCGACGACTCGAAGCGCCCGCCGAGCGCGGTATCACCATCCGTACGGACGTCTACAGTGACGGCACACGCCGCTGTATCAAGATCCTACGCTGACATAGCCAAAGCCTGTTTTTTAGACTTATAGACTCATAAGCAAGGCCGCCGGATTAAGCGTAGTTCCGGCGGCCTTGTGTTTATGATAAGAGCGTTTATTCGATTTCGGAAAGCTCGAGCCAGCGCATTTCTTTTTCGTCGAGGAGGTCTTTGACTTGGCTGTAACGGGCGCTCATGGCTG
>OLWK01000770.1_pt1 | contig 17081 bp, 14 predicted proteins | sample 1674141 | NCBI WGS metagenome assembly OLWK01 (sample SAMEA103958148, study PRJEB25191) | human gut metagenome | reverse complement strand
TCTGCCAGATGATGCAGGGGCAAACAATTCTGTTGTTGTCAGATCATATTCTGCCACCGTCTTTCTTCTGGACTGATTCTGGATCCTGTCGATCGTCAGATGCTTGTCCAGAAACAGATATTCATATTCGATTATTTTGTTGAAATTTACCAGATATGCCAGTCCCAGTAAGATTGCACCGGCTAAAAACAGTACAATGCTTCCGGTCAGTAAAAACGCTGCCAGAAGTGCAAGTACTCCTGCCACGATCAAAAGATTACGAAGAAGCACCGGCAAAATGCTGTGCTTTTTCCTGATCAGTAATTCTACATAAGTATCATTCATTTTTATCACCTGCTATTTTTTTTGTTCTATTCTATATTAGTACAAAAAAGACTGAAAAGCTATAGGAAATTATAAAGAATCTCTGCCCCAGTCATGAAAAGAATGTGAAATATCATTCTGCTTCGTTGACACTTTACATGGCTGCCAGTATCATAAGAAAGATGAAAACGGTTAAATCGCAGCAGATACTGCCGCATAGAAGGAGACGATAACTTATGATGAAAGATGAGATCCGTGCCCAAAAGGAACGGGTAAAACAGATGTCCCGCTGGGAACGGTTTAAATATTTCTGGTATTACCAGTGGAAATGGGTTGCGCTTGCTGTCGCGGTCATCGCTTTTCTCTGCTACCTTGGATTTACGATTTACAAAAATTCCTTTGAGGAATATGTCTATGTCGCGCTCGTCAACTGCGATATCACCAAATCGCAGCAAAGTCAGGAGCTTATGGAAGGTTACGCCGCCAGCAGAAATGTGGATACATCTCAGACACCTGTCTCCATCAATACCAAGCTGTCTATTCCTGAAGAAGCAACCGGAGCACTCTCCGTTGCCAATTCGCAGACGCTGCAGGCTTATATTGAAACAGGAGATTATGATGTGCTGATCGGCAATACATGGATCATCGATGGTTTTGCTTCACAAGGCTACCTATGTGATCTGAAAGCACAGCTTCCGGCTGATCTGTACGAGAAGGTCAAAGACCGGCTTTATGAGTTTACCTATGACAACGGCGAAACATATGCCATCGGTTTTTATGCGGATGATCTGCCGGCGATCACATCCTTGTATACAGAAGATTCCCGTCCAATCATCGCACTGCCTGCTTCTTCCAAGTCACTGGATGTAGGAATTGATTTTATAAGATATCTGTATGAGCTGGCGGATAATAAAACAGAAAGCTGAGAAGCATAAACTCCCGGGCTGAGGTTCAAAGGCACTATCGATTGCTTAAGATATCTCAGCCCGGGAGTTTTCATATGCACTTCTTTTTTACAGCAGTTCCTTCAGGATCTTGTTTACCATGCCCGGATCGGCTTTGCCGTGCATTGCTTTCATCGTCTGTCCAACCAGGAAGCCGATCGCCTTTTCTTTTCCGTTGTGGTAATCTTCCACTGACTGCGGGTTAGCTGCGATCACATCACCAATCGTCTTACGGAGTGCGCCTTCATCGTTGACGGTTTTCAGTCCGTTTTCTTCCACATATTTTTCCGGATCGATATCTCCCGCAAACATCTTCTCAAATACAGTCTTTGCCACGCTGGAATTGATGGCTTTGTCATCTACAAGCTTGATCAGGGAAGCCAGATGCTCCGGTGAGAAACGGATGTCTTCAGGATCCATGCTGTTCTCCTTCAGAAGCTGCATTGTCTGTACCATCAGCCAGTTGCTGACCTTCTTCGGCTGGTTGCAGATCGCGGTTGTTTCCTCAAACAGATCCGCCATTTTCTTAGTGCCTGTCAGGATTTCGATATCATAGTCCGGCAGATCAAATTCTTCTTTGTAGCGCTGCATCTTCTCCGGTCTGAATTCCGGTTCTTCTGCTTTGATCTGTGCAAGCCATTCATCCGAAACAACGATTGGTGTCAGGTCCGGATCCGGGAAGTAACGGTAATCCTGTGCATCTTCTTTGCTTCGCATTGCATAAGATTCACCCTTTGTATCATCCCAGCGTCTTGTTTCCTGTACGACCGCCTTGCCTGCCTCGATCAGATCGATCTGTCTTGCCTGTTCACCTTCAATGGCATGTGCGATCGCCTTAAAGGAGTTCAGGTTCTTCATTTCTGTACGGGTTCCGAATTCTTTCTGCCCGACTTCCCGTACGGAAAGGTTGACATCTGCACGCATACTGCCTTCCTGAAGTTTACAGTCGGAAGCACCGAGATACTGGATCAGCATACGAAGCTTCTCCAGATAAGCAATGACTTCCTCTGCGCTGCGCATATCAGGCTCTGATACAATCTCGATCAGCGGAACGCCGGAACGGTTATAATCTACCAGTGTGCAGTCTTCCCATTCATCGTGGATCAGCTTTCCTGCATCTTCTTCCATATGGATCTCATGAATCCCTACCTTCTTGCTGCCGGCTTCTGTTTCAATCTCCACATAACCATTGCGACAGATCGGCAGATACAACTGGGAGATCTGGTAGTTTTGCGGGTTATCCGGGTAAAAATAATTTTTCCGGTCAAACTTGGCATATCTTGTAATATCGCAGTTCATTGCCATACCGACTGCGACCGCATATTTTAATACCTGCTTATTTAAAACAGGCAAAGAACCGGGCATTCCGCTGCAGACAGGACACACATGGGTATTCGGTGCGCCGCCGAAAGCGGTGGAACAGCCACAGAAAATTTTTGTTTTGGTCGCCAGCTCTACATGAACCTCCAGACCAATGACGGTTTCATATTGCTTTGCCATTTATGCGTCCTCCCTTCCGAACTTGCCTCTTGCCTGCTCATAAGTATAAGCAGCCCGGATCAGCTTCTTCTCTGCGAAGCAGTCACCGATCAGCTGCAGACCGATCGGCAGTCCCTGTGCATCTGTTCCGCACGGAACACTGATACCGGGCAGTCCTGCAAGATTGACTGAAATCGTATAAATATCACCAAGATACATCTTGATCGGATCGGAAAGACTCTGTCCAAGCTTTGGTGCTGTTGTCGGTGCAACAGGGCCCAGGATCATATCATATTTTGCAAAGGCTTCATCAAACGCTTTTTTGATCAGCGCTTTTACCTTTAATGCTTTCAGATAGTATGCGTCATAATAACCGGAGCTGAGAACGAAGGAACCGAGCATGATCCTTCTCTTGACTTCCGGTCCGAAGCCCTCTGAACGTGTCTGCTTGTACATAGCGTGCAGTTCCTCTGCGGATTCAGCACGATATCCGTATTTCACGCCGTCGAAACGTTCCAGATTGGAGCTTGCCTCCGCATCTGCGATCGTATAATAGGTTGGAATCGCATATTTCACAAGTGCCAGCTCAAACTCCTCAATAACTGCACCCTTTTCTTTTAAAAGGTTAGCTGCTGCTAATACTTTTTCTTTTACTTCCGGATCCAGACCTTCTCCGAAATAATCTTTCGGAATACCGATCTTCATGCCTTTCACATCGTTTACCAGTGCTTTTGTAAAATCTGTATCTTCCCGCTTCTGGCTGGTGGAATCTTTTTCATCATAGCTTGCGATTGCTTCCAAAATAGTCGCGCAATCTGTTACATCCTTTGCCAGCGGCCCGATCTGATCCAGAGAAGAACCATAGGCGATCAGTCCGTAACGGGATACGGTTCCGTAAGTTGGTTTCATACCGACAACGCCGCAATAAGACGCCGGCTGACGGATGGAGCCGCCTGTATCGGAGCCAAGTGCAAAGAAACATTCATCCGCTGCTACCGCTGCTGCGGAACCACCGGAAGATCCGCCCGGTACATGCTCTGTATTCCATGGATTCTTCGTTGCTCCATAGGCAGAAGTTTCTGTTGTGGAACCCATGGCAAACTCATCCATGTTCGTTTTACCGATCACAACAGCACCTGCTTTCTGCAGGTTCAGAACTGCCTCGGAAGAATAAGTCGGGATAAAGTTGCCAAGGATTTTGGAAGAACAGGTTGTCAGCATACCTTCTGTGCACATATTGTCCTTGATCGCAACCGGAACACCGGCAAGCGGCCCTGTCAGTTCACCCTTTTCGATCTTCTCCTGTACTTCTTTTGCCTGTAAGAGTGCGCCCTCTTTATCTAATGTCACATAGCAGTGCAGGTCATCTTCCTTTTCTGCAATCTGCGCAAAAACAGCTTCTACCGCATCCACTGCCGTGAGCTCGCCTGCCTTGATCTTCGTGGAAAGCTCCACAGCCGTTAATTTTAAAATATCCTTCATTTCGGAGCCTCCTTAAAATGTTCTCGGTACCAGATACATACCGTCTTTTTCCTGTGGTGCATTTTTCAGCATATTCTCGCTGTCGTCTCCGTTCGTGACCACGTCCTCACGGAATACATTACAAGTATCAAAAATATGACTCATCGGCTCTACGCCTTCTGTATCCAGTTCACCAAGCTGATCAATATAATCAAGCATATCTGCCATATCCTTTTTTGCCTGCTCCTTTTCCTCATCGGATAGTGCAAGTTTTGCCAGAATGCCTACATATTCGATTGTTTCGTCACTGATCACGTTTGCCATCAGATTACCTCCACTCTTAATCTCTTACCTTGATGTGTACTTCACGAAGCTGCTGTTCTGTGACATCATTCGGTGCACCACACATCAGATCCTGTGCAGATCCGCTCATTGGGAATGCAATGACTTCACGGATATTTTCTTCATTGCGGAGCAGCATGATCATACGGTCTACACCGGGTGCCATACCTGCGTGCGGCGGTGCTCCGAACTGGAATGCGTTGTACAATGCGCCAAATTTGTTTTTCAGTGTTTCTTCATCATAGCCTGCAATTTCAAATGCTTTGACCATGATCTCCATATCGTGGTTGCGGACAGCGCCGGAAGAAAGCTCCACACCGTTACATACAATATCGTACTGATATGCCAGAATCGTAAGCGGATCCTGTGTTTTTAATGCTTCCAGTCCACCCTGTGGCATAGAGAACGGGTTGTGGGTAAAGCCGATCTGCTTTGTTTCCTCATCCAGCTCAAACATCGGGAAATCGTTGATATAGCAGAAACGGTATGCGTTCTTCTCGATCAGATCAAGTTTTTCACCAAGCTCGGTTCTGATCTGTCCTGCATAAAGGTTAGCGCGTGCTTCCTTATCAGCGATAAAGAAAATGGTATCTCCGGCGGAAAGTCCTGCCAGTTCTTTCATTTCAACTTTCATATCATCCGGAATAAATTTATCGATCGGTCCCTTGTAGCTCATATCTTCCATTACCTCAAGATAACCAAGTCCACCCATTCCGATAGACTGTGCAAACTTCAGAAGCTTTTCATGGAAGCCCTTGGACATCTGCCGGTTTACTTTGATGGCTCTGACGGTTCTTCCCTTAAATGGCTTGAAGGTACATCTCTGGAAGAACTCTGTCACATCGATGATACGAAGCGGGTTACGAAGATCCGGTTTGTCGGTACCAAACTCCAGCATAGCCTGTTTGTAGCTGATGATCGGATATGGCGCCTGTGTAACGGAATAGCCTTCCGGTGCAAATTTCTCAAAGGTAGCGGAGAGCACTTCTTCTCCGACTGCAAATACATCTTCCTGTGTTGCAAAGCTCATTTCAAAATCGAGCTGGTAAAATTCGCCCGGTGAACGGTCAGCTCTTGCATCCTCGTCTCTGAAACAAGGGGCGATCTGGAAATATTTATCAAAGCCGGATACCATCAGAAGCTGTTTATACTGCTGTGGTGCCTGTGGCAGTGCATAAAATTTACCTTTGTATTTTCTGCTCGGTACAATATAGTCACGTGCGCCTTCCGGTGAGGAAGCACACAGGATCGGGGTCTGGATTTCTAAAAATCCCATTTCTGTCATTTTCTGACGCAGGAAGCTGATCACCTGGCTACGGAAAACGATGTTGTCTTTTACCTTCTGGTTTCTCAGATCCAGATAACGGTATTTTAAACGAAGATCTTCACGGATTTCCTTGGATGTCATCACTTCAAACGGAAGCAGTTTATATACCTTGCCAAGGATCTGGATCGTCTTTGCTTCCAGCTCGATCGTTCCTGTCGCGATCTTCGGGTTATAAGTTTCTTCATCACGCTTTTCAATCAAACCGGTAATGGATACGCAGTCCTCTTTTACAATGCCGGTAAGCAGGGAGGTATCACGCAGGACAACCTGCAGGACACCATACATATCCCTGAGATCGATAAAGGATACACCGCCGTGATCTCTGATGTTTTCTACCCATCCGCTGACCTTCAGGGTCTGACCAATTTGCTCTTCCGTGATATCTTTTAAATAGACATCTCTGTACATGTTTGCTTTCATGTTGCTCCTCCTGTCTTTCCTTCTGTAGTGTCCCGGCTTTGATGCAATAAAAAACCCGGGACAAATCATTGTCCCGGGACGGATATTCTAAATCCGCGGTACCACCCGCATTGAGAAGACTTCAGCCGAATACCTTTTCCTAGATCTTCTCCACTCTTCCACTTAACGCGTGTCACGTATTACCCTAGCTCTATATCTTATCATAGAGGTTCGAATAATCTGCTCCGGAGTGTTCCCTTTATCAGTTCCCGCGCGGATGCTTTCAGTCGGTGGCATCTCTTTCCTGTCGTTTTTCCTGACAAGAGTCTCCTTCTCTGCATTTCTTGGTTCAGATTTTAGCACCCTGAAAAATGGATTGCAAGTATTTTTTTCGATTCAGAGTGTATTTCCTGTATGGTGCATCTTTTTGTGCGTGATGGTGTTTATTTCATCGATCAGCGTAAGCTTTGTTTATAACGGCAATTTTACAAACCAGATAATGTTCTCATTACTAAGTCCACATCCTTATTTTCCAGCTCCTGTATAATATGCAGATATGTTTTTTGTGTAGTTGTCATACTGGCATGTCCCAGGCGTCTTGCAACACTGGCAATCGAAACACCTGCAAATAATAAAAGAGAAGCATGTGTATGTCTGAGACCATGAATTGAAATCACGGATATCCCACATTCTCTGCAATGCCTCGAAAGAACGTCATTAACTGTTGAATTATATATTTTGTCCTCTCCTACAAATATCGGCTTATCCTCGGGCAATTTTTTAACCAGTTCCGAAAACTTCACAACAATCTGCCAGTCTATCTGGATTTTTCTAACAGACGATTTATTCTTTGTGGGCAGAAATCCACCCTCTCCTTTATAATCCCATGTTTTGCTTACAGATAAAGTCTGTCTTGCAAAATCAAAATCCGCCGGTGTAATCGCAAGTGCTTCCGAGAATCTCATTCCTGTTTTTGCAACCAATAATATAAACCAGTCCCAGTTAGGCTTCTCCCTAATATCCAGATGTGCAATTAACGTGTGTAACTCAAATTGATTTAAATATTTTATCTTCTTTACCTTGGGAGTTTTTCCTTTGATAATAGCTTTTCTGGTCGGATCCCTATCTATCAGTCCTTCATCCACTGCATCAAGAATGGCACCTTTCAACTGATGGTGGAAATCAAGTGTCGTCTGTCTTTCATGCTCCTTTGCATAATCATTAAGGAGCTGCTGATACACTGTCCTTGTTAAATCCGATACCTTCAGTCTGGGAACCAGCTTTTCAACCCATTTCTGCGTCATCAGATATTTTGCCATCGTCGCTTCTCTTATGGCGTCCTTCTTGTATACTTCAATCCACTGCTTATAATAATTACAAAATAATTCTGTTCCATCCATATCGTTTCGCATAAGCTACCTCCATTTTATTTGTGCTTACGCTGATATGAATAGTAAAGACTATTTTCTCCCGCAAATCAATGTGCCTAGTTATTGATCAGAGGCTTTATTTCCTCATCCAGTGTTTTCTTTAATGCTGAAAGAAGCTGTGTATAATATTTGAACTTTGGTATTGCTTTCTCTTGCGCAGCCTTATATCCGGCGAAATCGGATGTTATCTTAATTGCATTTTCATTTGGAATTTCTCCATTTCTGTAATGAGTTGCCGCATACATAATATCGTCTTTAGACGCATACCATGTCAGGCAAAAATCCTTAACAACTTTCTCAATGCAATCCCGTTTCATATTTTCAACAATATTTAAAATTGACTGACCTTTATATTTATCCTTGTCAAGCTCTATTTCATACACTAGGCTGTCCATGATATCAGCAACCTGAAAATTGTCTTTCCGCAGATCCTCAATATATTGCTTCACTTCTTCAATCTGTTTCTTTCTTTGTTCCAGTGTTACTTCCGAATCATCATCAGGTGTTACAATGTTCTGGATCAGATTGATAATATACTCATAATCTATTTTGGTATGACTGTATGCCATTAACTCATAATCAGGATCAATAACTGGTGTATCTGGATCTTCCGGATCATCTGGATCAGGTTCCAGTTCTGCGCGAATATTTAAATAATGTCCTGCATAATCCTCATATTCATCTTCCGTAATGCCATAACTTTCCAACATACTGTCATCATACTGGGAAAATGCCTTCAGTTGTGCGAACAGCTTATCAAAATTCTGAAACATTTTTATAAATACAATCTTTTCTTTGCGCGACATTCCCGGAATTTCTGATGGTGTTTCCGCAGATGCCCGAAGTGCCTTCAATGATTTCCGAAAAGCAGGTTCTATTTCTTTCCATTCAGCTACAAGTGCCGTTCCTGTGCTTCCCGCAGAATACAATTTCACAGCATTATCAACGCTTTCCTTGAAGAGCTTCGGTGCCTGAAAAGTTACGATCTGTCCATATGCCTTATTTTTATCAAATATTCGATTCGTCCTTGAAAATGCCTGTATCAAATCGTGCGGTCCCATTGGCTGTCTGTCAATAAACATAGTAGACATACATGGTGCATCAAACCCTGTCAGGAGACGATCTACCACAATAACAAGATCCAATTGCTCGCTTCTACTTTTAAATTTAGAGTCTTTTCTCGCCAAACGCTTATTTAAATTACCATTATAAGTCTGTATCTGTGACAGATCATATTTTGTATTGAACATGCTATTATAATCATCTAATGACTCACGCATTTTCTGTTGATTCAAATGGGAACTTTCGTCATTTTCTGTTACAGAATATGTAATCGCAAACTTAGGAAAATCCGGCAATACCTGTCTGATCCTCTCATCTATCTGTAAAGAGGTCTCGCCATTTTTCACTCTTTTCAATAATTCATAATACTTCTGCGCTAATTGGATTGAGCTGGTTGTTAACAATCCCTCGTAAGTTTTTCCCTTACCATTTTGGAAGCCCAGCTTATGATAAGATTTATTCAAAATCACATCCAGCACTTTCAACATATGTGTTTCATTCTCATAAATTCTGCTGTCTGTTTCATCCACCATGTTTTTCGGACCATCATGCTCTACTTGAAACCCTAATACAGCATTGTCTTTAATGGCATTTTGAATAGTATACTCATGCAGACGCTTTCCATATAATTCTTCTGTTGTCCTAGGCAAATCGCCTAACTTCGGATATGGATTTTCTGCAAAACGAGGTGTTCCCGTAAATCCATACCACAAGGATTTTCCAAAAAATCTTTCCAGCTCCCTCTTCGTTCCCGGTGTTACAGCTCTATGACACTCATCAACGACAAATGCAATTCGGAGATTTTTTATCTTTGTATACTCTGTTGTTCCTTCTTCCAATCTTTTGGTAATTAATCTTTGCAGTTTTTGTATTGTAGTAACAATTACCTGTCTGTCATCGGATTTCAGTTTTTTCTTAAGGTCAGAAACATTATCTGTCTCATCCACATCAATCAGATCATTATTTGCATATGCCTGAAATGCCATCGTTGTCTGTGTATCCAGATCTTTTCTATCAATCAGGAAAATAGCCTTATCAATAGTGGGAATATCCATTAAAAGATTTCTGGTTGCCTTATAAGAAGTCAATGTTTTCCCTGATCCGGTCGTATGCCACACATATCCCGACTTTCCTGTTTTAGATGCCTCCCTGATTGCTTCTATTGCATGAATCTGATAAGGGCGCAGTAATATCAAACGTTTGGCATCCTCATCCAGAACGGTATATCTTGCTATCATTTCGTGTGCAGCCGGAATACGGAGTACACTTTTGGCAAATTCTAAGTAGTCCGATACCGGATTGTTTTTTTCATCCAGCCATCCACTTACAAATTTAGGATTCAGTTCCGTATCTCCCGCCGCGCTGAAGTATTTGGTATCAACTCCGTTACTAATTACAAACATCTGAACAGCTGAGAAAATACCTGTAAACTTTCCTTCTCCAATATATTTCTTAATCTGCCAGAAGCCATCCATATACGAATGTTGTTTGTTTTTCAATTCTATATGGATCATTGGCAATCCATTGATCATCAGTGTCACATCAAATCTTCTATCCTGTACTTTTGTCTCTTCCTCATCCCTTGAAGCTCTATATTGATTTATAACTTGATATACACTGCTGCCACCTGCAATATGCTCATGATTCATAACAACAAGATGAAGTTTCTCGGTATCTCGCTGCACGTGAACCATTACCTTGCCATTCTCACCAACAAGCCATTCCCCGGCTTTATAGAATGATGAAAACTGCAGTTGGTTCCTCACCTGTTCAAACTCTGCATCTGTCAGATGCTCTCCGTCCAGCCTGTCCTTATTATTCTGCTCCAGAATGTATCGAAAGTTATTCCATAAGTCGTCCTCTGTTTTCAGATCCGGTCGATAGATCCATTGTGACTCACCATAAACCAACTGATCAATTAATTTCTGTTCTATTACTGACTCAAGTTCTGCCATAAATTGTTATCCCCCTGTCAAAAGTACATTAATAGTTATAATTTTTTCTCTTATTATATCATTTTGTGTGAATTTTAAGGCGTTTTTTACGCAAATAAGCTTACGATGGTGAAGAGTGATGAGGTGGTCGATTTTGGAGAAGTAGGCTCCAATTTTCTGCTGTTCCTGCATCGTCATCGGCATCATCAGTTCCATGTTGGCCATCTGTTTTCCAGACACCTCAACAAATGTTGAACCCGCACCGACAGTCTCGCCGTATCTTTTTAGTTCCTCAGATCTTGTAAAAATAAAGTATGAATCTAATTTTACCTTATTCGGAACAATAGACTGAAATCCTTGATTTGTGCAGCTTTCCTTCTGTAAAATAGCGGTTTTTCCGATACCTGCACGAGATGTAAACAGAACTGTTCCTACCGGGAGCATTTTTGCAGAACTCTTATTTAAACCTTCCTCCGTTATTTTTCGCTGACTGGATTCCAAATAAATTTGATCACCAATTTCTGCCGGAGCATACCAATCAATCTCTCCGTCCCAATATAAATCTATGCTCGTACTTGGTGTTCCACCACCGACTATTTCAGCCAGATCTCCCAACTTACGCTGTTCCCAAGTTTTATATTAGGTAATTACGAAAATCTCAGACTTACGATGTATTAAAGTTATTTTATCTTATTTCGAACCATCATCAATGCATATCCCAATAAATTTTTTCCTCTCCACTGCGATATATCAAATCTCCTTTCGTCTTTCATTGACAGTCCAATCCCCCATATCCGATCATGCACCGCACACTCAACCAATAACGCATCCCCCGTCTGCAACAGCCTTTCTTTGAGTTCCTCATTTTGCGAAAACTTTGCAACTAATCCTTCATACACTATTAATTGCCGCATCCCATTCCAAATATTTTCATTATATCCAGACACCATACGTCCCAGTTCCTTAATACGTGCAACATCGTCAGTTTTCAGTATCTGTTCTGCTACTGACTCATCCCCAAAACAGATTGCTTTCTGATACATCATAAACTGCTCCATAGAAGAGAACACCCTTCCAGCCACTTCAAACTTTGATATATACCAATTACTCAAGAAACCTTTTTCTTCTTCAGGATTATGAAAACACACAACTTTCATGACACTGCTCCCACTTTCTGAACTGCCAGATCTAAATCCAGATCATGAAGCCCTGCATATGCTTTTTGCAAAAAATCTACCGGAATTTTCCGAACAACTTCTGCACTAGGAAGATCATAATACCACTGATAATATGCGTAAAACTCACCAATCCAATCCGGCATAAATCCGCTCAAGGCTTTCCCTGGTTTCATATGATAATTTTCATTCTCAGTAAAATATCTCCACAGTTCTTCTGCATCCATTGTGTTCACATAAGCCTGTGCTTCATCAATATATTTTCTGGTTTTACTTGTCATGTATGCATTAATAAAATCCTCGGTATCTTTATCAGGAAAGGTCCCTGCCACATAATCAAATAACTTGCCCTGGTTTTCAACGACCTCCCCTAAATATGCATCCGAATATGCTCCCATACCCATTCACCTCTTAAATCAGTGTGCTAAACACATTTGTCACCTTATTAGCATCTGAATTCACTAAATCACGCATTCTTTTTCTTGCATTGTCATCTCTTTGGTTGTATTTCTGATTAAATTCACTATATGCAACAGGCACTAACCCATCTCTTATTTCGCGTAAGTTCTCATATGCCAGCTTCGATTTTATACAATACTGAATTCCCAATCCACCCAAAGAAAGAAGTTCTTCTAGGATCTCAACATCAATATTATCCCTTACAAACTCTTTGGCTATATAAAAATATGACGCATTTGCTCTCCAGCCCTTAATCACATCATAATTGCTGGTATCTATACCATATTTGTCTATAAACTTTGCAGCCAGCATTTTATATCTTTTTGACTCTGCCGCATCCCTATGCTTCATCAATTCTGCCAACCACGCCATGATAGAAGCATCTTGATAATCAAATATTTTCAGTGAATCGCAATCCAATTCATACTTATGCACCCATCCATTTGCTTCCTGTGGTCTGCAAACTGCCCACTCTTTGGCAAGCTCAATATTCTCAGTCAAATAAAAGCCTTTTCCATAATCATGCTTTTTCTCTCCACCGCCAAATATCGGTGTTACTATTTTGTTTGGAGTACCATGATATAATATAATCTTTCCCATTCCAATCCTCCTAAACAAACATGTTTTGAAGCATGTATTTCTTTATTTTTTTCAATTCGTCACACTTATTCTGGTGAAGAGTGATGAGCTGGTCGAGGTTACGGAAATATACTCCTATTTTCTCTTGCTCACCTATTGTTGGTACCATTGTCGTCAATTCTGAAAAGTCTGCTTTATTTACAATTTGCATAGTTCCTGAAGCAGCCATTCGTTTCATTTTATCTGACCAAAGTTCACTTTCAGTAAGTAAAAAATATGCATCATTTTCATTATTTGGTGTCAGGCTATTAATCTGCTGATTAAAGCTACCTTTTACCGTTAATAGTGCGTTTTTGCCTATACTTGCTATACATGTACACAGTATAGTATTAGCTGGTACTACACGACCAACCTTTATTCCTTCTTCACTAAGTTTTCTTGATGTTTCTGATATTATTAAAGAGTTTATGTCCGTTGGTGTAACCCATGGTATTCCGTCTTCTGCATAATACTCTGATTTCGATGTAGAAGGTGTCGAACCTGTCATTATTTTCCCAAGTTCTCCAAGCTTACGCTGTTCCCAAGCGTTCATTCGATCATCTTATCAAATTGAACACTCTCGCTGGTGAAGAGTGATGAGGTTACTTAAGTTATGCAAATACTCACCAATTTTCACTTGTTCTTCTTTTGAAGGAATCATATAATCAAGCAAAGATATAGTTGACCAATTGACATAAATCTGTGTATTTCCTTGTGCTTGCTTGATGATTTTCTCTCTTATATTAGGAGCATTTAGCATTTCATAAAGAAATACGGGGTCATACTCGTCTACATTTATTTCAATGCGTTCCGTTCGCTGGTTATATACATAAATACCAGATTCTTCAATCAAAAGGACCCTTCCGATAATATTTCCAGATGTAGTTTTATCATTCAATATCATCGTCAAATCGTTCCGGCTCAGGACGCGGTTACTTGTTTTATCAGATTTAATTGCTCGTATTCCTTGATCATTATATAAACTATTTTCGGAATAACTTCCGATACTGATTACCTTGTATACTCCTTCTTCAGAGAACTCCGATTCTATGGATGTTCCACCAGTTGCTTTTCCGAAATTTTCCAACTTACGCTGTTCCCAATCGTCAGTAAAACCTTTAAATCTTATCTCTGGAACTTTTGACCCATTTTGAGGAAACATTTTTTGCAACATGTATTTTTTCAGTTTTTTTGTATCTTCACACTTTCGCTGGTGAAGAGTGATGAGGTGGTCGATTTTGGAGAAGTAGGCTCCAATTTTCTGCTGTTCCTGCATCGTCATCGGCATCATCAGTTCCATGTTGGCCATCTGTTTTCCAGACACCTCAACAAATGTTGAACCCGCACCGACAGTCTCGCCGTATCTTTTTAGTTCCTCAGATCTTGTAAAAATAAAGTATGAATCTAATTTTACCTTATTCGGAACAATAGACTGAAATCCTTGATTTGTGCAGCTTTCCTTCTGTAAAATAGCGGTTTTTCCGATACCTGCACGAGATGTAAACAGAACTGTTCCTACCGGGAGCATTTTTGCAGAACTCTTATTTAAACCTTCCTCCGTTATTTTTCGCTGACTGGATTCCAAATAAATTTGATCACCAATTTCTGCCGGAGCATACCAATCAATCTCTCCGTCCCAATATAAATCTATGCTCGTACTTGGTGTTCCACCACCGACTATTTCAGCCAGATCTCCCAACTTACGCTGTTCCCAAGTTTTATATTAGGTAATTACGAAAATCTCAGACTTACGATGTATTAAAGTTATTTTATCTTATTTCGAACCATCATCAATGCATATCCCAATAAATTTTTTCCTCTCCACTGCGATATATCAAATCTCCTTTCGTCTTTCATTGACAGTCCAATCCCCCATATCCGATCATGCACCGCACACTCAACCAATAACGCATCCCCCGTCTGCAACAGCCTTTCTTTGAGTTCCTCATTTTGCGAAAACTTTGCAACTAATCCTTCATACACTATTAATTGCCGCATCCCATTCCAAATATTTTCATTATATCCAGACACCATACGTCCCAGTTCCTTAATACGTGCAACATCGTCAGTTTTCAGTATCTGTTCTGCTACTGACTCATCCCCAAAACAGATTGCTTTCTGATACATCATAAACTGCTCCATAGAAGAGAACACCCTTCCAGCCACTTCAAACTTTGATATATACCAATTACTCAAGAAACCTTTTTCTTCTTCAGGATTATGAAAACACACAACTTTCATGACACTGCTCCCACTTTCTGAACTGCCAGATCTAAATCCAGATCATGAAGCCCTGCATATGCTTTTTGCAAAAAATCTACCGGAATTTTCCGAACAACTTCTGCACTAGGAAGATCATAATACCACTGATAATATGCGTAAAACTCACCAATCCAATCCGGCATAAATCCGCTCAAGGCTTTCCCTGGTTTCATATGATAATTTTCATTCTCAGTAAAATATCTCCACAGTTCTTCTGCATCCATTGTGTTCACATAAGCCTGTGCTTCATCAATATATTTTCTGGTTTTACTTGTCATGTATGCATTAATAAAATCCTCGGTATCTTTATCAGGAAAGGTCCCTGCCACATAATCAAATAACTTGCCCTGGTTTTCAACGACCTCCCCTAAATATGCATCCGAATATGCTCCCATACCCATTCACCTCTTAAATCAGTGTGCTAAACACATTTGTCACCTTATTAGCATCTGAATTCACTAAATCACGCATTCTTTTTCTTGCATTGTCATCTCTTTGGTTGTATTTCTGATTAAATTCACTATATGCAACAGGCACTAACCCATCTCTTATTTCGCGTAAGTTCTCATATGCCAGCTTCGATTTTATACAATACTGAATTCCCAATCCACCCAAAGAAAGAAGTTCTTCTAGGATCTCAACATCAATATTATCCCTTACAAACTCTTTGGCTATATAAAAATATGACGCATTTGCTCTCCAGCCCTTAATCACATCATAATTGCTGGTATCTATACCATATTTGTCTATAAACTTTGCAGCCAGCATTTTATATCTTTTTGACTCTGCCGCATCCCTATGCTTCATCAATTCTGCCAACCACGCCATGATAGAAGCATCTTGATAATCAAATATTTTCAGTGAATCGCAATCCAATTCATACTTATGCACCCATCCATTTGCTTCCTGTGGTCTGCAAACTGCCCACTCTTTGGCAAGCTCAATATTCTCAGTCAAATAAAAGCCTTTTCCATAATCATGCTTTTTCTCTCCACCGCCAAATATCGGTGTTACTATTTTGTTTGGAGTACCATGATATAATATAATCTTTCCCATTCCAATCCTCCTAAACAAACATGTTTTGAAGCATGTATTTCTTTATTTTTTTCAATTCGTCACACTTATTCTGGTGAAGAGTGATGAGGCGGTCAAATATCCGAAAATAACCTGCTATATGGTTTTGCTCTTGCGTTTTAGGTAATAATAAGGATATACCCATAAAATCATCATATCCAATATTTAAAAGTCCATCCATTCTTGCTCCAGACGAAATTAGCTTTCCCAGTTCTCTGTCAGGTAGCTTGGTTGCAAAATAATATTCTATAAAATTTGCATTACCATTTTCTATTTTGAAACTATGATAAACCCTTGGGACAAGCGCTTCTTCATATGTTTGAAGTGAAAATACAGTTCCATATTTTGCAAGTTTTGAGTTACCATGGTTGTATGATAATTCTCCCTTTTTGAGCAACGTATAATTCTTTTGTTCTTTTCCAGCTATATTGCCCGAAAATCTGTCCTCCTGTTTCATCCATCCATTTCCAGCAGATATTGTTAATATCGGGAGTTCCATTCTCCCATCATTTCCCTGTATTCTTGAGCATATCTCCCCCAACTTACGCTGTTCCCAATCGTTATCAAACCCTTTAAATCTAATTTTCGGTTTTCCCATATTCATCACTCCTCCATCTTTTCAACAAGGCTATGCAGTGATGACATAATCTTTTCATCATCTGATGTCAGTTCTTTAAGAAGTGATAAAAACTCTGCCTGTGTTTTTTGAATTTCGTTATCTGTGTTGGAAATACTTGTCAATAAATCATCCAGATCGATTTCTTCTTCTTTTTCAAAATTATCGACATAACGAGGAATATTTAAATTAAAAT
>OLWK01000763.1_pt1 | contig 17151 bp, 15 predicted proteins | sample 1674141 | NCBI WGS metagenome assembly OLWK01 (sample SAMEA103958148, study PRJEB25191) | human gut metagenome | reverse complement strand
AAGGCAAAAAAGGCGAAAATAGCCGGAAGGGTACGCCGACAGGCGATATGGGTTCGGCTCTCGTCAGCTTATTCACTCTTCACTAAAGTCGAGTGTGGGCAAAATGCTGCGGTTCTCCGCGGTTTTTATCACTCAAATGCATTTTTATGCATCGCAGCACTTGACAAAGCGTAGATTTTGTGTTTTAATTCATCTTGCAAACATAATATTCGCTTCCGTCACCACCGGGTGATGGATCAAAAGCGCACGGGACTTTTCCGTAGGTACGGCGTGGAAACACGTTATAAGGAAGAGCCTCGGGCGTTTTATTGTTTTTTAGGAGGTAAAACGATGAAGATCAAGCCTTTTGAAGTTGAAGAATGGATGAACGCCTACGAGACTGGCGCAAAGTTTAACATTGCGGAAACCTGCGTAAACTCCGTATCGCTCGACGAGCTTTTTGAGCTTACCGGCGCTGACAAGCAGGCATTTTTAAGCAGCATGTGCTCACAGCGCCTGACCTACGGCTATATTGAAGGCGCGCCGGAGCTTAAAAACGGCATTTGCAAGCTTTACAAGACCCTCAAGCCCGAGGAGATAGTCACCACTCACGGCGCATCGGGTGCAAACCACCACATTTTCTACTCGCTCGTTGAGCCGGGCGACCGCATTATAAGCATCATGCCGACCTATCAGCAGCTGTACTCTATCCCGGAATCCTTCGGCGCGGATCTGAAGCTTCTGCACCTGAGCGAGAAAAACGGCTTTCTGCCCGATCTTGACGAGCTGCGCGCCCTTGCCGTTCCCGGAACAAAAATGATATGCATAAATAACCCTAACAATCCCACAGGCGCTTTGATGACAAAGGACATGCTCATGCAGATAGTCGAGATCGCAAAAAGCGTCGGCGCTTACGTCATGTGCGACGAGGTTTACCGCCACCTGACGCAGGACGACGTGTGGAGCGAATCGATAGTCGATCTGTACGACAAGGGCATATCAGTCAGCAGCATGTCCAAGGTATTCTCTCTTGCCGGAATACGCCTCGGCTGGATAGCAACGCACGATAAGGACGTCATTAAAAGCTGCATCTCGCACAGGGATTATAACCTCGTTAGCTGCGGCATGCTTGACGAGGCGATAGGGGCCGTTGCCCTCTCGGGCAGCGATAAGCTCCTTGAGCGCAACAAAAGCATCGTGCGCGAGAACCTCGCTATACTCGACAAATGGGTAAACGACACACCGCAGGTGCACTATGTAAAGCCTCAGGCCGGAACGACCGCGCTTGTTTACTACGATCTCGATATCCCCTCCTACGATTTCTGCCGCGAAATGTATCACAAGACCGGCGCGTTCGTAACTCCCGGCGACTGCTTCGAGCAGCCGCACAGCTTCCGCGTGGGCTATGCGTGCTCAAAGCAGGAGCTTATCGGCGGTCTTGCCGCGGTGACGGAGTATTTGAACTTGCTGTGATAAGCCAAAAAAGTCTCAGGATGCCCCTGAGACTTTTTTCTTTAGATCTTAATTAGAATTTCAGCTTTTCCATTCGGTCGAATGCCTCGCAGAGCTTATCACGGCCAACTGTGCAGGCAATGCGCACATGCCCCTCGCCCGTTTTGCCGAATGCCGCGCCGTTTGTGACAAGCACATGCGCCTTTTCAAACAGCTCAGCACAAAACCGAGCCGAGTCGAGCTTTGTTTTTCTTATCGACGGGAAGAGATAAAACGTTCCGTGCGGCTCGTTAAGCTCAAAATACGGAATGCTCCTTATCCTCTCGGCGGCGTAAAACACCCGCTCGCGGTATTCTCTTATATAGCGTGCGCGGATATCCTCGCGGTCGTGCAGCGCCTGTATCGCCGCGCGCTGCGAGACCGACGGAGCTGTGTAGATAAGCGCGCCGTTTATCCTCTGCATGGTTTTTATAAGCGCAGGCTCCGCTATAACCGTGCCGACGCGCCAGCCGGTCATGAGATAGTTTTTAGAAAAGCTGTTTAGCGTGACGGTGCGCTCAGCCATGCCCGGCAGCGTGCGCATCGGCGTAAACGGCTCTGAAAACATGTATGATGTGTATATCTCGTCGGCAACTATGAGCAGATCATGCTCTTTCGCTGTCTCGGCAAGCAGGCGCATCGTATCCGCGCCGTATGCCATTGCCGTCGGATTTGTTGGGTTATTGAATACCATCGCCTTTGTGCGCGGAGTTATCGCTGCATCGAGGCGCTCTTTTTTTATCGCAAAGCCCTCGCTTGCGTAGGTTGGAACCTCGACGCACACTCCGCCGGCAAGCTCGATCTGCTCTCTGTACATCGGAAAATATGGCGAGAAAACAAGCACCTCGTCGCCGGGGTCGAGAATGCCGAGCATAACAAGCGACATTCCAAGGCAGCTCGACGCAGTCACCAAGACGCGCTCCGGCTCGATCGACTGCCTAAAGTCCTCGCTCCATGCGCGGCAAAAAGCGTCTATAAGCTCCGGGTCGCCGTGCGGATCGCCGTAGTGGGTGTGCCCTGCCTTCGCGTCGCGGAAGGCGGCGCTGATTATTTTCTCATCGGTCACGATGTCCGTATCGCCGATACTGAGGTCTATTAGGTCGGTGTATTTTGATATGGCTCCCGTATCGAGAGCAAGTCCGCCGCCGAAGGAGCGGAATCTTTCTGCTATGAATCTTTCCATTGTCCAAAGGCCTTTCGTTTGATCGTTTTATTATGCCACAGCCGCAGCTCATATTCAAGACATGCGGACTTGAAAAAAGCGGAGATGGTGCTATAATACAGACAAAGATATTTATGGAGGGGTTTTTATGAAAAAGATCGCAAAGCGCAGCGTTGAGGTCGAGGTTCAGCCCGAGGATATAAGCCCTCTGGAGCTTTTGCAGCCCGGCAAGCTCAACAAGCGCACGGTTATGCACCTTTTGCGCAAGGTCGATGTCAAAAAGGTCGGCATTGCTGCCGGCGGCGCGGCAGTCGTTTTGTCGGCAGTGAGCCTTACGGGACGCTATACGTTCTATAAAGGCATCGTTTCCGGCGAGCTTAAGCGCCAGCTTGCGCCGGTGAATAAAAAGCTCGACGAGCTGAAGGCTCAGAACGCAGAGCTTAAGGCCGAGGTCGAGCGCCTTAGCGCACAGCAGTGTGAAAACGAAAAAGATGACTGAGCAAAAAGAATATCGGCATAGTCGTTTACCCGACTATGCCGTTTTTTATGTACCAGCAAGGTTCACTCCTCGTCATGCTTGTATTCCAATATATCTCCCGGCTGGCAATTGAGAACATCGCAGATGGCCGCCAAGGTGGAAAAGCGGATGGCGCTGATATGACCGTTTTTCATTTTTGATAAGTTCACGTTGGCAACGCCGACTCTTGCCGATAGCTCATTCAGGCTCATTTTCCTGTCGGCCATGACACGATCCAGCCGCAAAATGATCTGTCCCATTCTTCCTCCTCCTTACAGGGTCTCATCCGATTCCTTTTGCAGCTGAACACCGTATCTGAAAACAGCCACCAGAGCCATGGTTACAACAAACGCAATCAAAATGCCCCACTGAATGCTGACGTTGGTGCTTTTTCCTGCGGCGAAAAAGCTCTCCAGCATCGTCTCGGCGGCAGACGCAAAAACGGCAACCGGAAGAAGCGAAAATCCAAATCCGCGCATTTTGGCTACGACCTCGCCGCAGAACGGTGACTGGCACTTGGTGAGCACGGAAAACAGCCCCCTGAGCATCCAAAGCGCAGCAGTGGCGGACGCTGCAAACAGCGCCGCGAAGATAAACACTTTCGTAAGATCGCTTGCGATATATTCGGCCGGGGAAGCCTCGGCCTGCATGACTTTCGTATTTCCGTCGGAGTGGATCTCGGCAGAATCATATGAGCGGTTAAAGAGCCTAAGCTCCGTTTTAAACTGCTGATCCTCGGGCGGTGTTATCGTACCTGACCCCTCCCCGAGTATCTGCTCAGGGCTGCTTTCGCCCGAATAGCTGAAGCTTCCTCCGATAATATTCCACAATGTATCAAAGCTTTCCGCATTGAAGCGCAGCTCGGTGTTTTCAACAACGCGCACCGTCAGTGCATTATCCGGCAAAGCTGCGACGAAAGCGACCGCAATGCAGCAGAAGATCGTTACAAGCGCCGCTACCACGGTCAAAACCGTCATGACTATCTTTCCCGCCTTGCCAAACAGTCGGAATTTTGAAATAGTATCGGAATTCATGTATGCTGTTCCTTTCTGCGAAAGGCGCTCTGCCCGAGCGTCCCTGTGATAGATAGCTGTATTATAGCATTGTTTTTCGCACAATGCACAAAAAATTAAGAGCGCTGTGCAGCTTTAGAGAGTTCTTCCATTCATCACTGTCCAAGCTGCAATCACAGCCGTCAGCAGAACGGTGATCGCCGCCGATAAAAGCCGCGTCCGCCGCTTTTTCTGCATTCCGAGAATGGTTACGGCAACGATTGCCGCACATGATACCACCGTCAGCAGATGCCGTGGAAACGAGCCGAGCATTTGCATAAAATAGCTTACTCCCATAAGAGCGACTATTGTATTTCCTACGCCGAGTATCGCAGCGCCCAAGACATTCTGCCGCTTTGCAAGGAATGCGATCGCTCCGCCGGGGAGGGTCAGCAGAGAAATGGGCAGCCAAATGCCCGTGTAGTAGTAAAGCGCCTTGTCCAAGCCGATCGTCGGCAGCTCAACGAGGTAAATTACCGGCTGGCTTATGAGGAAAAACACAAGGCATTTGAGACCGGCCTCACGGGCGCTTTTGCAGTTTGACACGATCAAAACCGCAAACAGCACCCACCACTCGAGCGTGACGGCAATGTCCTGAAACGAAGTGTCATGCAAGATCGGGATCTGATTTATTATGCCGACATAAACACCTATGATCACCGCAAAGCCGCAGACTATCGGCCATGTCATCGGCAGACCGCCGAACGCAGCGGATATCTTCTTCATTTCTCAGCCTCCGACCGAAGATATCGTACCGTCGGCATTGAAGCTGACCGTTACCGTGTAGTCCTCGATCGCGACCGGCATATCGCCTAATGTTTTTGAGAACGTGAGCTTGACATTCTCCGTACCGGTACCTTTATGTGAAAACTCGAAAATGTAAGTATCTCCGTTTTCGCGGCAGTCATCCAAAGCAAGCGACTCGGAATCGGAATTTTCAAGATCATATGTTTCGCCGCCGACATACGGAAGCAGAATAGTAATCTCTTTTTTATCGTCGCTCAGCTTATACTGAACATCCTTGTCCAGCGTCTTTTCCTCCGTCGGGAACATCGGAATATCATATCCCATTTTTGACTGATAGAGCATTACGCCGATCGATGCCGCAAATGCAACGATCAGAACAGCCGATATAATTGCCGCTGCCTTTGCTCCGGCGCGTGTTTTTCCGTCCTCAGCGCCGAAGTCCCAACCGTCTTCCCAAAGTGCGTCGATCTCGGAACGTTTTGCGGGGCGAATAAGATAAAGCGCCAACGCAATAAACAGCAGCGAGCCGACAACGCAGAACACGATATCCATGCCTGTTGTATTGCTTTCAAACACGGCTATAAAAGCCGAAATATCGGTCAGAGAGTGCATCAAAATAACACCCCAGATGCTCCGGGATCGAAGGAAAGCAGCGCCGGAAAACATTCCGATCGCAGTTGTGTAGATGACCTGGATCAGAGCCGCGAAAACGTCGCCGGTCACGATCACATTGACCGCATGAAGAAGCCCGAAAGCGGCACCGGAAACCAGCATACAGCAGAGGATCCTGTTCGGCTTATCCTTCCAGATGCGCATCAGGTTTGACACGGTAAAGCCGCGGCAAAACACCTCTTCGGACACTCCCGGGCCGATGCCATGGAATATAGCGGCGATAACGGCGGTCGTTCCGGCAACAAGCGGAGCGTCATAGACCTTTATCTGCAAAAGATTCCACAGCGGAACGATGAGTTCCGGCAGCGAAAGCAAAATGCCGAGCTTCAGAAATCCGCCTTTAAAACCGAAATTACACCTTCCGCGGAAAAAGATCGGCATTATCAGCATCAGCAATCCGGCGATAATAAGTCTTGCAATATCGTCATTTATCTGATACAGCAGCGAATCCTCACCTCCGATCGACCTGAACATGAGTTCGGTCAAAATGGAAATAGTATCGCGCAGTACAAAAAAGGCCAGCGGAACTATCAGCGCTGTAAACAGCGCGTTATTTAAAAATCTGTGCTTCACGGTTTTCTCCATAAAAGCCACCTCCAGCTGTGATCAACGTAAATTATTTAACGTAAAACGTTAAATTGATAGTATCACCAAGCCAAGGGCATGTCAAGCATTTTTTAATGTTTATCATTAAGAATTTTATGTTTTATATAGGCAAAGCATATAAAAAGCTCCCGCATCCTGTGATGCAGGAGCTTTGCGTCCTTAGTTTGATTTCGGTTCGGTTTTTTCTCCGGCAAGAGGCTTGCCGTTTACCGCGTTGCGTGCAACGACATACAGCACCGAGCACAGCGGAACGCTTATAAGCATTCCGACAACGCCCATTGCATTGCCGCCTATCGTGACGGCAACGAGGACCCAAATGCCCGGCAGACCGACGGATTTGCCGACAACCTTGGGGTAGATGAGGTTGCCCTCAAACTGCTGAAGGACAATGATAAACACAACAAACCACACGGCCTGTATCGGCTTTACGAGCAGTATCAAAAATGCGCCGATAGCTGTTCCTATAAACGCGCCGAACACTGGTATCAGTGCCGTGAAGCCGACGAGCACGGATATCGCCGGGGCATACGGCATGCGGAATATCGACATGCCGATAAAGCACAATACGCCGATGATGACAGCTTCCGTAAGCTGGCCGGTTATGAAGTTTGTAAACGTGCGGTTTATAAGGTCGAGCATATCGAGAAACTTCTGCATCTTCTCGGGCTTCATGAGCTTTGCAAGCACCTTTTTCGACTGCCGCTTGAGCGTTTCCTTCTGAGCAAGGACATAGATGGAAAACGCAAGTGCCAGCACGATGTTTATGACCGCCGTTACGATCGACGTCGTCGCCGACAGGGTGGTGTTCAAAACAGCCGTGCCGCCGTCCTTGAGGATCTGAATAAACTTATCCGTATCAAAGCTGAATTGCGGCAGCTCGACGCCGTACTTATCCAGGCGCAGCGCAAGAGCTTCCCACCAGCTTTCCACCTCGGATACATACGAGGGCACCATGCTCACAAGCGAGGACACGGAATCGCTCAGCTCCGGCATGATGATGAATATGACGGCAAGAATAATGCCTATGACCAGCAGTATGCTCAGCAGCAGGCATATCGGGCGCTTCATTTTTTTGACCCATTTGCCCTTGCATTTGCTCAAAAGCTTCATCCACAGCCGCTCGATCGGCCGCATGATGACATTGACCACATACGCTATGCACAGGCCGATCACAAACGGCGAAATGAGCGAATACAGCTCGCCGATGTATTTAAACAGCAGCTTGTGATTATATATCGCCCATATGAGAAGCACCGTGAACGTTATGATGAGCAATATTCGTTTTACGGTTTTTTTACTGAGTTCCAATGCTAAGCCCCCTTCTCCAGCTCTTACTGCACGCTGAACAGGATATCGCCGTAGGTCGGATACGGCCAGAACTGCTTTGCCGTATTGACTTCAAGCTCGTCAACACTCGCTCTGAGCGCTTCCTGCGCAGGAAGCACCTTGTCGCGGAAAACGGATGCTCTTGTGTAGTTATCCGAATACTCGTCGGCAGACTCGGCAGCCGCCGAAAGAGCGCGAACATTTGTCACCGTTTCGCTCATAAGCGCACTTATTTTTGCTGCCTGATCCTTTTCAAAGCTATTGTCGATGCCGAGCTGCGCTTTAACTATGGCAGTATCGCTCAGCTGCTTTGAGTAAGCGCTTGCCGCCGGGAGAATATCCTGCCAGACCATTTCCTGCATGGTCTGCGCTTCGATGCGAATGACCTTGCAGTAATTATCGAGCTTCATCTTGTAGCGCGCTGCAAGCTCGATCTCGGAATACACTCTGTGACGCGCGAAAAGATCAACATTCTTTATATCGAGGTAATACGGCACGCAGTCCACAGTCGTGCGGAAGTTTTTAAGTCCGCGCGCAGCAGCTTCCTTGAGCCACTCTTCACCGTAGCCGTTTCCGTTGAATATTATGCGCTTGTGCTTTTTTATAACGCTGCGGATAAGCTCATGCAGGCTCGTTTCAAAATTATCGGCATTCTCCAAAATGTCGGCATATTTGCGCAGCGACTCGGCAACGGCGGTGTTCAGAACGACATTTGCGCCGGATATGGACGTTGACGAGCCGAGCATACGGAACTCAAATTTATTGCCTGTGAAAGCAAATGGAGATGTGCGGTTGCGGTCGGTCGCGTCGCGCGCAAACTTGGGCAGAACATGGACGCCGACCTTTATCTGCTCCTTTTCCTTGCCGCCGTAGGGCGTGTCGTTTTCTATCGCCTCAAGTATCTCCTCAAGCTCTTCGCCGAGGAACACCGAGATTATCGCCGGGGGCGCTTCGGCAGCGCCCAGGCGGTGGTCGTTTGCCGCGCTTGCAACTGATATGCGCAGCATATCCTGATAATCATCGACAGCCTGCAAGACCGCACACAACATCAGCAGAAACTGAGCGTTTTCATACGGGGTTTCGCCCGGTTCGAGAAGATTTAACCCCGTGTCGGTCGTCATAGACCAGTTATTGTGCTTGCCAGAACCGTTAACGCCGGCAAAGGGCTTTTCGTGCAGCAGGCACACCATGTCGTACTTACGCGCAAGCTTCTGCATAAGCTCCATGGTTATCTGGTTGTGGTCGGCCGCGATATTGGTTGTCGTATAGATCGGCGCAAGCTCGTGCTGGGCAGGCGCGACCTCGTTATGCTCGGTTTTCGCAAGAACGCCGAGCTTCCACAGCTCCTCGTCAAGCTCTTCCATGAACGCGGCAACGCGAGGCTTTATCGTCCCGTAATAATGATCATCCAGCTCCTGGCCCTTGGGCGGCTGCGCGCCGAAGAGCGTTCTGCCGGTGTACATTATATCCTTGCGCTTTTCATAAACGCTTTTGTCGATGAGGAAATATTCCTGCTCCGGGCCGACGGTGGTCTTGACCGCGGTCACATCATCGTTGCCGAAAAGCTTCAGCACACGCAGTCCCTGACGGTTGAGAGCCTCCATAGAGCGCAAAAGCGGCGTTTTCTTATCCAGTGCCTCGCCGCCGTAGGAGCAAAACGCTGTCGGTATGCAAAGGACGTTATCCTTTATAAACGCATACGAGGTCGGGTCCCACGCAGTGTAGCCGCGCGCTTCAAACGTTGCGCGCAGTCCTCCCGTCGGGAAGCTCGACGCATCCGGCTCGCCCTGAATAAGCTCCTTGCCGGAAAACTCCATGATTATTCTGCCGTTATCGCTGGGTGAAATAAAGCTGTCGTGCTTTTCGGCGGTGATGCCGGTCATAGGCTGGAACCAGTGTGTAAAGTGCGTTGCACCCTTTTCTATCGCCCAGTCCTTCATCGCGTTTGCAACTATCTCGGCCGTTTCGCCGTCAAGCCGCTCGCCGAGCTTTATTGAGCGTTGGACCTGCTTATACGCCTGTTTTGGCAGCCGCGCCTGCATGACGCAGTCGTTAAACACCATAGAGCCAAACAATTCAATTACATTTTTCATTAGCAGATCCGCCTTTCGTGCATTGGGGTATAACATTGCCCTAATAGAGGAATTATATTACCCTACGCTCATTTTTGTCAACGCTTATATGTAAAAGCGTTGACAAACATATCACAGACGTGTATACTAACTGTACTAATAAAACCCATACAGTTGTTCGATCTGCTGCTTGGATTTGTGAAAGAAAAGCTCATGAAAGACACGCTTAAAAACAATCTGCTGTGGATAGCTCTTTTGGCTGCCATATCGGCAATAACGATAAAGATCGTCACGTCCTGCTCAAAAGGCTTTTCGTGGGAACGTTTTGTATGCTTTTTAAAGGGTGCTGATCCTGTGTGGATAATGCTTGCCGTGCTGTGCGCATTTGGCTTTATCTACTTTGAGGGACTCGGTCTGCAGTGCACCTGCCGATTCTTCGGGCATGGTTTTCCCGCCGGAAAGGGCATTATTTTTTCCGCCTCCGATATTTTCTTTTCCGCGATCACGCCGTCTGCGACCGGCGGCCAGCCGGCAGCGCTTATTTTCATGCTCAAGTACGGAACTCCGGCGGCAGTGTCCGCCATTGCGTTGCTTTTGAACCTCGTGATGTACACGGTCGCCATACTTATAATAAGTGCCGTGTGCTGCATCGCCCATCCCGGCATTCTTTTGCGCATGAATCTTGTACCTAAGCTTTTCATAGCCTTCGGCGTCATTGTTCAGACAGCGTTTATCGCGCTGTTTCTCATGTGCATTTTCAATGAAAAGCTCATCCTCAAGGTTTGCCGCTGGGGGCTGAGGCTGCTGTGCAAAATGCATATTTATAAGGATTATGACGCGCAGTACGAAAAACTGCTTGCAATGATAAAGCAGTATAAGGAATGCGGCGCGCTGCTGAAAAAAGAGACAGGACTGCTCATAAAGGTGTTCCTGTGCAATCTTGCGCAGCGTCTGTCAGTGATACTTGTTTCGGTTTGTGTGTTTCTTGCGGTCGGCGGCGAGGCAAAGTGCGCGTTCAAGGCGTTTTCCGTGCAGGCGCTTGCCGTGCTCGGCTCGAACGCAGTTCCCATCCCCGGCGCGGTCGGCGTTGCGGATTTCATCCTGCTCAGCGGATTCAGGCAGATCGTACACGATCCTGTGAGCGTTGAGCTTTTAAGCCGCGGCATAAGCTTCTATGCAACGATAGTGTTCTGCGGTGTTCTTTTGCTCTGCGTACTTATAAAAAGAAAGCTTAAAAACGGTGATAAGATATGACTTCAAAGAAAATGGCCGTCGGCCTTACCTGCTGCTACTTCAAGCATCTCGGCTGGCCGGCACGTCAGATAATGACTAACCCGATACTTACCGCAGTGATCGGCGCTTATATGGACACGAAGCTCTCGACCAGGCGCATCAGCGGCTTTATCCGCGCAAACGCGCTTGACATGAGCGACTATATAAAGCAGGATTACCGCTGCTTCAACGACTTTTTCACCCGACAGGTGAAGGAAGGCGCGCGTCCGATAAACACCGACCGTGACACGCTCATCTCCCCCTGCGATGGATACATGTCGGCGTATAAAATAAGCAGCGACTCCGAGTTTGCGATAAAAAACAGCTATTACAACGTCGAGGATCTCGTAGGCGGTGCGGATATCGCAGACGATTACATAAACGGCACCTGCCTCGTACTGCGGCTTGGCGTTGAGAATTACCATCGCTATTGCTACATCGACGGCGGCTTCAAAAGCCGCAACTGGCACATTCAGGGGCGCTATCATCCCGTGCAGCCGATAGTAGTGCGCAAAAGGCCCGTGTTTATGCAGAACACTCGTGAATACTGCATGCTGTACACCGAAAATTTCGGTACCGTTGTGCAGATTGAGGTCGGTGCATGCCTCGTCGGCAAGATTGAAAACTACCGTCAGGCAGGCGTTATTCATCGCGGCGAGGAAAAAGGTCTGTTCCGCTTCGGCGGCTCGACGATCGTCCTGCTGTTCAAGGAAGGCGTGCTCGATCTTCCGCAGGAAATTTTCGAGCAGACCCTGCGCGGCAAGGAAAAGCCCGTAAGATTCGGCAGCGCCATATGCAAAAAGGCGGATCATTAAAGAATCACAAAAAATACTATTGCATAGCAAAAAGCCTGTCCTCCCGGACGGGCTTTTTGATTTCTTAATTCATTTACCTCAAAGTGCGTGGATCCTGCGTTGGTGCAGAAGCTGTCTATCCTGCAAAACCAAGAAACAGAATAAGCCGGAGGATATCGTGAAGCTTTGCATACGCATAGCCGTCGGCACAGCCTGCCGGTGGTGCGTTTCCGTCGCGGCTTTGATCTGCGCGAGGTTGCGATAAGCGAGCATGAATCATTATTCGACGTTCCGGCCGAGTTTCATCGGGAAACGACATACATATGATTGTATAATCGTCATGTCAGCACAAATTATGCACAATTATTTTCTTATATAACTGGCTATTTCGCTGTTTTTAAACTTTTTGTATGAATACCGTTGCAAGTGATGTAATAATTCTGTATAATATTTGTCGTATGTTGACACTATGATTTTTGCAAATGGAGCAAGGAGGAAAAAATGAGAACACGAATTATCAGTCTGGTAATGGTTCTGGCGCTCGTATTCACGCTGCTGCCCGTTTATGCCATTGCCGATGCCGTATCCGTCACAGGGAACGACGATACAACGGACAGTCAGAGTATAGATATTCAGGATATCGTCGGGAAAATACAAGCCCTGATCAAAGGCGGCGACCCCAACGGCGAGCTTGAGAATCTTCTGAAAGGGCTTAATATCGACACGATCGTCCAAATTCTCGAAAAGCTCGGCCCTGACAGCAATACCGCCAAGCAGCTCCTTGAAAAGCTCAAGGATATGGATATGAAAACGCTTTACGAGACCTTAAAGAAGCTTCTTGAAAACGGCAGCTTCAACAGCAAGGATATTATTGATATCCTCAAGTACTTGTTCGGTGATAGCAACGGCAATATCGACACCAATAAGATTATTGATATCCTCAAGGGACTCATTGGCGGCAACGGCGATATCGACACCGATAAGATTATTGAGATCCTCAAGGGACTCATCGGCGGTGACGGCGATATCGGCGGAATTCTCGGGCAGCTTGATGCATACACTCTTCTCAAGGCTATCGCCGGACTTATCGGCAGCAAGCTTGATGTTACCGGCCCCAAAGACGTTACCGTGAATGAAGGTGAGACCGCGACCTTCAACGTAAAGGTCAACGGCAATGCATCCGGCCTCAAGTACATGTGGATCGAGCCTTCCGTCGTCAAGGGTCTTGACCTCGGCGGCATCGACTTTTCCGGCAGCAAGCTTGAGATCGCAATGAAGCTCTTCCAGGCTCTGAGCAAGGTTTCCCTCAGCACCACTGACACTCTTGAGCTTAAGAACACCGCAGCCGCGGATAACGGCCGCACTTTCGCATGCGTGATCTATAACATCGCACTTAAGGACATCACCCTGTTCGTAACCGACGAGGCAAAGCTCACCGTTACCCCGGTCGTTCCCTGCCAGCACGTCAAGGTCATCGACACTCCGGCCATCGCAGCCACCTGTACCACCGACGGCCGCACCGAGGGCAGCCACTGCAGCGTGTGCAATGAAGTTCTCAGCGTATCCGAGGTCATCAAGGCCACCGGCCACGATTTCAGCGACCTCGACGGTATCCGCTGCAAAAACTGCGGCGAATACGTTCCTTTCCCCTTCACCGACGTTCCCAAGACCGCTTGGTGCCGCGCCGATGTTGAGTATGTATGGCAGCACGGCATCATGAAGGGCATTTCCACCACCAAGTTCGGCCCGGACACCAAGATGACGCGCGCAATGTTCGTCACCGTCCTCTACCGCATGGAAGGCTCGCCTTCCGTTGAAGGCATGCAGATCCCTGCATTCACCGATATCGGCGCAAAGTGGTGCTACGACGCGATCATCTGGGCATATAACGCCGGAGTCACCCTCGGCAAGACCGCCACGACGTTCGCTCCCAACGACTCCATAACGCGCGCTGAGATCGTCACCATGGTCTATCGCTACTCCGGTTCTCCGACCGTGAGCGGCGTTCCCAACTTCACCGACGCAGCCAGCGTAGGTGCATGGGCGCGCGACGCGATCATCTGGGCAACCTCTGTTGGTGTTGTCAACGGCTACACCGATGGCAGCTTCGGCCCCAACAAGACCGCGCTCCGCTCCGAGATGGCAGCAATGCTCCATCGCTATATGGAGTTTGTCAAAGTCGTCTGATATCTAAAGTCAAAGCTCCTGCAAGATGATCTTGCAGGAGCTTTTTTATATGTGTAGTTATCTTTATCGCATCCCACAGGGCGATATAAGCCTCGACGAGCTGCGCGTTGCCATGCTTTCAGCCCTCTCGGAGAAAGAGCTTAGCAGCGCCGTTGAAGTATACAGACACGCATACGGCGACACGATAAGCGAGGCAGAGGCGTTTGAGTAAATGTGCTGTGACGCGCTGGGCAGAATGAACATCTTCGAGGGCACGGACTTAAACAGCGAAAGCTACGGGAAAGCACAGGACACCGTGCGCAAATACGCCGCCGAGAGAACCGGCAGCAAGGGCAGAGCACCGCCAAAAAAGGGCGGGGAGAAGTATTCACGCGAGGTTAACGGTAAAAAAATTGCGTGGATTGAAAACAATCCTCTGTCGCTCAAAGATTTGACTAACTACAAGAAGGTCGCGGCTTATATTGCAGATCATATCGGCGAGGTGTATACGATACTCGAAAGTGGGAGCAAGGTTTATATCGGCGAGAATTTGCCCAGCGAGTATACCCAGTCGGAGTATACAAAACGGATATTAAAAAATGTTCCGCCAATTCTTAAAGCAAAAAATAAAGCCATTGGCAGGTTCGGCGAAATGATAGAGATCGCTACAAACCGCCGATGGGAGAAAGCAAAACACACAGCAAATAAGGACGCAAAGTACGGTGTTTATAGATACTCTACGGCTTTTGCATTCCCTGTCAATCAGAACGGCAAGGTCGTAAATGTAAAATCTTTCGATGCAGAGCTTATCATTCTCAATTCATCTGACGGGAAAAAATATCTTTACGATATCGTCAACATAAAAGAAAACACCGCTGACGAAGTTGATCTCTTGAAGAGAGACCAGATGAGGCAAAACGCCTCTGCTCGTCGCGGTGCTTCTGAGAACAGTATACGCAGTTCTTCCGAAAATGTCAACAAGAAATTTTCCCTTGAGCCTGTATCGGATTCAGCATACATGGAAGCTGTCGAACGCGGTGACATCGAGAAAGCACAACGAATGGTTGATGAGGCGGCTTTGAAGTGGGGCGCAATGAAAAATGGGTATGATGGCAGCTATTATTTTTACCATGGTACAAATTCTGATATATGTTCTATGACTTTCTTGCTTTTGGTTTTCTGATATATCGGTATAGCGTAGAGTCATTTTAATATCACTATGCCCCATTAACTTTTGTAATATGAACACGTTGCCGCCATTGGCTACAAAATAAGTGGCAAAGGTATGGCGAAGTTGGTAAGGAGTAATCTTTACATTGGCGACATCAGATAGTTTGCGGAATTCCCTAGCTAGTTCATTAGTAGATAGGGGGTTGGCGTCTCTACTAGGGAAAATATAAGGAATATTCTTGGGCAAGGATTTTAGGTAATAATTTAGGGAATTCGCCACACCATCAGATAAATAGAGTATTCTTTTTTTCTTTGTTTTAGCGGTTTGGCGAACTATAGTTATAGTTCTATTACCTTTATCATAGTCATTTGGCGACAGACGTGTTATCTCACTCGTTCTAATACCCGTATCAACCATCAGAAGTATCATAGTATAATTTCGCAACCCAGTGAATGAAGAACGGTTACAGGCCTTTAAGAGGCGTTTCACGTCGTTTATACTAGCAGCATTTATGTTGCTATCGTCGCCACGTTTCTTTAGCTTTTCTTTTACTATTGGATTATAGGTTAAATACTCATTATCTACACACCAATTAAAGAATGATTTTAGACAACCATATGGTCTATTATAAATGGCGGCAGAGGTATCAGGAATGGCGGCGAAATAGTTTATTACGGCATGGCGAAGGTCGTTCTCATCTACACTAGAGGTAGTGGCGGCGAATTTAGATAGTTCTTTGTAGTAGTCATTTAGGGTTCTGTCTCGTAATCCATCCGCCTTTTTACGAGTAATAAACTCATTGATTAATTCGGGTAAAGTTTTGGCGGCGACCTCAGTCAGTGTTATACGCATCTAGGGTTCCTCCTTACGGTTCGAAAGTTAGAGATTCATAGACCTAACCAAGAATTCGTAGACCTAAATAGGAAAAAGGTTGCCCCAAAATAGAAAAAAGGTTCACTAGAATTAGAAAAATCCTAGTGAACCTCGCATTTGGCAGGGGAAGAAGGCTTCGAACCCTCGGCCTACGGTTTTGGAGACCGCCGCTCTACCAGCTGAGCTATTCCCCTATAAAATTGGTGGGCCTTCAGGGACTCGAACCCCGGACCGACCGGTTATGAGCCGGTTGCTCTAACCAACTGAGCTAATGGCCCTCGTCGTTTAACAACGCTTAGATATTTTACCAAACTAAAAGAGAAAAGTCAATACATAATTTCACTTTTCTTGTATTTTTATCTGCAGAATCATTGTAACCCTGAATTTTTGATTACTTTCAAGCCAGCTTAAGAATTATAAATCATTGCCAAAAAAGGATTTACTGTTTATCACCGCCTCTTGCAGTAGGGTGCATTATATTTGAGTTCAGTTATGCCCGTTTTTCAAGAGCATCAAACAAGTCCTCCGCTTTATAAAACTTTATTATTAACTAACAGTTTAAATTGACCTTTTGTCAATAGTTGGATAAGAAAACCGAAAAGCAAAAGTAATGAGGCAGTGGCGATTTTTTCGTCACTGCCCTGTTTCTTTAAATAAATATTCAAAAGAAGCGTTGCATATCAAATAATATTACAAAACCGGAGCTTTTATCTGATCCGGCTCCGACATAAACAGTCCCGCCGATACAAGCTTATCGACATCGTAACTGTCAATTTTTCCGTCACGGTTTAGGTCTGCAGCGGCAAGCACCGCCCTTTGAGGAGTCAACATTCCGGATGCGATGAGTTGAGCCCAAACAGCGTCTCGTCCGTCATGCAGTCCGTCTCCGTCGAGGTCGCCGAAAATAACGACGGTATATTCTTTAATGCTTTTGTCCGGATATGTTACCTTAACAACAGTCCCCGTGCCGATATATTCTCCCTTCACGGTCAGTGATATTTCAGCGTAATCGCTTGAAAAGTATTCTCGGAATTTATCGGAGGTAATACCTTGCTTTAACCCGTAAATAATCGAATCATCAGCAGAGCAATTGTGGGCAAACCGCTTGATTACCGTTTTCTCCGTTTCACCGCAAACGGTGCAGGTGCGTATACTTTCGCCGTCTGCGGCTGCAGTCGGCTCTTTTGTGACCGTCGGAGCACTCCATATGTGGTCATTCGGATTTTCACAACCGATAAGTGCCGTGTAAGC
>OLWK01000754.1_pt1 | contig 17356 bp, 13 predicted proteins | sample 1674141 | NCBI WGS metagenome assembly OLWK01 (sample SAMEA103958148, study PRJEB25191) | human gut metagenome | reverse complement strand
ATAAATCTACCCTTAATCGTGTATTGGATGATAGTTGCGGATTTTAGGATTATTTCAATTAATTGATAGGTTAAAATGCAACTTTAAGTGATGTCAAGATGCATGTGTTCCATGCTATCCCGATTTAAGGTTTTCAAATGCCGCCGCAACACAAGTTTCCCACTTGTCAGGCAGTGCCGTAGCTCGGTATCATGGCTAAAATCCACGGTCGCCACGGAGGGCATTTGGAAGCAAACGTAAAATTACAAATAATTCCTGACAATATGCTCTTAAACAGCTGAAAAATTCGGATTTTAATCACTTTTTTTGCTTTTTTTTGCTCATATGCCCTATTCCCATTTTCCCCCGAACAAGACTCCCATCTGTGTTTTAGATTCAAGAACCATATTTTTTCACAAACCACTCTTGGCAATAGATGTAATATAAAAACAGGCAAAGAGTCTCCCCCTTTGCCTGTTATATTTTTATACTATCAAATCAAAACGAGTAACCAATTCCGAAATCAAATGCATTCAGACGGTCACGATAGTCGCTCTTGCCGGAGAAGTGTCGGTAGCCACACACCGCCAAATTGAAAGCAGCTGTGAGCGAGATGTGTCCGCGCATAACCGACACGCCGAAACGAGCGAAACCGGCACCCGGCCAGTAACGGCAATGATAGCCCTGATGTTTCATCAGACCAAGGCGTCCGGTAAATCCGCCAAAGAAGTCAAGGCCCCAACAGTTGTTACGGGTCAAGGTATAGCCGACTAAACCTCCGAGTTCCACACCAAATTCGGTCGGATGGTTAGAAGATTCATACGGCCAGGACAGCAGTAAGCCGCCTTCGGGCGCTGCCCACCATCTTCCGGAGAAATAAAATTTGCGCTGTGCCGTCAGCGATACGCCCCAGTACTTATCACTTGTACCAGCCATACCGACAATGTTTCCATTCTCATCAATATAATCCCCTATCAACTTACCTCCGATATTACCTATCGAGTAAAAGCCTCGGGCGTATATAGTCCAGTGATCTGTCTTCATCTTGTCGAAGTTGTCATACGATGTTGTCGCGTCATTTTGCGCTGTGGCCGCGATAGCCCCCATTACGGTAATGGTCATCAGTATGCCTAATCGGATTAAATCTATTCTTTTCATAATATCCTATTTTTATGGTTTCGTAACATATAAGCATTTGCAGTCTTTAGTATATTTACTGTTGCTTGTTCCGGCAAAAGTGCTCGTTTCAGTGAAGAAGCCGTCATAACTTCCACCCCAACCCTAGTTCATATATAAGCTATTAGAGCTGAAACCGGGTAGTATTTCTTCGTAGGACTAAGAAGTATGAAACCTCCATCGTTTGCAAAGTTTACAACGATGGCTGTTAGAGAGCCATCTTTAGCCTTAAGCGAGTCGACGGAATAAAGCATCGCTCGCGAATTGTGTAATCCATATTCGCCCGATACAGCCAAAGCTGCAATTGCGCGTCCGACATCATTTGTCATTACCCTGTCGGTGTACTCTTGTTCGACCACAGGGACATCTACTGTCTTTGCCCCCTCTATCTTCGGAGCAGGAGCATCTTGGCACGAAGACATTAAGAACATAGCCAATAACATCGTAATGATAATTCTTATCATTATTAATGGTTGTTAGAGTGAAAATAATCAATTCCGAATGTCATGCAATTAGTTGCCATCATGGCAAAACAAACACAACGCAACAAATATACGATAATATTTTCACCAAAAACAAACAACACACTAATAGTATATGTAATTTATAAAAGTTTAACAATTAAAGACACCATGCTTTTACTGCGAACAAATAGGGGCGTACACTTGCAGTGCACGCCCCTATCGCGTTTAGGTTATATCTTTGAATATAAACCTCAGAATTAGGTCATTTATTTCCAGCCGTCGTTCTGAGTAAGAGCTTCATTAAGCTGGAGCTGATTCTGCGGAATGGGATAGAAGTAGTACTTCTTGTCGAACTTACGAGTCTGACCCCAATCGCAGTTGTAATAGCCGTCAGCAGTCATCTTACCGGCTGTAATATCGGCAGGAGCGTCTGCAATGTAAGCGCCCTTAGCGATGTCAGGATTGGTGGTGAAGTCAAGCTTGTCAAGCTGGTGCCAACGTACGAGATCCCAGTAGCGGATGCCATCGTCAAGCATAAGCTCGCAACGACGGAGACGGCGGATTTCGTAAATAAGGCTGGATACGCCCATATTGTTCTTCGGGTCATTGATACCGTTCAAGAAAGCAACCGTGAGCTTGGAAGTGTCGATGCCGGCACGATTCCACAGAGGTTTCATATACTTGGTGAGGTCAGCATCGGTGAGGGTGCCAAGTTCGGCCTTAGCCTCGAGGATGCCTACGTACAGCCGACCACCCCAGAACAAGGGTGCGCAAAGGTAGTTCTTGTTGATTTCGTTCACAACTGACTGCGGAACAGTCAGGTTGTTGAACTTGGCAACACCGTAACCGGTGCTGGACCATTGACCAACGGTATTGGGAGCTGCCCAAGTCATACCGGGGAAGAAGATATGGTCATAAGTAATGACCGATAGACGCTGGTCACGTACATCGAGCAGATTAGCGATGCTTATCGAAGTTTCACTTTCAACGGTACCGTGGTCGGTTTTGTTATACGAAGTCTTGCTTGCAGGCAGACCATCTTTGAATACGAATGCGTCGAATGCGTCTTTGGTGATACCGGCAACGCCGTCAGATGCGTTGGAGTAGTCAGAGATGGAGTTCATGAATACTCCTTCGGCATAAGTCTTGCAGAAGATGATTTCGCTGTTGTTAGTGATGCCATTGAAGCCACCACCTGCAGTGCGGAACGACTGGTACAAGCTTGCATAGCTGCTGTTGATAGGATAGCGAGTTGCGATAGCCTCACCGGCCTTAACGGCTTCGCCATAGAACTTGTCGGAACGAGCTTTGTCGTTCTGGTGGTACTTGGCGTATGCACCTTCGTAGAGGCATACTTCAAGTTTGAAGGCCTGAGCCATGTCTTTCGAGAACTGGGTCTTGTTGCTCTGCGTGCCGATATTGGCTACTGCATAGTCGAGGTCGGCCAGTACATAGTCCATCACCTGGTTACGCGGAGTGCGTGCGCCGAAGAGTTCTGCCTGATCTGTCGGGTCAAGAGCCTTGGTTACCAGAGGCACATCACCATAGCGGCGTACCAAGTCATAGAAACTGCGTGCGCGGTGCAGACGAGCCTGTGCAATAAAGTTAGCCTTAGCTACATCATTGAGGGTCGAACTTTCCACGCCCTCGATTACGAGGTTGGCACGACGAATCTCGGTATAGGGAGCAGTCCACGAGCCGGAGGTTGCGGGAATGCTGGTGAATGTCCAGTCGGCGAACTTGGTTCGGCCGGCCTGGTCATCGGAGAGCCAGCTCCAATAGAAGTCACCACCGCCGCTACCGTTTCCGTAGCCGCTGTAGTCTTCGTAGAAGTAGTTGATTTGGTTTTGGACGTTCACGTCGTTGCTCCAGAATTCCGGATTGACGGTCTGGCGATCCAGCGGGTAACGGTTGTCATCGATGAAGTCATCGCAACTTACCAGCGACATTGCAGTGCCGACAGCGAGAAGTCCAAATATATATTTAGATTTCATAGTCTGTAGAATTGGGGGGTTAGAATGTTACTTGGAGACCGAAGGAGAATACTCGCTGCTGAGGAGTCGTACGGCCATAGGTTGCAAGGCCATCATTGTAGCCTTGTACGGACGAGCCTGCGGAAGACAGCTGCTCGGGATCGAGCTGATATTTACCGGCACCGTTGTACAAGAAGAACAGGTTGTCAGCGGAGAAGTAAATGCGGGCACGCTGAATGAATGCTTTCTGAGTCAAGGTTTTGGGAAGAGTATAACCGATAGTCATATTCTTCAGACGCAGATAAGCGAGGCTCATCAGATAACGGGTCTGGGGATAGAAGTTGTAGCAACCATTACCTATACCGGAAACATTACCGCCGGCACCTGCGCCCGAATACATACGAGGATAGTCGTTGCCTTGGTCGATGGTCGAATTTGCGAAGTCAATCTGGCCATCTGCGAGGTATTTGATAACGTTGTAGTTACCCCATTGATTGGTGAATGTGCCGAGGCCGGACTGTGCCATAGGAACGATAGTCGAACCGGTTGTCCACATATCGCGTTTGCCTACGCCCTGGAAGAAGAGGTCGATATCGAAGCCCTTCCAAGCAGCGCCAAGACGGAACGAATACTCATAGCGAGGAAGTGCGTTGCCGATAACCTTGAGGTCGCCATGGTTCTTTACAGAGCCAACGGATACGGTGGTGTGGTTCTTGTCTGCGAGGGCAGCTTCGTAACCGTCCTGACCGGGAACGTATGTCTTGCCATTGAGTTCGATCATGTTGGGATTGCCGTTGTTGATGACGCCGTCACCGTTGAGGTCTTTGAACTTAACGTCGCCGGGGCCGTATTTGAACGAACCGGTCTCGAGATCCTTCTGCGAAGGAACGCCTGCTGCGGGAACATATCTACCGGCTGCGGAATCCCAAGTGAAGTCATCTTTGGTGAAGTAGCGGTCTGTTTCGAAACCCCAGATATCACCGAAGTAACAGCCTTCGGTGTACGATGAGCCTGCAGGCAGGTAGGTATAGAGGATGTCTTTGTTGCTCCAACCGGTAATCTTGGTACGTGCATCACCGATGTTGAACGTTGCATATACGGAAGCATCACCGAAGGTGTGGTTCCAGTTTATGGAAAGTTCCCAGCCGCGGGTGCGGAGCGAACCGTTGTTGCCGTAAGGAGCTTCTACGCCGAGAACACCGGGAAGTTCGGCACCGGGTGAAAGCATATCCTTGGTATCGCGGTTGAACCAGTCAAACGAAACATTGAGCGAGTTGTCAAAGAAGCCCAAGTCAAGACCTACACCGGTGGTGATGATACGCTCCCAAGACAGGGTCGGAGATACGAGGGTAGGCATGCTGTATTGGGTGATTTTTTGGTCGCCGCTGAGCCAGTGTACATAACCTGCTCCTCTTTGGCTGGCAGTGGAAAGGAAGCGGTAGCTACCTACAGCTTCATTACCGATATGGCCGTAGCCTGCGCGGAGTTTACCGTTGCTCCACCACGATTTGAGAGGCTGGAAGTAAGCTTCTTCAGAGAAGCGGTAGCCTGCCGAGAACGAGGGGAAGAATGCCCATTGGTCATTTGCGGGGAACTTCGTAGAGCTGTCGTAGCGACCGTTGGCTTCAAACAGGTAGATGCCCTTGTAGTCGTAGTTGATACGGCCGAAGAAGCCGGTGGTTGCACGCAGAGTGTTTCCTGCAGATGTGGTGTAGTTGGTGCCGTTGGTCAGGTTAAGGTTGGGGAGGTTGTAGTCAACAAGACCTGTACGTTTTGCGTAGAAAGACTTGTATTCTTCCTGTTCGGCTGTCCAACCGGCCATAACTTTCAGGTTGTGTGCATCAGCAAATGTGTGCGAATAAGTGGCAAAGATATTGGCTGTCCAAGTGTCGTCACGATAGCTGCTCTGTGCTGCATAAGTAGTGGCTTGGGTGTAGGGCGACCATGCGCCGAGGGTGTTGCTGCCGGGCGTCCAGTTGTTCCATGCTGTGTAAGGTGTAGCTGCGGAGTCGCTGTCCTGATTTATCACATTGTATGTGAAGTCGGCTTGCAGTTCCATGCCTTTGAAGAGCGTGGCCTTCATCCAACCCTGCATACGAGTCTGTGTGGTGACGGTCTTGTCAATGTGCGAGTTCTGACGAATGGTAATATCGTTGCGGAAGCTCTTTGCATTGCCTTCGTCGTCGTATACATAACCGAACATTTCGAAGAAAGTCGGGAAGCGCCACAGATACTGGTACGAGTTACGGTTGGAGTTGGGAGCTGTATACTCGCGATCGGAGAAGTTGAAGCGAGCACCGGCCTTCAACCACGAGAAGATCTCGGTGTCAACGTTTAGGTTGGCCATATAACGATGCAGCTTGTCGGGGTTGAAGCGGAAGAGACCTTCCTTGCTGTCGTAACCGAAAGATGCACGATAGTGAGTCTTGCCGGAAGTGCCTTCAAGACTTACATTGTGTTTGTTGCCAAACGCGGTATCAAAAATAGTGGAGGGAACATCCCAGTCAGCATAGCTGAGGAATCGTGCGGTCTCCAAGGGCAGTCCGGTCATGGGCGAGACGGTGTTGGCGGGGAATACATAGTAGTCACCAACATTATCTTTGCTTTGGAACGGCTTGAGCTCTACATACGATTTGTAGGGCTTGCCGCCGTGCTGTGCGGCCCATGCTTCTGCAAACGGGAGAAGTTCATCGTAGTACATACCGAAGATTTCGGTATCACCGCCGGGGTTGGTGTTGTCCATAGCAACCTTGAGGTTGTTCACTGTCGAGTTCCATTCAGGAAGAACAGTGGCGTTGCCCCAAGAGAAGTTGTTGGTGTATTGGACGCTCACGCGATCGGTGGAAGTGGAAGTCTTGGTGGTGATGAGGATTACACCGAAGGCAGCGCGTGTACCATAGATAGCGGAAGATGAAGCATCCTTAAGTACGGAGATTTCGGCGATGTCATCGGGGTTGAGGAAGCTCATGTCATCCACGGGAACACCATCGACAACGATCAGAGGCGACGAATCCAGTCCGTTGGACAGGGTACCGAGGCCGCGGATGTTAATCTTGGGTTGAGATTCAATGTCACCGTTGACTGTGGTGATGGTCAGACCGGGGACAGCACCCTGAAGTGTCTTAGCGACATCCGATGAGGGACGGCCGTCCATAACCTTTGCCACGTCTACTGTGGCAACAGAACCGGTAAGGTTGGCACGTTTCTGTGTGCCGTAACCTACGACAACGAGCTGGTCGAGAAGCTCGGTGGTGGGTTCGAGATAAACGCTCATGTCTTGCTTCGCTGCCATGGTCACGGTCTTGTAACCAACCGTGCTGATGGTCAGCGTTGTACCGGGTTTCACCTTGATAGTGAAATGACCGAAGGCATCGGTGACAACGCCTTGCGTCTGACCCTTAGGCGTAACACTTGCACCAATGACCGGGTCATTGTTCTCATCGAGGACTGTACCTGTTATGGTGACAGCCGCCTGACTTTGTGATTGAGGCTCGGGATTTGCCAGCGCGAAAACTTGTCCGCTGAAAGGCAAGCCACAAGTCAACAACAGAGTCACAAAAAGATGTTTTCTCATAAGGTTGTAGTGTTGATTGTTACTTTGATGTCCGCCGCCAAGCCTTTTAAGAGGCCCGACAACTGACATCGGGGTTAGGGTAAATAGATTATTTTGGTGTTTGTTTTTTTAGTGTAGGTAATTGTTTCGCTGTCTGTTTTTTGGGGGCTAATCAATACTTTTTAGATGTTGGATTTACTATTTTAACGATTATTTCATCCGCTAAGTTAGTCAGTTTTTTTAGATTATCAGAAAATATTTGCATAATTTAACACGAAAAAATTTTCCTTCGTCTTCATACGCTGACGCACTGACAAATTTAGTATATTTTAGCCATACGCGCAAAAAAATAATGATTACCTTTGTATGATATCTGTCGGCGGCTACGGCCTACTCCGGATACACATTATATAATATATACGGGCGCGACACGCCCCAAAGCACATAAGCAAAGGTATGAAACTGTTCATCAAATATTTGCGTCCGATATGCACGCTGTTTGCGATATTGCCGTTGCTGATGTCTTCGGTCCCGGCGGCCAAGGCTCAGTGCGTACGCGGGCAGAAGTCTTTCGGCGTAGACGCGGGTTATGTTTCGCGCAACAAGTCTGCAGTGGCGGGCATACAATTCCAATACGGGTTCAGTAGTCACTTCCGCGTGGCGCCGGGGGCACGCTGCATCTTCCGCAACAACGACCGCGATGCCATACAGCTGGATTTGGACACGCATTACCCGTTCAATTTCACGGGCAACCGTGCGGCATTGTACCCCATCATCGGCCTCAATTACTCGTGGTGGAACAGCCACAACCGGACGGAGAACGCTCCCGACGAGGACGTGTCCACACGCAAGCGCAATTTCGGGCTTAATGCCGGCGCCGGCTTCGAGTTCACGGCCTCACCGACACTGAAGATTCACATCGAGGCCCGCTACTCGATGGTCAAGAGCAATTCGTCGGCCCAACTGACCGCCGGCATTGCATACATATTTTAATATTTTAATACGGCTTCGCTTGGAGCATGAATAACATTGTTTTAGGAATCGAATCATCATGCGACGACACCAGTGCCGCCGTCATCGGCGATGGCCTGCTGCTGAGCAACGTCATCGCTTCGCAAAGCGTCCATGAAGAATATGGAGGTGTAGTGCCCGAACTGGCATCGCGTGCTCACCAGCAAAATATCGTCCCCGTAGTGGATACGGCCATCAAGCGTGCCGGCATTTCCAAGACAGACATCTCGGCCATAGCCTTCACTCGCGGGCCGGGATTGCTCGGGTCGCTGCTGGTAGGCACATCCTTTGCCAAGGGGCTGTCACTGGGTCTGAGGCGTCCGATAGTGGACGTCAACCACCTGCACGCACACGTACTGTCTCACTTCATACGGCGCAAGCCCGAGGACCAAGTGCCCGAGTATCCGTTTCTGTGTCTGCTCATCTCGGGCGGCAACTCGCAGCTGATACTTGTCAAGAACTACAACGACATGGAAATCCTGGGCAAAACCATAGATGACGCCGCCGGCGAGGCCTTTGACAAATGCGCCAAAGTCATGGGGTTGCCCTACCCCGGCGGTCCGCACATAGACGCTCTGGCTGCGCAGGGCGATGCCGGGCATTTCCATTTTTCAAAGCCGCACATCGCCGGGCTCGATTACAGCTTCAGCGGCCTGAAAACCTCGTTCCTGTACACCCTGCGCGACGGCGTGCATGCCGACACGGATTTCATCGAGAAAAACCGCGCCGATCTGGCGGCATCGTTGCAGGCAACCATCATAGACATCCTTTTAGACAAACTGGACAAAGCCGTGCGCCAAACTCGCGTGCGCACCGTGGCCATAGGCGGAGGTGTATCGGCCAATTCGGGCGTACGCGCCGCCGTGGCCGAGTACTGCGCGCACCATGGCCTGAAGGCTTTCATTCCCGAACGCGCTTTCACCACCGACAACGCGGCCATGGTGGCCATAGCCGGATATTTCAAGTTCCTGGACCGGGAGTTCTGCGATTACGACAAGGTACCCTTTGCCCGTGTATCAGTCTGAAATAATGCGGAATATGAAATGTCGAATAGCTTTTGCCCGAATTTCGGAGTTTTAGCGGCCCTAAGGACCCTAAGGACTTTAAGGACCCTAAGGACCTTAGATTTATTTCAAAAGAATTTTCAATGAAAGCATACGTCATTGTCATAGGCGACGAAATCCTGCTGGGACGCGTCACCGACACCAATTCGGGCGACATCGCCCGCAGTCTCAACCCCCTTGGCATACCGGTCGTAGAGGTGGAGGTCGTAGGCGACGTCGCCGCAGACATCGCTGCGGCAGTACACCGCGCCATGGCTGCCGCCGACATCGTAATCACCACCGGAGGCCTCGGACCTACCAAGGACGATATCACCAAGGCCGCGCTGATGGAAATCTTTGGCGGAAGCCTGCGGCACGACCCGGAAGTCGCAGCAAACATTCATCGCATATTTGCCGCAAAAGGCCGTAAGCTCAATACTTTGACCGAAAATCAGGCCCTCGTACCCGACACTTGTACCGTCATACAGAACATCTACGGAACAGCGCCCATAATGATGTGGGAGCGAGACGGCCACGTCCTGGTGGCAATGCCGGGCGTACCCACCGAAACACGCGGGATGCTCAGACATGCGGTAGTACCCATGCTCAGCGAACGCTTCCACGGCGACAAAACGCTGACGCACAACACTCTCGTTGTCACCGGAATTACGGAGAGTGCCCTTGCCGAGCGGCTTGACACTTGGGAAAAGGCCCTTCCCATGGGCTTCCATCTGGCCTACCTGCCCGATGTACCTGTAATACGCCTGCGCCTGGACGGCGTCGGCAGCGATGCCGAGGCTACACATGCGACAGCGGCGGCCCTCACCGCCAATCTGTGCGAACGTCTGGGCTCGCTCGTCGTCGGCGAGGGCGCCATGTCCACTGCCGAGATGCTCATCGACAAGGTGCGCAGCCGCGGATACACCCTCGGGACGGCCGAGAGCTGCACCGGAGGGCGCATAGCATCGGCCATAACCGCCGTGGCCGGATGTTCGGACATCTTCGCAGGCGGCATAGTCGCCTATTCCAATGAGGTAAAACACAACATCTTGGGCGTATCTCGTCCGGTACTCGACAGCGAAGGCGCCGTCAGCCGACCTGTGGTCGAAGCCATGGCCGAGGGCGCGGCACGATGCCTCGAATGCGGATGCGCGGTAGCCACTTCGGGCATAGCCGGGCCGGGGGGCGCCACGCCCGACAAGCCCGTAGGTACCGTATGGATTGCGGCACGAACCCCTTCGGCACACGCCGCATCCCTATACCATTTCTCCGGCGACCGCGCCACCGTGGCCGCAAGTGCCGCCAATGCCGCGATGCTGATGCTGCTACAGCTGCTCAACGCCGAGAAGTAACAACACGTAATCCCAAACAATTCAAGTCTTTTGCCTCACGCCGGCATCATTTACCGCGCACGATATCGCTATACAGCGGCAAGTCGGCCAAAAACCGGTATGTCCCGCTGCTCGCATCGACACTTACGCAGTAATGCCGTAAACCGTTGGACACAAACAGATAAGGCGTCTTTAGCACCAGGTTGTACCGCACAATTTGGTCAAATACATGCTGATTGACAGTCACCGACGGCGCCTTGTACTCCACGATGGCCACCGGCGTAAGACTTTCATCGTAAATCACAGTATCACAGCGCCGTTGCGTTCCGTTGAAGTGCAATCCCACCTCATTGGCCATGCGTAAAGCCGGGTAGCCGAGATGCGCGACAAGGTAATGTACAAAGTGCTGGCGCACCCATTCCTCAGGCGTCAGCATCACCCAGATGCGGCGAAGATCATCGTACACCTCGATGGCACCGTCCACTTTGCGGCGGCGCAAGGCTATGTCGTAAGTAGGCAGATTGAGCGGCACAAATTCGCGCAAATCAAATGTGGGGCGTGGCGACATCTCGAATGAAATATTTGTCCGAAAACGGAATAATGCGTAAATTTACAAAATAATTTCGAGACAGACATTATGGCTTCCGCATCTACAACTTTTGCCTCGCTGCGTGCCTCGCTCAAAAAAGGCGAGTATGCTCCCGTGTACCTGCTCCATGGCGAGGAAGGCTACTTTATAGACGTACTCACCAAAGACTTCGAGAATATACTCAGCGATGACCAAAAGGTGTTCAACCAGTACATTCTGTACGCGCCGCAGACCGACATGCCGGAAGTTGTAAATATATGCCGACGCTACCCCATGATGTCCGACCGCCTGGTGGTGATACTCAAGGAGGCACAGAGCGTGCGTGCCGACGTACTCGACAAATTGGCCCGATACGTGTCCGAGCCGTCACCGTCAACAATCCTGGTGATATGCTCGCGCGGCGCCACGGCCAAGGGCAAGCAACTGATGGCAGCCGTTAAGTCTTCAGGCGCCGTTGTCTTCGAATCCAAGAAAATCCCTGATTATCAGATAGGCACGCATATAGCCAATTTCATCAAGGAACAAGGGCTGAACGTCGATCCGAAGGCACTGGAAATGCTCAAGGAATATGTCGGCAATGACCTCAGCCGCCTGTACAACGAGATTTCGAAACTGACCACTATCCTGGGGCCGGGCGCGACGGTGACACCGCAAGCCATAGAGCGAAACATCGGATACTCAAAGGAATACAATGCCTACGAATTGGTGGATGCTCTGGCGCAAAAGGACGCCCTGCGCGTATTCCGCATCGCCGACTATTTCCGCAGCAACCCCAAATCCACGCCGCTGGTATTGGCCTCGGCCACCATATTCGGGTTTTTCTCCGACCTGCTGGTATCGTGGTACACCCCGGACAAAGGCGACCGGGCACAAATGCAGGCTCTGGGACTGAAAAGCCCATATCCATTAAAGCGCTTTGCAGTAGGACGCCGCAATTACAATGCCTCGCAAGTCATCGAGGTGATACGCGCACTGCGACAGTTTGACGCTCAAAGCAAGGGCGCCGGGTCGCGCCAAAACGAACACGCCCTGTTCCACGACCTTATGTATCATATACTCAGCGCCAAGGGATACCTCGGCGTATAGCGTATAGCTCCTCGCATCAACAATGGCGACGAAAGAAAGCGCCAATCGTAAGCGGCCGCCGAATATTTCAATTTACGGAGCAATCAACGGAAGCGACGGAAGCGCACGGTCATAGGCTGTGAGCCGAGATTAAGAGTCAATATCGAGCCGCCTTCATCGACATTCGCATGTATCTGTCCGACAAGTTCCACTCCGTCAACACAATACCATTGCAAGTCGTAATCGCGTATAAAGGGAGTGGGTGTCAGCCTGCCCTTGATGTCCATCGCATGCCATACGCCGGGAGTGTCGTATCCACCCAAATAAACTATGGCATAACCATCGCCGTCACGCAGTGTCGCAATACGCAGCGGAGCCAAAGACACCGTTCCCTCGACACCGATATCACTGTCCATAAATTCCCATAGGCCTTCGGTCATATCGGAACTTTCGGCCAAGTACGCATCCAATTGGTCGCGGCTCATCCGGTATTTGTGTGGCTCAAAGCGATATACAATCGGAGCGCGTGCCACCACGGGCCGTACCCGACTGTCGTATCGTGCAACGATTGCACTGCCCACCGCAAAATCGATGTCCGTATCACCGCCGTCAAGCGTTAGCTCCTCGCCATTCACGGCGTACAAATGTGTGCCGTACAGGTCCTTGGCTATGCGCAACGACACCGGGCCGGAAGCATCTTTGGCGTCTATATTCCAACGAGCCAGCACGCTGTCCGTTCCGGCGACATATTCGACCGAAGCCTTGTCGCCGTAGATATTGTCATGGCTGACATCTATGGCAAGACATCGCGCTTCGCCCGAAGCGGCATCGCGCCACTCAAGTCTCCACGGCACTCGGCAGCGAACGTGCACATCCGCGGCCTCGACAGGCGCCATGACCTGCGGACACAATGTGTCTGTGACCACGGCAAGTACGGCAAACAGGGATATTGCAGACATTATTTACGACAGTTATGACACGTTGCAACAGTCAATAATCTCTTGCGACAACTAATAGTCTACAGCTACAGTCAATGACCGATTATCACTATTAACGATTTGATTGTGAAGGCAAAGGCTAACGTCCAAAGTCGTCCAAAGTCATCAAAAAGCGTTGCTCTCGCCATGAACGGCATTAAGCACCGTGCGCGCTATAATCTTCATATCCAAGAAGAAATGCCAATGCTCGATATACCAAACATCATACTCGACGCGCTTCTCCATCTTCCAAACCTCGTCCGTGAGGCCGCGATAGCCGTTGACCTGCGCCCATCCGGTAATGCCGGGCTTGACCACGTGGCGCACCATGTATTTGTCTATCAATTGAGTATAACTCTCGGTCTGCTTGAGCATATGCGGACGCGGCCCTACAACGGACATGTCGCCGAGAAAGACATTAATAAACTGTGGCAACTCGTCCAGCGAAGTCTTGCGCAGAAAATCGCCTACTTTGGTTTTGCGCGGATCGTCCTTGGTGGCCTGCGCTGTATCCGCCGCCGCATTTACACGCATCGTACGGAATTTCAAGCAATTGAACGTGCGGCCTCGGTATCCTGTACGTTTCTGCTTAAAGAAAACCGGCCCGGGTGATGACAGCTTGATGGCTATGGCCACCGGAATCAATATGAGCGGGAAAAACACCAGGAACACGGATGAAAACACGATGTCAAACAGGCGTTTGATGCCTCGGTTAAGCGGATTGCTCAAAGGATTGCGCAGGAGGCTCAAAACATTCATGGCTCCGATGCTCCTGCTCTCGAAATGCCGGCGTACGTAGCGCGAAATCTGCGGCACATAGTAGAACGACACCACATTGTCGTCCGCAATTTTGAGTACACGCGACAGCGCCTGGGCTTTTTCGCCCGACCAAGCGAAGTATATCTCGTCGACATTACGCTCCTTGACATAAGCATCAAGCACGTCCAAAGAGCCGATGTACGGAGCCGGCAGCTCGCCTTCGGGCTTTTCGTCATCTATAAAGCCCATGATGCAAAAACCGTATCCGGCATCACTGTTCATTTCGTGGTACAGGCGGTGCGCCGTGGTATTGGTGCCGACTATGACCACTCGCACAAAATTACGTCCCTGGCTACGCATATGCTTGAGCATAAAGCGTGACAGTGTCCTTTCCGCCGGCCATGCCACAATCATGACACCGTAAAGAAGACCATACGAAGCGACACCGAGGTTGTGGCCGAAGATTTCCTGCAAGGACAAAAAAGCAAGGCAATGCAGCCCTACGGCACGGAAGGCGCGTACGACCGTGTGATCCAACAGGATAGTGCGGTAATTGTCGTGTTTCACAAATTGCACCGCCAGCGGCAGCAGACATGCGACGTTGCACAATACCCATCCGCGACAGATATCTTCACCATATTGGCTACCCATTGCTATTGTCAGCCAATACAGCAGATTGACCATCAGGATATCCGCCATATTGAACAACGCCGGAATCCATGTGCCATATTTTCTGTATTTCCTTTTTTCAGTTCTTTCAATAAGTGATTTACTTGGCATACTCAATAGGTTTTGTCAATACAATATCTAATCCGTTGTCAAATTTGCTTGGCGTATTTGGTTTCGTACATTGATTGTCCATGGTCGTTTGTTGACGGCAACGGATAAGTTACAGCTATTTAGAGTTATAATATATTTTTTCCGGGCAGTACGGCAGGTGTACTGCCCGGAAGTTATGAGATCTGTTATGAAAGTTTTTCGTCTACCAAGCGCATGCGTTGTTCGATGTCGGCAATATCGGCCTCGAGGCGGCGCATCTTGGCCTCGATGTCGCGTACCAGCGAGTCGCCGCTCTTGCTCTTTGAGGACAGAAATCCAAGGTTATTGGCGTAGGTGCGCAATTCTTGGCGGCGTGCTTCCAAGGCACGAGCCATGCGCTCGCGTTCGCGCCCCAGACGGTCTTTATCGCCCGCAATCTCGGACAGGTTGCTGTTGAATCTCTCCATGCTTTCGGCGCTCCGACGCAGGTCGAATTGACGGCGCACTTCGTCGATACGCTTGCGGAAAGCGTCATATACCGCATCCTTCTCCTTGAAAGGCACGTGGCCTATGCTCTTCCATTGCTCTTGCAAGTCGAAAATCAGCTTGCGTGCTTCGTCTTTGGGCGTCTCGGCCGTGATTTCGTCAAGACGCTTGATAAGGTCTCGTTTGGCTTGCAGATTAGCCAATTCGGTCTGGCGTGTGCCGCGAGTGCCGGCTTTTTTGTTTGCAAAGAATGCATCACATGCTTTTTGGAAACGCGTCCAGACGGTGTCGCTCTGTTTCTTGGGCACCGAGCCTATGGTCTTCCATTCTTTCTGCATCTCGACAAGTCTGTCGGTGGTCTTGCGCCAATCGGTGCTGGTACTCAGTGCCTCGGCCTCGTCAGCCAATGCCATCTTACGCGCCAGGTTGGCAGCCATTTCTTCTTTGATTTTACGGAAGAATGCGGCCTTGGCTTCGAAGAATTTGTCACAAGTGGCGCGGAAGCGATTGAACAAGGCGTTGTTTGCCTTGCGTGAGGCATATCCCAGTTTCTTCCACTCTTCTTGTGCCGCAAGTATCTGCTTGGTCATATCTTCCCACGCCGGGAAGGTCTTCAAGGCCTCGAAATCGAGGGCTTCTATGCGTTCGCACAAGGCTGTCTTGCCGGCTTTGTTCTCGGCTTCGCGTGCCTTACGCTCTTCAAAAAATGCTTGGTAGCGTTTATTGACCACGGCACAGGCTTCCTTGAATTTGCCCCAAATTTCTTCGCGAAGGTCCTTGGCCACGGGGCCGATTTCGCGCCATTTGCTATGGAGGCTCTGCACTCGCTTAAAGGCCACGATGATGTCCGGCTCGTCGGCGAGAGCCTCGGCTTCTTTTATCAGCAATTCCTTGGATTCAAGGTTTTTCTTGAAGTCGTAGTCGCGCAACTCCTTGTTGATTTTCAGGTTGTCGCTATATCTTTCGCGGGCTTCCTGGTAACGCTTCCATACGGCCGTCTCGTCTGTCGGCGGCACATCGCCTACGGCGTTAAAAGCGTCCTGCAACTCGCGGTATGCAGGGAAATTACGTCCGACATTGTCCGTGTCATCGGCCAGGGCATTGATTTTTTCTATAATATCGTTTTTGCGTTCAAGGTTGGCCAGTCGTATTGCCTCTTGTTGGGCCAAGTACTCGTTTTTCTTGACGCGTATGGCTTCTATAAGGGCCGTGATACGGCTTTCGGTATCATCTTCCGGAGCGATGAAGGCCTCGGGGGCGTTGCCCTCGGCGACCCATGCAGCACGAAGTTCTTCCACGTGCCGACTGCGCAACGTGGAGGCATGAAGGCGCAAACGTGACACCACATCGCGCGAAATCTCGGCGGCGGCTCCGTCGGCAAGTGCTTGCAGGGCATCAATGACGCCCTCGATGGTATCCGGCAGGGTGTGACGAGGGTGTTCCGGCTCGGCAGGAGCCAAGTCGGCCGGCTGCGGCTCGACAGTCTGAGTTTCGGCAGCCTGAGTTTCGGCAGTCTGAGTTTCGGTTGTCGTAGCTCCTTGTTCGGCATCGGCAGACGGCGCAGCTACGGTTGGCTCTTGGGCCTCGGGTGCTGTCGTTTCTTTAACGCCTTCGGAGGCTTGTAGGGGTTGGTCTTGGGCTTGAGGAGCCGCGCCAACAGGATCGTCACACTTTTCCATATATCACAGTTATAGGTTTTTGGGAAGCAGACTTGGCCTGCGTCCCGGATGATGTTGTGGTTAGTAAATCGTGTGTGCCGTGCTCGTGAGCATTGCACACCCCAAAATTAACTATTTTTTTTCTAATACAGACTATATTAAGAGAAAAAAAGGCTTTTTGAATGTCGAATGGCACACAGCATACGCCAAACATCATGGCGCGCCTTTTTTTTGAGAAGTTCTTTGTCCCTCGGGGACTTTCATCGTTTTTTGCGGCCTTGGAGGCTTTAAGGCCTTTAAGGACCTTCGGGCCTTTATGCCCCGGGAAAGCGGCCGGCACTGTTTCACGGTCGACCGAGGCTGTCATCGCGGCGACTGCCGCTTTTTTACAGCTTAGACTTACGCCTGTCGCGCGAGCGCGGCCGAGCTTCAGCGAGGCAAATAAAACTTCTCTCTTTCTCTCTATATTCTCTCTTGAATCAATATTGTCCTAAATAAATTTAGGCGACAGCGTAACGTGCAACGCCATAGAG
>OLWK01000747.1_pt1 | contig 17526 bp, 8 predicted proteins | sample 1674141 | NCBI WGS metagenome assembly OLWK01 (sample SAMEA103958148, study PRJEB25191) | human gut metagenome | reverse complement strand
GGCAAAAACCTGCGGCGGGATTTTTCGGGTTTTATGCCGAAGAACATGGTTTCGGAAGGAAAATTGGGAGCGAAAGGTGGGATTGCGGAGAATGAAAGGGGAATGATTATATGGGGAGTACGCAGTATTATATATATGGAGATGCAAAAAAATGAAGGCAAAGCGCCTGCTCCACCATTTTAATTAATGGCAAACACGGCCCCTTGCCTTTCAGGGATGTTCTATAAATTAGTTTTAATGGAGATTCTTTATTTAGGTTTCTATCGTTATCTCAAAACGCCAACGATGAAGTAGGATTATCAAATGCCCCTTAAAAAAACATCCAATCTCTCAGGAGAAGCAGTAGAGTCCTCAAACAACCTTTCAGACAATTTCTTGCGCATATTGGAAATGGCTTGTACGGACACATTCATCAACCTGGCTATGTCGGAAGGGCGAAAACCAGCTCTGATAAGTACGCAAACGCGGATATGCGTATAATCTATCCTACCGAAGGATTTTTGCATATCCTTAAGGAAACGGCTAAAACGCACATCATTTTCATCCACATATCTCAACAGCAAAAACCATTTCGGATCATCTGCCGAAGGATACCTTCCTTTCCCCAAGAGCCTGCGAAAATAAACGAGACTTGCAGCCTGCCCATAATCTACCTGAACGACATTTGCATTTCCCAGCTGCGCCCCATAACGTTTCAGCAGCGCCCCGCTTGCACTACCGGCTGAAGATTCAACCTCCACCTCACCGACCTGCTCTCCTTTTCCCTGTTCCACATCAAAACTTTCTGCTTTTGAAGCAGACACGCCGTTGGCAGTACTGGTTTCCAATGCCTGGCCTTTTTCCTGCGCACGTCTCTTCTTCAACGAAGAGAACAGCGCCACGAATCCTGCCGCCACCTTCCTCCTCTTCCAGAAAAGTCCCACAGCCATCACGATTGCACCAACACCATAAAGCACATAGCGCAACAATTCCATAAAATGATTATGGGCGTCAAATTCAATCTGCTTTTCCAGCAAAGTGGAAATGTCATACTTAGAGTCCATCTCTTTCCGAAATTTCTGATGGAGCTGATTATACTTATCAGAAGAGTCCCGCTGTCCCAAACTGGCATATAGCTTTTGAAGATTGTCACACGCCCCCATTTTGTACCCAACGTCTCCGCTACCCAGTTCACGATAATAATACATAAAAGCAGAATCAATCGCTCCCGTCTTTTCACACAGAGACCCCTTCACATAATAGTAAGTCTCATTATTAAGTTCGTATTCCACGACATATCCCTCTCCCACTTCCTTAGCATTTTTCTCAAACATACGCAGACAATATTGGGCCTCGTCATAATCGCCGAGAGCAATATTACACTTGACTCGCTGGAGCCACACCCATGCAGCCTTGTCATGATAGCCCAACGCAGAATAAACGTCATACGCTCTTCTGCCATCCCTCAGCGCCAACTGATAGTCCCCCCCTTCCTTACGGACTTGCGAAAGGGCATAATAGCAATCGGCCATCAGCAAACTGTCTGTTGTTTGTTCAGCACAAAGCGTGGCCTGTTCCATCTGATGTAAGGTATATTTATTAGGCAACCTGAATTCATAAGTATCTCCCAAGGTTATATGACACTTGGCTTTCATCACCATATCGAAATCAGACGTTTTCTCCGTCATCCTCAAGAATCTCAACCCGCAGTCCTGTGCTTTTTCATATTCCTTACGGTCATAGTACATCCCCGCACCGACATAATTTGCCAGCAGTCCTTCTTTCGACGCTTCGTCGCCATAATACTGAATCACCGCCCGCAAAACGCTGTCGTTCTCAACGGGCTGGTAGGTTTTAAACAGATAGAACTGCGTCAGCAGATTGTAATACATCCGGTTGTCATCATCAAAGCCGTCCAACGATGTGGAGACACGCCTAAAGGCCGCCGATACCGCAGACGTATCCAAATCCTCTTGATTGAGCAGGCTGTCGATGTGTACCAACTGCGGATTGTACGGCCCACGACTGCTACACTGGCTAAAGACCAAGGAGCAGACAATGAGAAGAAGAACGGGTATCGGATATAGGATGTGTTTCATTACTGATGCTAAATTTGAATTACAAAGATATGCAAAATAACATGATGCACATTGGTTTTAGGAAAGATTTTTCCAAAAAACGAAGAGTTTTGGTGGAAGGGGCGTGGGGAGGCGTGAGGGATAAATACAAAGTAGGCAGCCTGAATTATTTTTGCATTCTGGCCACCTACTTACTTATTTTATTTCAGCCTACCCCACCTCACTTCTTCTTCGGCTGCACGTTCAACCGGTAAATGACATGCAGCATGCCGTAGCTCGGAATCACATTGCGGTAGGTCTCCGTGCGGCCCTGACCGTTGAGCGTATGCGTCACGGCGGAGAGGTTGTGCAGGATGTCGAAACCTTCGAGCGCAAGCGTGAGGCGTTTCTTCCACACCTGTTTCGAGAGGCGGGCATTCCACACGAGTTCGTCAGTGTTCATCTCGTGTGCCTCGTATCCGCGGCGGCTGTACATCGTCAGGTCGGTGAAGAGCTGGAAGCCACAGGGGAGTTCAAACTGTCCAGTCAGGCCATAGTTGAAGTTGGCGGCGTTGATAGTGGAGAAATCCTCGCGCGCACTGGTGGCGTTGCGCCAGTTGCAACCAAGCTTTGCGCCTATTTTCTGTCTGCCGAGGCGGTAGTCAACCTTGACCGTCTCGCCAAGGAAAAATGTCTTCACCTTGCTGCGCGGATTGGTGTCAGAACCAGTCACGGTAATGAGGTCCACATTATTGTACAACTGTGCAGAAGTGGTAGTCGAGAGGTTCCAGCGGCGTTTTTTGTCGAGCGCCATGCTGTAATTCACGTTTCCACCAACGATATAATTGCCGTTGATGTTGACAGGGCGATAAGTGTAGACACCCGTTGCGCGGTTGTACTCAGAGGAGTAGCCAATTTGGTTGCGCACGGCACTGTAATCAACGCCAGCACTGAAGAAGCGTTGCTTGCGGCTGCTGTTGTTCGTGTATGAAAGCGAAGCCTTGTGGGTAACGGCATTTTTCAATGCGCCATTTCCCAAAGTCACGTTCAGGGGGTTGTCGTCTGAACGGACATCGAGTGTCTGCACGAGGTCGTAAAGTTTGGTGGACATATTGTAGGACAGTTCCACACTGCGGCTCCAATTATGCCAATTGTATCTTATGTTAGCTTTCGGACTGAAATCCGTGTTCGACTTTGAAAAAAGCGTATCTATCATTGCACGCTTGTAGTCCAAAGTTCGCTTCGTAAGCCTTACTGGCATATCTAAATAAGCACCCAAATTGCCTTTGCCGACTTCGTGATTATATCTGATGCAAAAGTCAAACGTGTGTTCGTATGTCTTCTGGTCGCGGTTGAAACTGTTTCCTGCGTCATACGTCCTTTCCAGATATTCCCTTTCCGATGGCAATGCCCCAAAGTCCGCATCGCTTCCCCAGCCAGCGAGCTGCTCCAACCGGTATATGTCGTTGTCCTTTTCAACATGCGCTCCGCGGTATTTATATGACGGCATCAACGAGAAACCACTGCGGCCGAGCCAATACCAGAAATTCACCTGACCATAGTAGCTTATAGTCTGCGCCGGGGTGTTGTAATAACGGTTTCTGAAGTCTGACGTCCCCGAGCCTGCGGCAGGACGGTCGAGCGTGTAATGGTTGAAGCGCTTTTCCGACTTGTCCTGGTATTCCACAAAGCCCAGAGCCTCAATAGCTGCGTCAATACCTTTCGGGCGGTGCATCATGTGAAGATTTGTTGTCGTATAGAGATTGTTCTTCTTGATCTGGTCACGGTTTTTGTATCTGTTTATCACGCTGCGGAGCAAGGTTTCTGACGTGCCGCTGAACACGCTGTCCAAAAGGTTTTCCGTATTTTTCCAGTCACGATTGAAATTCGCTGAAACGTCGAAGCCGTTCTCACGCGTCCTTCCGTAATACAGATAAGGTGCGACACTGAAGCTCGTATGGTCGTTCTTGAAATTCCAGTTATGCCGTGTTTTGAAGTCCGTCACACACTGTTTCTGCCAGGATGACTTCAGGCCGTATTCATTTCCAGCGGGAAGGAAGTTCTCGCTTGTTGTATGGGCAATGCTTGTTATATCGTCGTGACCTACCTCTGCCCATCCGCTGATGTCAAAGCGCGACTTGCGGTCCTTCACCTGATAGTCTGCACCGAACGCCTTGTGTGTTTTCTGCCCCTGGGGTACGTTGCTCGGAGACCAGTCGCCGTTCTGTCCGGGCTTACGTGTCTCGTTGATGTTGTTGATGTTTCCGTAGAAAGACAGACGTGACTGACGCGTAAAGCGCAAGGCGAAGAAGCGGCCAAGATAGCGGTCATCCGTTCCTGCGGCTCCTTCGGCATTGGCAATCCAGCCTATGCTGTACTGTTTCTTCAAGTGCACGTCCATCACATATTCCTTGTCGTCCATCTCATGTCCCGTCAGTATGCTTTTCTTCCCTTGTTTCTCATATACCTTCACGTTGTTGACCATGTACGTAGGTAGGTTCTCAAGCATCACGTTACGGTTTCTGTCAAAGAAATTCTCGCCATTGAGCAGAAGGCTTTCCACATATTTTCCGTTCACAAATATCTGGCCGTCGTCCTTCAGCTCTACGCCCGGCAACTGCTTGATGAGAGCGTCCAGCATTGACCCTTCCGCCATCTGGAAGGCGTCGGCATTGAACACCAGGGTATCTTTCTTGGTGTAGAACTTGACGCGGGTGGCTGTAACCATTGCAGTGCCCAGTTTCCTTTCGCGGACACGCATCATATATGTCTTGTCAAAAACACATAAGTGCTCGCCTTTTTGGGTACATACGTGATATTACGGTAGACCGTCTCGAATCCCTCTTTCGAAAATTTGATGATATAGTCTGCCTGTTCTTTGGGAACAATAAAATTCCACGGAGATTTCGTACTTCCCGTCAGCCCATTCTCGCTCGTCACCGAAGTAGCAATAACCGTACTATCCGTCTTCATCAGTGTGGCATTGACACCAACGAGGGTTTCACCTGTCAGACGATTAAGAACCGCACCATAAATCCATGCTTCATTTTTCTTAATCTGAGACTTCGCAGACTCATGCTGCACGACAAACGCGAGGAGAAGCAACAAACATTTCAACGCCGTCCATCCTTTTACTTTTACATTCATATCTTTTGGTTTTTCTTTAGTAATGGGGAAAGAATAAGTTGACCAATTTTGACCAGAATTTTTTTTATTTTTTTGGAATTTGTAAGAGGGAGCATAGCGGGCTTCCCCCCAGAAAGAACACGACCGCCCCGCGTCGCATCATAAAGATGCCGACGGCCGTCAGCGTGAGAGAAAGCAGGGCGCCGGGCTTAGTTATTCTAACCATAATCTCTGACGCCACGACGCCCCTTCTCATCTCACTTTCGAGAGAAATGACGGAATTAGAACTGGATACGCTCCCGAAGCGGAAAGCCGCACGTGGAGCAGTCGTTTATATTGTTATGGTGATATTCCACCATTATATCCTGTCTATTTGTCTTTCACCATTATTAATGGTCTGCCCAAAATTAGCGAAAAAAGATGAAGCCGCCAAGGATTCTCGTTCACACTTTGTTCACACTTTTCAAGCGCCGTTCACATCCCGTTCACATTTTGTTCATAAAACGCACCTACCTCTATGTCAATCAGTGGATTAGGCGGTGTGAAGGAATGAAAGAAAAAAATTGCTTTGCTGGACATTTTTCCGCTTCAGCAGGACGTTTCCGCCCCTCATTTTCTCTCCGCGACAGTCTGTTTCCCGTCACCTTGCGGGCAAAGCGCACTGCAATGCAGGCACCGCGACACACCAGCATGCGAGGAAGACCGCTCCACGATGTTGCAAACACCGTCAATTGGCATCGCCGACAAAGTTAAAGCCGATTTGCATGAAATTCCAAATTTTTCACTTCACTCTTACTTCACCCGACTTCACTCTTAGCTATCTAAACAATTTATTTTCAAGTATTTGAAAAAAACAAAAAAAATACGCCGACAGAGGCGCGGAAATAGATGACTGACAGGTTATTTGAACGGAGATAAGAATAAGTTGAGCAAAAAGACAGGGTATAAAAATATAACTCCTTACCCTTCAAAATTGTTCAAGCTGTTTTTTACCATTACTTAATATGCCAAGAGAATTTTTCTTTAATTTGAAATGCAGAACAAACCTCGGCAAAGCATCAAACTGGTTTGAATGCTTTGCCGAGGTGCTGCCTGTGATAAGCAAACACTCTCTCGGGCGCATCGATGCGCCCGAGAGAGCGTTTCAAATGTAAAATAATTTTGACCACATACCTATTTTTATCTTTAGCCAAGTCAGAATGGGAGACACAAAGCGCCCCCACTACTACTGACGCCCCCAATCACGGAGCCGCCTATCAAATTCCTCTGCTCCTCCTTCGGTTGCAAAAATCTTTTTCAGAAGCCTCATACGCGCCATGGACACGGTTGAAGCAGAGCTCCGCAAAAGCACCTGTATCTGGTGGGCCGAGAAAGCCAGACGAACCAACACACAGATGTAAAAGTCACGCTCTTTGATTTTCAATGACGAGCGCCACAGCAGAAGTTGCTGGGCAAACTTTGAGTCGCTAAACAAAAGGTAGGCCTGCAAATCGTGCCATCGGGAGGACTTCAAATCTATATGGTTGTCTGAATCTGCCGCCTGCCTGAAAACGACAAGGATGTTTTCGATGCCGTCGATGGAGTCTGCCGACTTGCACGACATCATATATTCATTAGAAAGGTGTTCATAATAGCACAGCATTTCCTGCAAATGAGCCACCGCCTCTTTTTGTTCAGCATTGGAGGACTTCAGCAGTTTCAAATTTCTCTCTGCCTGCTCTTTTGCTATCAACAAATTGGTCAAATCCCTTCGCATCACGGAAGCAGCACGCTCCTGACGTTTACGATACCGGCGATATAACATGCCACTCGCAAGCACAGTCGCTAAAAACAATGCCAGCAAACCAAAGATGGTCTGTTTTTTCCTTGCGCTGTCGGCCTCAGCTCTTTCTGCTGCCTCTTCTGCCTTTTTCACTTCCGCGTGCATGTGCGACGCCTGCAACTGTTCTGTTGCCCTCTGAAGGGTTTCAACGGCCTGCAATTCATTGAAAATCTCAAAATATTTCCTGACAGAATCCACCTGATTCTTTTGCAGATACACCCGCACCAACCCCTCACAGCCAGAAAGCCGGTAGGCTTCTTGCTTGCTCTTGCTCAAACGAACGTAGTAAACGCGTGCTGAATCCAGATCGCCTGTAGCAAGGCAATACCTGGCTTTCACCGCGTAGTAGGTCTGATTTAAAGGGTCGGGCTTTATGGTACCGTCTTTTTTGACCACACCAGATTCACGCTCAAAAAGTTCCAGACATTCCCGAGCCTTTTGGTAACGCTGCGTGGTCGTATAAGCGTATGCCATCGACAACAGCGCTCTTGAAGCACGGAGATTCATGCCAAGTCCCTTAAACCCACGCCGAACGATTTTTGAGTATATCAGTAGGGAATCCATCTGCCCTTTTTCACGGTAGCAAAAGGACAATTTCATATAGGCATCCAACACTCTTGCGGAATCTTTCGCCAAACGTGCATAATACATCCCATGCCGATATTGCTGCATTGCCAAATCCCAGCTTGTGTTGTAGCTGTAAATCTCACCCATCTGTATGAAGCATTTGGCCATAAGGTCGTGACATGCTGGCTGCTCGTCTTCTCTGTATATTGAAATGGCTTTCTGAAACTGCACCTGCGCATCGGCATAGCAATTCCAGTCTGCATACACTCCGCCAAGAAGATAATGTGCACGGATTTTCTCTTGGGTCGTACCCTGCGCGTCATAATATGAAACGACTTTGCGAACCACGCTGTCTGTGTGCAAGGGTATGTAGCGTCTGAAAGCGTACTCTTGCGACAGCAAGGACCAATACATGCGGTTTCTCTCGCTCGCGCCGTCGATGTCCTTCCCGACTTCTGCCAAACCAGAATTTATGGCCAATGTGTCCATCGGCCATACGTCCATCAAGGAGTCAATCGACGCCAGTCTCTGGTTGATGCCATCACGGCAACCGACACACGACATCAAAGGCACAATCAGCCAAAGACAGATTCGCAGTTTCTTCAAATATCGCATTTTCATATTTCAATAGTTCGTTATTTTTTTTGCTATCGACTATTTTGTAGTAGACTCATTATTCTATTTTACAGCATTTACAGCGCTCAAAGATATTGAATCGAAAAACGCCAATAATAAGTAGGTGTTCAAAATTATTTTAGGGGTGTTCTATAAACTAATATTGACCACCTACTTAAACATTTATTCATAATTTTTCTTGTTTTGCACACAAATTTACATCAACAAACTGCAACATCCCAAAAAACATAGCACACTTTTAATACATCGGAATACACGATTACACACTCATAAACGCCTATTTCGTTCATTTCCAATATTTTAAGAAGAGCAAAAAAAACAGGCAAAATGAGTAAACAAACATTGTGGTAAACTGGACGGCTCTGATTTTGAGTCAACACCACAGAAATCCAATCTAAGGGCATAGTCTTCGCTCAAATTCATTAATTCTTAGAACGACCCATACCACACACAAAGTGCGGCGTACAAAGACTATCGTCCGCAAAGCTGTCAAACACGTTTATATTTACGTTCTGCACTCTCCGCAACGTGTCCGCGTCTCACACTTAGCAGGAAAAGTGAGCAACAATGCTACGCCCCTTTCCACGCCAAAGAGGAAAGGGGCAATTCGCGTTATACGTTGCTATGCCGTCTGGGAGATAAATATTTTTCGGCGTTTGCGGGTGCCGATGCCGTAGATTGCTTCCGAAGACACAACCCTACATGTTTGTACGCCCACCCCACCTCTATTGAAAGGTCTTTCAGAAACGCCATACAAGTCATCGACTCGCGGCCGCTGGTAGCATTACTCGCGGCCGAAGGTAGCACGAATCGCGGCCGCGAGTTGCACGAACTGCGGCCGCGAGTAGATAACATCCTAAAGAATCTGAGATAACGCAAGAGGCGAGAAAAAACATTCACCTCCTGCCTGAATGCGCCCCTTTCTCGAATCAGAACGGATAGCCTATGGCGAAATGGAAGGCGAAACCATCTTTGAAGCGTTCGAGGTTATAGAAGCCGGAACGCGACGTTTGGTATGGGGCATGCAAACCAATGCCGACATCAAAACGGAGAACAAGAAAATCGAGGTCGTAACGCAAACCTGCTCCCGTGCCAACCGCAATGTGCTTGAGGTTGTTCATGGTGAGCTCACCACCAGGGCGCTGGGCGTCCTTACGCAGGAGCCACACGTTTCCAGCATCAAGGAAGACGGCACCGTGGAGCGACCCGAAAAGACGGGCGCGAAATTCGGCATTGGCCTCGAGCTTGAAGTCACCCGTTTGGTCGATGTAGGCATACTTGCTGTTGTCGCTACGGTAGCGTCCCGGACCGATGGTGCGCACGGTGAAGGCACGCACGCTGTTGGCGCCACCGACATAAAACTGGTCGGCATAGGGCGCTCGTCGACTGTTGCCATAGCTATAGATGGCGCCGGCGAAGAGGCGGGCCGCGAGACTGAAGCGCGAATTAAGGCGGATGTTTTCGTGGCCTTCAGCGGTGACTTTCACAAATTGGGCAAAGGGGCTTCCGAAGAGGTTCTTGTTTTGCTCGCTAAATTTCTTTCCAGTTGCGGCGTAGATGCCCGAAGTGACGTTGCCGGCCTCTTTGATTGAAAACTGCAACCACACGGGGTTGCGATGGTTGGCAGCAGAGGCATAAGTGATGGTGTAGCTCATCGAAGGCACAAACTGATTGCGCATGGACACGTAGAGCGCGGGGTTGGCCGTCATGATACTGTCGAACGTGCCGGTCTTATGAATCAGGCGGTCGTAGTCGAGACTGAAGAGGGTGAACTCATGGTTGGTCGACTGCGTCTTGTGCCACTTGTAAGTGATATTTCCTCCGAAAGACATCATCTGGAAGAAGCCAGCACGGTTTTTCCAGTCGGCACTCAGCGCGAAGGTGGTGGACGACGGCATGCGGAAATGGCGCCGATGGACAACAGGCATCATGAAGCGCGGAAACTCAAGAGAAAGTTCCGTGCCAAGCTCGTAGGAATTGAGCAGGGAATTGCCCCCGCCGCGCCCAGAACGCGTTTGCCATTCATAAGAGCCAAAAATCTTGAACGACACTTTTTCGCCGCCACGGAAAGCATTGCGCTTGGAGATGCCATAGGAAACGCCAGGACCCACCTGCTGGTTGCTCTTCAGCGTGGCATTCATTTCAAAACTGCTGTCGAAAAGTTTGTCCATGACGGTGGAGATATAGAGATCGAGCGTATCGCAGTTTTCCGTGGTGTCCTGCGGCACATAGTTGACATCAATCTGACTGAACACGCTCATAGCGCCGAGCTTTTCGAGCGTCATATTGCTGTCGCTCAAGCGAAAGATTTCGCCTTTGCGATGGCTGACAGCGCGGAACCACATAGGGGCACGAAGCGGCATTTTCTTGCCAGAATAATTAAAGGTGAAGGTGCGGCCTTGCACCGACTGGTCGAGCTGATCGAGGTCTGCGCGGCGCATACTGATATACGTGTGGCCCATGTGCCATTGATGGCGCACGCGCTCAGGACGGTCTGCCAGGGGGGCCACACGCAGCTGAACAAAGCCAGGCCGCATGAGGGTGTCAGCACGGTAGGTGGTGTAGGCTGCCGAATAATAGTAGTAGCCGTTTTCGCGGAAGAGATTTTCTATGCGTGTCTGCTCGTTGGAGAGATTGACCACACTGAAGGCGTCGCCCTTTCTGAGCAGGCGCTGACCCTCGGTGGCCCGCAAAAGGCTGTCGGCGCGGGCAGGAAAATTGAGATAGGCGATGGAGTCGAGTCGATGGAGCGGTCCGGCATAAACGCTGTAGGCCACCTTTGCCTTTCGCGGATTGCGCTGCGGAAGCACTTCACTGTTGACGCGCCCACTGAAAAATCCATAGTTGCGGAGCGTGTTGGCCGCCACGCGGGCACGCACCTTCGGACTCACCGTGCTGACATAGACGGGAGTGGCGGCAAAGGTTTTGAAAATCCATTTTCCAAGACCTTCCTGATGGTCAACGAAACCATTATACACCCACAGCCCCACGGGGAAGGGCGAACGCATGGAGGAAGATCCGAAAAGGGCATAGTTTGGCGGATAGGCCAAAACGGCCTCCACTTCTTCTTTTGCCGTGGCGAAAGCGGCCTCTTCAGCCTCGCGGCGCTTCTTTTCCGCCCTGCGCTCCTCGGCTGAGAGTTTGCGTTTTTCGGGCGCCTTCATCTGCTCTTCGAGCGCTTTCGTGCCGTTGCCACGCAACACGTCGCCCACCGCCTCAACGGCATTACCAATTGAGGTGATGACCCCTGCAGAGTCCGTCTCAGCCTTATGCTTTGAGGAGAGCGGCGTGCCGTCGTAGGAGATGTGGTCAATACCGATATAAAGTTGCTCGTCTTCCGCCAGATGACTCGTGGTGGAGCAGGCCGATAGCAGGAGGGCAAGGCTTGCGAGCCACAGATGGAGGGGACGTGGCGCGGGGAATATATATGGAAATTTCATGTTTGTTGCTAAATTTATAAGTAGGTGTTGGCGAACGAAAATATCTTGCATCAGCTTCAGCATCAGCTTCAACTGATCATGCTGCGACAACTGGCCTACCTTTGAACGTCGGTTTTCTTCTTGCGTTTGAAGATGAAGAGTTCGCCGAGCCTGTCGGTTTTTCTCCTCAACACCAGTCCGGCGCCAGTTTGCGTGAGCTGTCCTTCAAGTGGGTCGCGCGTGCTGCGGTCGTAAAAAACCTTGACATAGCGCGTGGCACTCTTGTCGAGACGGTATTCAATGGCCACATTGTCGATGAAGCTCTCGGCAGAGTTTTGAGCGTCTTCGCCTGTGCTGACCTTTCCTCCGATGATTACGCTAATGCGGTTGTTCCAGAAGCGTTTGGCAAACTGGAAGGAATAGTCGGTGGTTTCGGTGCCTGCGGCGCTCGTATTGTTTTCCATGCCAATGGAGAGGTCGATGGTTTTCAGTGCACTGCCAGCGATGTTCTGGATTTCGCTCTGAAGGAAGGCGTTGAGAGCGTTGCTGGCCTTGAATCCGCTACCTCCCGAGGTGAGCATATCGTCGGTCACATACATGCCCGTGGCGAGCATGGCCACTGCTGTTTTACTCCGCTGGTCGGCCGACATCGTGGCCAACTGATTTTGCACCGTGAGGTCTTCCGTCGCTTCAATGATGAACGTCAGGCCCATAGTGTTGAGCGGCTGCGTGATTTGTACACCCACATCGAAAGGCACGGTGCGCGGCTGGTCGTTTTCAACCACCGTTGCCCTCACGCGCTCCTTGGCGGTGATATTGAGCGTTGGGTTCATCATGTCGCCCGTGAAGTCGACATAACTTCCTTGGACGATGTTGAACGTCTTGAGCGGGATGATGGGCAGCGAGTATTTCATCTCGCCGCTGTTGGCCGTAAAGCGTCCCGTCAAGCGCATGTCGCCCTGTTGCGTAATGCGCATGGTGAGGTCGCCGCCACCTTCAATGTTCACGTAGTTCTGCCCGTCTTCACTCAGACTGCAGCGGAAGCGTGCGGCATCGCTGATGGAGATGCCCAGCGTGAGGTCGAATCCGCTGACTTCCAGCGGCGTGTTTTCCTCAACGGTGGCCGAGTCGCGGAAAGAAACAAACTGCACGAGGTCGTGCAGGCGGTCGTCAACCGTCAATGGTGAGTCCTTGAGGATGTAGGTCATGTCGGTGCGGTCGAGAATCTCGAGTTTTCCGCGGATGCTGATGTTGTCAGACGTTCCCTTGAGCGTTCCGAGATAGTTGGCATAGACCTTTCCATAGAGCAGCGACAAACTATTTCGCTTGGCGTTGATGAGCTCGAAATTGTTGGCCCGCATTGAGAAATTGAGACCGATGCGCGAGAAATCGCGCATGTCGAGCGTGCCGTTGAGCAAAAGCGGGTTTTCGTTCTTCGCAGAGCGCAGGGCATAGTTCTTCAAGTTCATCTGACTCGCACGGATTTCCACTGGCGTGGGGTCCATCAGGAAGTCGAAACCATAGACCTCAGAATAGAGGTGGGCATCGTCGAATGCCAGTGCGCCATCAAGCACCGGAGCATCGGCCGTTCCCGTGATGTGGAGTTCGCCACCAGCTTCGCCACGCATGGCGACGTCTGTGCCAACGAGGAAACCGTTGATGAGGCGCAGTGGGCAGTCGTGCAAATTGGCAGTGCCGTCGAAGCGTCCGTTGTTGTCGTCATAGGTGCCTTCACATTGCAGCACCTCCAAAGTGTCGGTGCTGACATAAGCGTTGGCATAATGCTTGCCGTTGCCCTGCGGCATATAGAATGCTTCCATGCCCACGTTGCCCAACTGGGCATCTTCGAAGACGAGGCTTTTGGCCTTGAACTGAGCAGCGGCAGAGAGGCTCCCATTCTGGTGGTCGTCCATCACGTGCATGTCGCCGCTCAGCATGCCCTCGAGTTTAGGCAGATAGGGCATCACGTTGGAGAGCTCGCCAAGATTGAGGTTGTTGATGCTCAATGTGATGTCGTTGACAGAGTCGGCCGGAGTGCTATAGATGCTCAAAGCCGTGCCGTCGTCGGCCAGAAGATTCATGTCGGCCTTGATGTCTTTGTTCTTGCCGAGGAAGATGAAATTCTCGTCGTTAACGTTAAAGCGCCGGTAGGCAATGATCGGGTTATTGGGCGAGAGGGAGAGGTTGAGACCATTGTTGATGAAGTCAGCCCGCAGCCCCAGGTCAATACCCTTGCGGCCCTGGCTGTCGGTGAAGTCGATGTGCGACCCGATACCCGAATTATGGATATAGGCACTGAGACGCGCCGTGAACTTATTGGGGTTCTTGCGCAGATAGTTGCGAATGGTGCCATCGAGATTAAGGCCCGCCGTGTCTTGTGAGAGCGCGAAATGAATGGTGTCGAGCTGCAAGTTGCCCTGTTGGAAACGGCTCACGTCGAAACGCCCGCCCATCCCGTTCAGAGGGTCAGACGAGAGTTCGAGACGCGCTTTCTGATAGTCGATTCCCTTGAAAAAAAGAAAGCGGCTGAGGGGGTTTTCACGCCCTGCCGCAAGATGGAACTTCATCACGGGGAAAGCGCGACGCAGCATCTCCTGGTCGATTTTCTTCTTCTCGAACTGGCGCATGAGCACTTTGGAGAAGCGGGAGAGATTGGCCATCAGATGGTCGACATCCCCTTTGGCGCCGAAGTCGAGGTCAAGGTCGCCCGCCGTGATACAGGCGGTGGTGGTGTCGGCAGCCGTGGCAACATCGAAGTTGAGGTCCATTGCTGCAAAACCGCGCGTAGGCGTTGAGAAATGGATATTGGAGAAACCGCCCTGTGCGCTGTAAGCCGTCAGTTTGCGGTTGGTGCGGGCCGTGACGTCAACTATCAGTCCGGCCTGCAACGTGTCTTTCACCATGCCCAGCGCCTTCAAGTCAACGTTCAGCAAGTCGAGCATCAGGCGGGCTTCGATGTCGCGCCCAAGCGATGCCGTCAGTTTTCCGTTTGCCTCCAGCAAAGCGTTGTTGCTGGCGAAATCCACCTCCACCTGTCCGCGGCGGCTGCTGGCTTTGAGCGACAATCCGCTAAAGGTTTGCCCCGATGCCACGAGGTGGTCCACCTGGGCTTTTGCTTCCAACGAAGACATCGCCGAAAAGAGGTCGAAATGGCGACCAGCGCCTTGCAAAGTGCCGCTGAAGTCGCCGAGACCATAACCTGGCAAGAAACGCCCCAACGGGAAGGCATGCGCCACAGCTTTCAAGGCGTAGGTTTCGCGGTCGAGGTCAACATCGGCTTTGGCACCCAGCCAACCGCGCAAAGCGTTCACGCGGAAGCCTGTTGCATAATGGTTGCCCTTCATGCGGAAGTCACCGCGGGCCGATGTGCCGTTGGGAATATCGAAAAAGCCACGGGCCAGCAGCGGCAGGAATTTCTGGATGAAAGCGCCCTTCCCGATGCGGGTTTCAAAATCAAAATTGGCAGTGCGCCAGGCCTCAGCGATGTCGTTGGCGGAGCCTTTCAACGTGACAGACAGAAGCTGCGGCCAGGCCAAATGCAAACGCGAGAGCGACAGATGACTGATATTGCCTTCTATGCGTCCTTCAACCGTCAGAGGAACACTGGGAAACGCCTCCAAAATATAGTCGTCGGCATACCCCTTGGCCAGCGTTCTGACATCCTCAGAAGCGAGCGAAGCATTGAGCGCCAGCGACATGGTTTCGTGACGGCCCGGCGTGAAGGCGTTGAAATTGAGGTCGGCCCGCGCCTTGATTTTCGATGCAGGCGTAGAGAGTTCCAAGAGCGGCAGGAAGAGGCGTGCCGTGTCCATATAAATGCGGCCCTTGGCGTTTTCCACTTTCAGTCCGCTATGCTCGTTGAAAGCCAAAGCCGCCAAATAAGTGCGCAGCGTTCCCTTCTCATCGTAAGATAGGGTGTCGAGTTGGAGGCGAAGATTGCTGACGGCGATGTAATCGGCCGACAGTTTTTCCTCCATCCTGAATTTCTTCCAAAGCAAGGTGTTGGACAAGGCAAAAGCAGCGTTGCCGACGGCTTTCGCCGAAACGGAAACCGCTGAATCGGAAGGAAGCGCGGCATAGACCAGCCCACCCTTTTCTACATTGAAACGACGCACGGAATAATACGGACGCCCCGTATCAAACAGGCCGCCCTCCAAACGGGCCTTACCCATTTCAGCCATAAGGCGCATGGAATCGCCGGGCATGGAGAGGCTCACCCGCGAACGGTTGATTTCCACCTGTTCGGCCACGATGCGCCACGGCATGGAAGGCAGCGTGTCGGGTTCCTCGCGGGCTGTGTCGCTCAAGGCCACATAGAGATCGGCATCGTCAAGGCTGGCCTGGTTGAGTTTCACCACGCCGCGTGTCCACTCCACGCCGTGTGCAGCGACCTGAAGACGTCCGATTTTTCCACGTATGTAGGTATTTGATATGAAATGCTTCGAATTGACCTTGGCATCATAGAGGCTAAAGCCGTCAATATCGGCACGGCCCTCAAAGAGCGGTTTGAGGCGCACGTCGAGGTACAGACTGCTGGCGGAAACAATGGTGTCTCGGCCGTCAATCACCTCGACGCCCTTCACCGAGAGGTCGAGCGGGAAAGAAAGGCGCACGCGGCTGACACTGATGTTCATGCCTGTCGATTCGGAGAGGGAAGCGGCCACGCGATGCACCACAAAGTTTTGCACAGGCGGCAGATAAAGCAACACGGCGAGCAGGAGAAAAAGAACGAAGGGCGACAGGAGTATGCCTATCACCCACTTCTTGGCTTTATGCTGGATACTTTTCTTCATAGTTCAAACAGATGAATTGGAGCGGATTTCTCTGCCTCCAACGGAGATAAACGTTTTTAGTAATGGCAAAGAGCGGATGGAAACCACCTCTGAAGACAGGGCTGGATTCCCCTACATATACATTCACCATTATATATAAAATACAAAGTTAAGAAATTCCGCTGAATCCACTGGCAGAAACCTCCCAAGAAGTCCATCCAAGGCCGTTGCCTGCTTTTTCATCAATGCTTTTTCATCCACCGTTGCCTCTCAGCCGCGTCCATCTTTTCGATGGCATATCTCAAGGCCGTTCTGGGCATTTCGCAATGATGGTTTGAAAGGAAAGAGCGCAGGACGTTGATGTCGCGCTTGCCCACTTCCCGCAACATCCAGCCAACGGCCTTGTGTATCAAGTCGTGGGGATGGTGTAAGAGTTTTTCAGCAATGCGGAGAGTATCAGCATACTGGTCTTGCCGGATGAGGGCAATCGTCGATACGATGGAAATGCGCTGCTCCCAAAGGTTGGAACTTTCTGCGAGCGTATCGAGAATGGTGCGGCTGGGCAGCGAACCGTCTGAAAGGGGATGAAGCAGAAAAACGCCAAGGATGTTTCCGCACGAGAGGTCCACAAGGTCCCAATTGTTGGCCTGGCACGCGTGGCGCAAAAAGAACTCGACCAACGCCGCCCGACGTTCTGGACATCCGGGATGACGGCGCTTTGGCAATGCCTCTTTCATTTCCTCCACGAGCAGAAGGAAGCCGCAGAGCCTCACTTCATGCCATTTGGAATGAAGCAGTTTGCTGATTTCGGGCAACGCCACCTGCAGCCGCGCGGCTTTCACGACCATTCTGGTTTGAGGAACCTTCAAGCCGAGAAACTGGTCGCCCTCGCCATATTCGCCCTTACCTGTTTTGAAGAAGCGGGAAAGCACCTGCCGCTGTTTCTCATCCTCCATGCTGAGCATGGTTTCCATGATGTCGTTTGCTGTGATCATCGGGGTATTGTTTAGAAAGCAATGGTAAGTAGGTATTCAAAATTATAGGGTGTTCAAAATTGAAATATCAAGGGGGGGGGATTGTGCGTAAAAAGCCCTGTCTGCGGCCCTGCGCGGGCTGAAAGCCCAGCAAGTCCGTAGCCCAGGGCAACG
>OLWK01000739.1_pt1 | contig 17584 bp, 12 predicted proteins | sample 1674141 | NCBI WGS metagenome assembly OLWK01 (sample SAMEA103958148, study PRJEB25191) | human gut metagenome | reverse complement strand
GACCTTTACGGTGAAAAGAATTCTAAGCCTGCTGATATAAGCTATACCAGCTTTATGCAGCATGTACAGCAGGATGAAATCAAACAGGTAACTATTGTTGATAACGTTATCAGCGGTAAATTAAAGGATGGCAAGGAATTTTCTACCGTTGCGCCTAATGACAGCAAGCTGGTAGAAAAGCTGGAAGCAAAGAAAGTAGACATTAAGGCAGAGCTGCCGCCGCAACCACCTTGGTGGATGAGCATTCTCAGCTCTATTTTGCCGATGCTGATTATCGTAGGCCTGTGGTTCATGCTGATGAATCAGGGCGGTGCCGGTGGCGGCAAGGTGATGAACTTTGGCAAGAGCCGTGCGCGTCGCTACGATGAGGAAAAACTGAAGATAACCTTTAAGGATGTTGCCGGTGCTGAGGAAGCCAAGCAGGAGCTGGAAGAGGTTGTTGAATTCCTGAAGCATCCGCAGAAGTATAATGATTTAGGAGCTAAGATTCCTAAAGGTGTTTTGCTCTATGGCCCTCCGGGTACAGGCAAAACCTTGTTGGCAAAGGCAGTTGCCGGTGAAGCGGGAGTTCCGTTCTTCAGTATTTCCGGTTCTGACTTCGTAGAGATGTTTGTCGGTGTCGGCGCATCTCGTGTACGCGATTTGTTCGACCAGGCAAAGAAAAGTGCACCCTGCATCGTATTTATCGATGAGATTGATGCTGTAGGCCGTCAGCGCGGCGCCGGTCTTGGCGGTGGCCATGACGAGCGCGAGCAGACTCTTAACCAATTACTGGTTGAGATGGACGGTTTTAGCGCTAACGAAGGCATCATTATGATTGCCGCAACTAACCGTCCTGATATTCTGGACCCGGCACTGCTGCGTCCCGGCCGTTTTGACCGCCAAATCGTAGTAGACCGTCCTGATATTAAGGGACGTACCGAAATCCTGAAGGTACATGTTAAGGGCAAACCTATAGGACAGGATGTAAATCTGGACGTAATCGCTCAGCGTACCCCCGGCTTTACCGGTGCTGATTTATCCAACCTGGTTAATGAAGCAGCGCTGCTGACTGCCCGCAAGGACAAGAAGGCTATCAATATGCCGGAAATGGAAGAGGCTGCCGAGCGTGTTATCATGGGACCGGAGCGCAAGAGCCGTGTCATCAGCGATAAGGAAAAACGCCTGACTGCTTACCATGAAGGCGGTCATACTATCGTCGGTATGCTGCTTGAGCACACTGACCCTGTACATAAGGTTACCATCATTCCGCGTGGCCGTGCAGGTGGTTATACCCTGAGCCTGCCTAAGGAAGATAAGTATTATGCAACCCGCAGCGAAATGCTCGATGAGCTGAAGGTGCTGCTGGGTGGCCGTGTTGCCGAAGCTCTGGTGCTGAAGGAAATTTCCAGCGGCGCCAGCAATGATCTGCAGCGTGCAACTCAACTGGCACGCCAGATGATTTGCGAATACGGCATGAGCGAAAACATCGGACCTGTAACCTTTGGTCATCGTCAAGATCAGGTATTCCTGGGCCGCGACATTGCCCGCGACAAGGATTACAGTGAAGAAGTGGCAGCCGAAATTGATAAAGAGGTACGCTCCTTTATGGAAGATGCCTATGCTGCTACCGAAAAGCTGCTGTCCGACAATATCGACAAGCTGCATGTGATTGCTAAAGCTCTGATGGAGAAGGAAACTCTGGAAGAGGAAGAAATCAACCAGCTGGTAAAATACGGTCATATCCTTACCGCAGAAGAAAAGCTGCAATTAGTACAGCAATCTGTTGTGGATGAGGAAGCAACTGCTGCTCCCGTTGCCGAAGCTGATGCAAAGGCTGAAGCTCCTGCTGCTGAAGCAGATGCACCGAAAGCTGCTGCAAATGCAGGCGAAGCAACACCAAAAGAATAAAAGCAAAAAATAACGCTCGCGTTCGAAAGAACGCGGGCGTTTTTTGCGTTTAGTTAAAATTTCGGAAAAACTCCAAAAAACCCTCCGCCGCAGGCGATAATTTATATCCCTTACTCCAATACAACGTCTGATCAAAATGCAGCTTATCATCAACCACCTGCCGCCGCACCATCCCCAGCGGCACTGCATCACTTTCCAGCGCCGCAACAACAGCAACCCCAAGTCCGCTCGTCGCAAAGGTAAGCGCATTCTCTGCCGTAGTAGCAATAAAAGCAACATTCGGCTTAACAGCATAACCCTTAAACACATTGCGCAAAAGCGCATAGCTGCCATAATTGCAGCACAAGGGCACACCTGCCAAATCCTCCGGCGAAAGCATACTTTTATTTGCCCACGGAACCGCAAATCCGGCATTATAGAAAGCATAAAAATTCTCCCGCTGCACCTTGATAGTAGCAAAATTGTGCGCCGCAGGCAGTGGCGCATTAGCAAAGGCAAAATCAATACTGCCAGCCTCCAACTGCTGCTGCTGCTGCTCTACCGTAGCATCGTGAAACTGATAGCTGATGCCGGGATTTTCCTTGGCAAAGGGAATAAGATAGCTGCGCAGGAAATAGTCAGTGCGCACGTGTGACACGCTGAAGCGCAGCGTACCTGCGGCACGCCTGCCGAAGGCCTGCATACGCAGGCTGATATCATCTTCTGTATTGCACAGCTGACGTGCCTGCTGCAAAAAGGTTTCGCCTGCCTCCGTCAGCTCGATGTGGCGCTTACCGCGCTGCATTTTGAAAAGCTGCACGCCGTAATTCCTTTCGATAGCCTTCATCTGTGCGCTGAGCGCAGGCTGCACAATACCCAAACGCTTGGCGGCGGCGCTGAGATTACCTGTTTCGGCAACAGTGATAAAGTTTCTGTAAAAAGCGAAATCCATAGCAGTATCTCCTTAAAATATCAAAAAATATGATTATAATAATCAAAATAAAGTCTTTTACTTAATTATAGAACGGGAGTAGAATTAAGTAAATGCAAAAATAGAAGGCAAACTTCTATTTAACTCGGAGAGGAAGCTGTTATTATGAAAAAACACCGTTCGTTGAATGTTTTGTCAGGACCGTTACTTTTTCTGCTTGTCCTGCTTATACTGGCACCTGTTATTGAATTTAAGCAGGCGGCCGCTATTGCCACGATTTTCTGGATGGGACTTTGGTGGGTGCTGCGTCCGGTAAATATTGCCGTAACCTCGTTGCTGCCGATTCAGCTGAACGCTATCTTCGGCATGGTGCCGATGGAGGGGATTATCAGCAAATACTTTTCGGAAATCGTCGTGCTGCTTGTTGGCAGTGACCTTATCAGCCTGGTGTGGGAAAAAACACATCTTGATAAGCGTCTGGCGATAAAAAGTCTTTGCGGCTTGGGAACATCGATGCGCGAGCAGATATGCGTCTGGCTGGTGGCTTCAACACTGCTGTCTATCTTTTTGCCAAACGTTGTCGTTGTTATGATTCTGTTGCCGGTGGCTGTAAGTATGCTGCGCTTTTTAGGACAGCAGCAGATTACTAATAATCCCGTAGCAACACCGATTCTGCTGGCCATCGTCTGGGGTGCAGGCTTCGGCGGTTTCGGATCGCCCTTAGGCAGCAGTTCCAATCTGGTAGCAATCAGCTATCTGGAAAAGCTCACGGGACACGAATTCATGTATGTTGATTGGGTTATCCGCTTTCTGCCGCTTTTGTTCATCATCATGCTGCTTATTCTGGCTTATCTGCTGCATCTGCCGCTGCCTGTTAAACGTCTTGACGGCGGCAAGGAATACTTCCGTGCTGCTTATGCCAAGCTCGGCCCGATGAGCCGCGGTGAAAAATTAGGACTGTGGCTTTTTGTTCTCGCAACAGGTTTGGCCTTCGTCCGTCCGCTTTACGTGCAGTATCTGCCGCTGATGAAGCCTGCGTATGTTTTCTTCAGCTTCGGTATGCTCACTTTTATGCTTCGTAACGAAACAGGCCAGCTGCTTTTGAGCTGGCGTGAGGCTGAAAAGGGCATCATGTGGGGTATGATTTTTCTCTTTTCCGGTGGGCTGGCGTTGGGACAGCTGATTACGAAAACCGGTGCGGCAACGCAGATTGCTAAGGTAATTACGCTGCTGCCGTTGAGCGGCGGTTGGGAAACGATGTTCAGCCTGACGCTGTTTGCTACATTCCTGACGGAAATCAGCAGCAATACCGCGGCGGCTTCCATCTCTATTCCGGTAGTACAAAGCATTTCGCAGCAGCTGGGGCTGAACCCCATTCCTTATATACTGACCTCGATTGTTGCCGTTAACTGTGCCTTTATTCTGCCGGTGAGCACGCGTGCCGTGGGTGTAACCTACGGTCTGAATCCTGACGATTTACTGAAAAACGGCCTCAAGCTCTCAATAATCTGCATGCTGCTCGTAAGTGCGCTTGGCTGTATCTGCATGCATTGCTGGAGTCTTTTCAACCATCTTTAAAGGAGCCTTCTTTGTTTACTCCCTTGTCATTGCTGGGATGGCGGGGGAGTATTTTTTGTAGAGAATTGCGAAGAAGGCTGCTTGAAAATGATGCAAAACAGCGGAAAAAAGAGGAAAATAGATTTTTTTTGTAAAATTGCTGATTTTAGTGCATTTTTTGCTATACAAACGCGGTTTTTTGTAGTAAAATCATATCACAAGAATTAAGGCGGAACGGAAGGTTCCACACATATGCTCAAGAAAGGTTGTGTTATTAAGGTAATGAACGAGCAATCCATGAATAGAAGTTTAAAGAACAGACACTTACAGATGATTTCTTTAGGTGGCATCATCGGCAGCTGTTATTTTTTAGGTGCCGGATATGCGATTGAGCAGGCCGGACCTGCTATTATCCTTTCTTATCTTTTTGGCGGTGCAATCGTCTTATGTGTTATGCTGTGCCTGGCGGAACTGGCTGTAGCCAAGCCTATTTCCGGTTCTTTTGTTACCTACGCACGTGAGAATATATCCTCAACCTGGGCTTGTGGCGTTGGCTGGGCCTATTGGCTGAACTGGATGGCTTACGTGCCGTCTGAAATGATTGCTGCGGGTATCATTATGAACAATTTTGTGCCTGCCGTCAGTCAACTGTGGTGGGCAATTCTTTTTGGCCTGCTGGTGACTGTAATTAACCTGTTTCATGTTGATAATTTCGGCGAAAGCGAATTTTGGCTTTCTATGATTAAAATTGCTGCTCTTGTAGGCTTTTGCAGCGTTGCCGGTTTAATAGTCTGCGGTCTTGTCGGTGACCAGGGCTATTTAGGCGCTAAGGTGTTGCTTGGCCAGGGCGGGTTTGCTCCCCAGGGATATTGGCCGATTGTGCTGACCATGGTTATTATTCTGGTTAACTTCCAGGGTACCGAAATTATCGGTCTGGCTGCGGGCGAATGCAAGGATCCTGCTAAAAGCATTCCTATTGCGGTTCGCAATGTTTCCTGGCGTGTCATTGCTTTATATATCATTCCTATTACATTACTGCTGTCTATTATGCCGTGGGATAATGCCAGCCTGAAGGAGAGCGTGTTCGCTGCTGCTTTGGCAGAATACGGTTTTGACGGCTTAGCCTCTGCGATTGCCTTTGTAGTGCTGGTTGCAGGTGTTTCCTGCGCTAACTCCGGCCTGTATGGCGGTGCTCGTGCGCTGCATGCACTAGCTCGTATGGATATGGCTCCGGCGTTTTTGGGCAAGCTCAATAAAAACGGTATGCCGCAGAATTCCATTATCGTTTCTGTATGTGCCTGCTGGGCAGTTATCGTTTTCTACACCTTTAATCCCGATTCTACACTGTATACTTATTTGCTGGCAGTATCCGGCTTTACCGGAGCGATGGCTTGGATTTCCATTTGCTGGAGCCAATATAATTTCCGCCGCCGCCTGATTGCCGAAGGCAAGGAGGATATTCTGAAGTATAAAACACCGTTCTTTCCTTATGTTACGCATTTCGGTATCTGGTCGCAGGTTTTCTGTCTGGCAGTAATTGTTTTGACACCGGATTTACGCCAGACGCTGTACGCCGGCGTACCGATGTTGGTTGTACCGATGCTGTGCTATCGTTGGCGCAAGCATCACAAGAGCTTGGTTCAGACCAAAACTCAGGTTGCTATGGCTCATAAATCTTAAAAGTATATGGAGGTTGCCGCTGATGCGGCAGCCTCTTTTTATGTAATGCACGAAAATATAAGAATATAACAGAGCCTTTTGAGTATAATGCCGGAAGGTGTTATAATAGTTATTAAAAGGAGAATGGTTATGCAATTAGTAGTAGATAAAATAGCCAAAGCATTTGGCATTCATGAAATATTTAAAGATGTAAGCTTTATGGTGGAGCAGGGCGAGCATATTGGCCTTGTCGGCGTCAACGGCAGCGGCAAGACTACGCTGCTGCGCTGCCTGCTGCAGCCTGAATGGGTTGACAGCGGCGCAGTGAAGTTTGAACCCGGTATCAGCGTCGGCTATGTACAGCAGGGCTTTACCGATATCCGCGGCACTATCTGGCAGTTTATGCAGACAGCCTGCCCGGAAATCGGCAGTCTGCGCCAAAAGCTGGCACAGCTGGAGGCTGATTCCGGTAAGCTGCAGGGCGAAAAGCTCGACAGCTGCCTGGAGGAATATGGACGCGTACTTAAACGTTACGAATTTATTGACGGCTATAATTACGAAAACCGCATTAAGCGTGTGCTTATCGGTTTGGGCTACACCGAGGATTGGTGGCAGCATGACGCGGCAACGCTGAGCGGCGGTCAGAAAACACGTCTGATGCTGGCGGCGGCACTGGTGCGTAATCCCGACTTTATGATTCTGGACGAACCGACAAACCATCTGGATATTGTAATGACGCAGTGGCTGGAAAAGTATCTGCAGGAATTTAAGGGCGGTCTGCTCGTTGTCAGCCATGACCGTGCCTTCCTTGATAATGTTGCTATGCGCATTCTGGAGATGGAGGGCGGCAAGCTGCAATCCTTTAAGGGCAATTACAGCCGCTATCTGGAGCAGAAGGCGATTCAGAGCAGTACGCTGACTGCTGCCTATAATGCACAGCAGGATTATATTGCGCGCACTGAGGCTTATATCCGTCGCTTCAAGGCTGGCATCAAGAGTAAAATGGCGCGTGGCCGTCAGTCACAGCTCGACCGTTTGGAGCGCATTGACGCACCGGTGCAGCATGAAGAGTTTGAGCTGCGTTTGCCGCCTGCTGCCGAATGTGCGGACAGAGTGCTGATTATGGAGGATCTGACCATCGGTTACGGCGAGAAGGTATTGGCCAAGGGTATTAATCTGACACTGCGCCGCGGTGAAAAGGCGGCGCTTTTGGGTGCCAACGGCACCGGTAAGACGACGCTGCTGCGTACTATCTTGGGTGAAATTGCACCGCTTAAGGGCAAGGCAAAGATTGGCAGCAGAGTGCAGATCGGTTATTTTTCACAGAGCTATGAGCGATTAAACCCGGAGCAGACGCTGTTGGAAAACTTTGTTGTTGAATACGGCTTTACGGAAGAGCATACACGCTCGATGCTTGGCGGTATGCTGTTCCACGGTGATGATGTGTTCAAAAAAATCGGTGAGCTGAGCGGCGGTCAGAAGGCACGCCTGGTGCTGCTGAAGCTGGTGCTGGACGGCGCCAACTGTCTGGTGCTTGACGAACCGACAAACCATCTTGATATTATGGCGCGCGAAGCGGTAGAAGCAGCGCTGGAGGCCTTTGACGGCACAGTGCTGGTAGTAAGCCATGACCGTTATTTCGTCAACGAGGTTGCGGACCGCATCTGGGAGATTGAGGATTTAGAGGTTAAGGACTACAAGGGCAATTACGATTTTTACCTCGAAGAGAAGCAGAAAAAGGCTGCGGCTTTGGCGCAGGCACAGGAGGAAGCGGAAAAGGCAGCGGCCTATGCGGAGGCACAGGCTAAAAAGCAGCAACAGCAGGTTGCTGCTGCGCCGGCGAAAGCGAAAAAGCAGGAGGATAAAAAGCGCCGTTACAGTCCTGACGAGGCTGCGCGACTGCTGCCCAAGGTAGAGCTGCAGATTCGTGAGCAGGAGGCTATGATGGGACTTTTGGAAAAGCAAATGGCGGACCCGGCAAATCATACCGATCCTGAGCATAGCGCAGCTATGGCAGCAGAGCATGAGGAATACGAGCAAATCATTGCCGAGCTGATGGAAAAATGGGAGCTGTTAATGGAAGCGGCGGAGGATGCCTGATGGACGATAAAAAGTATATGCAGCTGGCGCTGGCGGAAGCACGCAAGGCCGCAGAGCTTGGTGAAATTCCTATCGGCGCGGTGCTGGCGGACATGACAACGGGCGAGGTTATCGCCGCTGCGCACAATATGCGTGAAACGTGGCATGACGCAACGGCGCACGCTGAGGTCATCGTCATCCGTGAGGCCTGCGAGCGTCTGGGGCGTTGGCGTTTGAGCGGTTGTGCGCTTTACGTTACCGTTGAGCCTTGCCCGATGTGCAGCGGTGCCATTGTCAACGGCCGTGTCGACCGCGTTGTTTATGGCTGCCCAGATGTGAATGCCGGCGGTGCGGAATCCATTTTCAATATCATTACGAATCCTAATCTTAATCACTGCGCGGAGGTTGTCAGCGGCATCTGTGAGGAGGAATGCGCGCAGGTGATGCGCGACTTTTTCCGCCGTCGCCGTCAGGAAAACAAGGCGAAGCGCAAGAGTGAAGCCGGCGCGCAGCAGGAATAATTTCGGCAGGCGGTTGCCAAGACGGGATTTTTCCTATATAATGTTAATGTTAACCTGATGCGATTATTTCGCCATAACAGAATAATGGAGACGTAGCGAAGTGGTCATAACGCGGCTGACTCGAAATCAGTTTGCCGTTTGCGCGGCACGTGGGTTCGAATCCCACCGTCTCCGCCAACGAAATTCAATCCCGCAGCTTATTTGGTTGCGGGATTTTTAGTGTGTAACATATTTATCATTTTGGTAGGTTTTATCGCCTATTAGTTAATTTCTTCTGCTTTTTGTTTGCCAAAGATGTCGCTAACTGTTAAAATGTCATACGAATGCTTTTGATTTTGGGGGATTATTATGACATCGGAAAAAATAATTGATATCTTAAAAAACGGTAAAATTCATCTGTCGTGCGAGCTGTTTCCGCCTAAGCAGGGCGCAGAGCTGCAAAACAGTCTGGAGATTGTCAACAAAATTGCAGCCAGCAAGCCGTCCTATATGAGCGTCACCTATGGCGCAGGCGGCAGCACGGTAGGCTATTCGGCAGCACTGGCCAAAAAAGTAGAGGATAACGGCATGCCGGCTCTGGCTCATCTGACTTGTGTAAAGGCTGATAAAGCAAAGCTGGCAGAGGTACTTGGACAGCTGCAGGGCTTTGGCGTAAAAAATATTCTGGCACTGCGCGGCGATATACCGGCAGATATGCAGGGCGAGGAAATCGGCAGCTTTGCCCATGCCAGTGAGCTGATGCGTTTTGTGAAGCAGCAAGGCGATTTCTGCGTCGGCGGTGCTGCTTATCCCGAAGGACATCCCGAATCCGGTTCCTTGGAACAGGATATAGAAAACACCAAGTACAAGGTAGATGCCGGCGTTGACTTTTTAGTGACGCAGATGTTTTTTGATAATACGATTTTATATAACTATATGTTCCGCCTGCTGCGTGCAGGCATCAATGTGCCGGTAGTGCCGGGTATTATGCCGGTGACAAATGCCAAGCAGATTATCCGTATCTGCCAGCTGAGCGGTACTAAGCTGCCGCCGCAGTTCCGTGCGATGGTAGAAAAATTTGCCGATAAGCCGGAGGCACTGAAGCAGGCAGGTATCGCCTATGCTACCGGTCAAATTATTGATTTGATTGCCAATGGTTTTGACAATGTACACATCTATACGATGAACAAGCCGGAAATTTTTGCCGGTATTATGGATAATCTCGGAGAGATTGTAGATAAATAGTCCTGCGCTATGGCGCAAAAGTCAGGTTATTGTTATGGAATTTAAGCAAAAGGAAGCGCTGCGCTATCTGCGGGCCAAGCCGGGAGATAAGGCAGCAGAAATTTTAGTGGATACGGTTTATCTGAAGCTGCGCAATGAGGTGCAGGCACGCTATGTGCTGCAAAAGCATGCGATAACGGCAGATGAGGCAGGCGTAACGCTGGATTGCGGCGTACGCTTTCATTCGCGTGCGCTGGCGCGTCATTTAAAGGGTTGCGACACGGTGCTGCTTATTGGTGCAACACTCGGCAGCAGGGTGGACGCAGCCATCCGCCGCCTTGCGCTCATCAGCGTTGCTGAAGGTGCGGCGGCTCAGGCTGTGGCAGCGGCGCTGATTGAAAGCTATTGCGATGAAGTGCAGGCGCAGGCTGAAACCGGCGGTCTGCTGCAGCGTCCACGTTTTTCTCCGGGCTATGGTGATTGGCCGCTGGAGGAGCAGCGCCAGCTGTTCGCAGTGCTGAACTGCGCCAAACGCATCGGCCTGACGCTGACGGACGGACTGATGATGGCTCCGTCAAAGTCGGTGACGGCAATCATCGGCTTATCGGAAGATGCTGCCTGCGTGCAGAATAAATGTATGACCTGCAGTAATATAAACTGTCCTTACAGAGATACTGATATTAAGAAAGTTTGAGGAGAAGATTTAATTTATGAATTTTAAGGAATTGTTAGGCAAGCAAATGCTGTTCTTTGATGGTGCCACCGGCACACAGCTGCAGGCACGCGGTCTGCAGCCGGGTGAGCTGCCCGAAAGCTGGAATTTTACACACCCCGATATTGTAGAGGCTGTGCATCGCAGTTATCTTGATGTAGGCTCCAATATCGTAAAATCCAATACCTTCGGCGCTAATCCGTTGAAGCTGGCAGGCTCCGGCCTGGATTGCAAGGAAACTATCGAAGCGGCAGTGGCGATTGCCAAGAAGGCCTGCAGTGGCAGGGAAAATAAATTTGTTGCGCTGAATTTGGGACCGACAGGAAAGCTGTTAGCTCCTTATGGCGATTTGCCCTTTGAAAAGGCAGTAGAGGCCTACGGCGAAATGGTGCGCTATGGCGCTGCTGCCGGTGCGGATCTTATTCTTATCGAAACGATGAGCGACACCTATGAAATCAAAGCTGCGGTTTTAGCGTCTAAGGAAAACTGTGATTTGCCGATTTGCGTAACCATGACCTTTGATGAGGATGGCAAGCTGTTGACCGGTGCTACGGTTGAAGCTGCCGCCCTGATGTGTGAAGGTCTGGGCGTAGATGCCATCGGCTTTAACTGCGGTCTGGGACCGGTGCAGGTGGGTAAGCTGTTCCCACAGATGCTGGTAGCAACCAGCCTGCCATTGATTATCAATCCGAATGCCGGACTGCCGGTGCAGCGTGACGGCAAAACCTGCTTTGATGTAGGTCCGGAGGAATATGCGGAGCTGATGTACGAGCTGGCAGGCAAGGGGGCAAGCATCGTCGGCGGCTGCTGCGGTACAACGCCGGAGCATATTGCGCAGATGATTGCCAAATGCAAAACTCTGCAGCCCGGAGGTAAGCGTGATTGCCGTCTGACGGCGGTATCCTCCTACGGCAAGGCAGTGCATCTTGGCGAAGGTCCTATAATTATCGGCGAACGTATTAATCCTACCGGCAAAAAGCGTTTGAAGGAAGCATTGGTCAACAGTGACCTTGATTATGTGTGCCGCCTCGGTCTGGAGCAGATTGGCGTAGGCGCGCAGATTCTGGACGTTAACGTTGGTACGCCTGGTATTGACGAAGCGGCAATGGCTGCGAAGGCTGTGCCGGCGCTGCAGGCGATTACCGATACGCCGCTGCAGATTGATACATCTAATTACGAAGCAATGGAAAGAGCGCTGCGCCTCTATAACGGCAAGCCGATGCTGAATTCCGTCAACGGCAAGGAGGACAGCCTGCAGCATGTGCTGCCGCTGGCTAAAAAATACGGTGCTGTGCTGGTTGCACTATGTCTTGACGACAGCGGTATTCCCGCTACTGCAGCAGGACGTATCGCTGTGGCCGAAAAAATTATCGCCCGTGCGGCCGAATACGGCATTGAAAGCCGCAATATAGTTGTAGACCCGCTGGCACTGACTATTTCCACCGGTGCCGATAACGCGGCGATTGCCTGTGAGGTTATCCGCACGATGAAGGCACGCGGCATCAACACTGTTATGGGTGTTTCCAACATTTCGTTCGGTCTTCCCGGACGTGATGCTGTCAACAGCACCTTATTCAGCATGGCGATGGCAGCAGGCCTTTCCTGTGGCATTATCAATCCGCAGAGCAAGCCGATGATGGATGCTTATTACGGTTATCGTGCGCTGGCAGGCTATGACGAGGGCTGCAAGGAATACGTGCAGCATTATGCAGATGCACCGAAGGCTGCAGCAACAACGGTAAGCGAAATGGGCCTTTACGATGCCATTGTCAAAGGACTGCAGGGACCTGCGTGTCAGGCAGCAGCCAAGGCTCTGGAAAGCGAAAAGCCTTTGGATATCATCAACAAGTATATGATTCCGGCGCTTGATTTTGTCGGTCATGGCTTTGAAAAGAAAACTCTCTTCCTGCCGCAGCTGCTGATGAGCGCAGATGCGGCGAAGGCTGCCTTTGAGGTTATCCGCGAGGCTGTCGGCGTGGGCGAAACGCAGGGAGAAACAGTAATTATCGCTACCGTCCACGGTGATATCCATGATATCGGCAAAAACATCGTTAAGGTACTGCTGGAAAACTACGGTTATCGCGTGCTTGACTTGGGCAAGGATGTGCCTGTGGAAGCAGTTGTGGAGGCAGCTAAGAAAACTGACGCCAAGGTTGTCGGTTTATCTGCATTGATGACAACGACAGTAGGCGCAATGGAAGAAACTATTGCTGCCCTGCATAATGAATGTGACTGTCAGGTTGTTGTCGGCGGTGCGGTGCTCACGCAGGAATACGCTGATACCATCGGTGCCGAGCATTATGCACCGAACGCTGTCAGTGCGGTAAACTACGTTAACGAAATCCTGGGCAAATAATTTATATACAGATAATTTGAGGACTATCATGCTTAGCGTGGTAGTCCTTTTTTACGTTGTTTCGACTTTGGGGTCTTTAAGCAGGAAAAACTGCTCCCACCCAAGAATTAAACAAATATCACCATGAACGGAGGGATGCTGTATGAACATTTACGTTTGGCGACACAACAAAACATATCACAGCCACAGTATGATTGATGAGCCCTGCGTCAACAGCGAATTTTATCTTGATGCGATTGCTGTTGTGCTGGCACATGATTTGGAAGAAGCACTGACCAAGCTGGCGGAAGAAAACAAAGGCTGGCGCACGGAGGATCTGCGGCAGCTGCCGTGCAACGTATATCCTGCAGATAAGGCGGCAGTAATCTTTTCCGAGCTGCGCGGGATTATTCCGCATCTCTAAAAACAAAAAAGCCCGAATTCCCACATGAAATGTATGTGAGAATTTGGGCTTTTGCTTTATCTGCTTACCAGATGCTTTTTAAAATCGGCAGTAAAATCGGTGCCAGGATAGAGGTGCTGATGCCGGTAAGGGCAATCGCTACACCGCCGATAGCCAGCTGAACGGGGCTGACATTGGCGCAGACGCTGGTGCCGAGGCCATGGCTGGAGGCACCGATAGCAAGACCGGCAGCCAAATGGTTTTTGATTCCCAAAAGACGCAGCAGCTTGTGATTGAAGGTTGCTCCCAACATGCCGGTGAAGATAACAGCAGCTGTAGTCAACGCCGGAATACCGCCGATGGTTTTGGAAACATCTATGGCGATTGGCGTCGTAATGGATTTGGGAATGAGCGAAAGCAATACCTGTTCGCTGGTACCCATAGCCTTGCCGCAGAAGTAAACGACGATGATAGCCGAAAGCGTTGCCAACGTAACGCCGCCGGCGATAGCACCGGCCTTGGCCATGATGATTTCACGGTTCTTGTACAGGGGCAGGGCCAGAGCGATGGTTGCCGGTCCTAAAAGAAAGTTAATGAATTCCGCACCTGCCTCGTACTGTTTGTACTCTACGCCGGGCGCCAGAACGATGACAGCAATGACCAGAGGGCAGGCGATAACGAAGGGCGGAATGATGTTCAGGCTGAAGCGGTCGATGATGATTTCGCTGATAACGTACAGGATAACCGTCAGACCGATACCAAAGAGCGGTGAGTTAAGTAAAACGTCAGGAAAAAGCATCATTGACTCTCCTTTCCTTTAAGCATTGCTTCGATAAAGAAGGCTGTAACGCTCAGAACGACAATGCTGCAGACAACAATGGTAACAGTAATGGGCAGCAGCTCAGCTTTAATAACATCTACATATAATATAACGCTGACGCCTGCCGGTAAAAACAGCATACCCATTTTGGAAATCAGGATATCGCAGATGCCCTCGATGGAGCTTGCCGGAATAACGTTGCCGCAGAGAAGTGCCGTTAAAATCAGCATTCCCAAAAGAGCGGGCGGAAAGGGTACGCCGAGGGCGTTGATGATAAGCGTGGATACCCATTGCAAAAGCAGCAAAAAGGCAATACCGCGCAATAAGCTGGTAGGTGACATTTTGGTTCCTCCTCATAAAAACATGACAAATAATATAATTATAGACCTGTTGGTGGAAGTACGCATAAAGGTCAAAACGGCCGGGGTTAGCCGATGGTCTTTGGGGTAAAGAGTACTTGGCCGACAGAACGACATGTTATTAATATTGCCACAAACATAACAATATGTCAACAAAATGACGGTAATTTTTCACTGAATTAACACAGAAAACTATTTGACTTTTTGACTTTTGCTGATATAATAGCAATTAGAAAGTGAATAGTGGTCCGGAAATGGAAAAGAGTCAACTCCATTCGGTTATTGACCGCTATTGAACCTGATAGAAGGAGGTGCAGCGTGATGAATGAACGCTACAGTGAAGAGGTAAAGGCTATATTGGAGGCTGCTCAGCAGCAGGCAGTTATGAACTATCACCAGGAGCTGACAACGGCACATGTTCTGGCAGCATTGTGCGGCAGCGACGGCTTCTTTAAATATTTGCTGCAGAGCCTGCACATTGATGAAAATGCTTTCAGCAAGGATGCTAAGGCTTTAGTACAAAAAATCCCCGGAGTTAAAGGTCAGGACCGTCAGCTGATGATGGGTACCGGCTTTGCCAGAGTAATGGCTATTCTGGGACAAAGTAAGGAAGAAATCGGCATCGGTCAGCTGGTTGCAGCTATGGCCAGTGACGGTGACAGCGATGTTGTATCGCTCTTCCGTAAATATGGTATAGATAAGAAAAAAGTTGAGGCGGCATTTATGCAGTATCAAAATAGCGAAGCGAATGATGAAACTAAAAAGACGCTGGAAAAATACGGCCAGGATCTGACGGCAAAAGCTAAAGAAGGCAAGCTGGACCCGGTAATCGGCCGTGATGAGGAAATCCGTCGTACGATTGAAATCCTTTCGCGTCGTAAGAAAAATAATCCAGTGCTTATCGGTGAGCCTGGCGTTGGTAAAACTGCCATCGTTGAAGGTTTGGCAAGACGTATTGTTGCCGGTGATGTACCGGAAAGCCTGAAGAATAAAACCCTGTATGCTCTGGACCTGGCAGCTCTGGTTGCCGGTGCCAAATACCGTGGTGAATTCGAAGAGCGTCTGAAAAAGGTATTGAAGGCTGTCAGCGAAAGCGCCGGTCAGATTATCATGTTTATTGATGAGCTGCATACCGTTGTCGGTGCCGGTGCTGCTGAAGGTGCTATGGATGCAGGCAACATCCTGAAACCGATGCTGGCACGTGGCGAGCTGCGCTGCATCGGTGCAACTACGCTGAACGAATACCGTAAGTATATTGAAAAGGACAGTGCGCTGGAGCGTCGTTTCCAGCCGGTAATGGTTAAGGAGCCGAGCGTTGAAGATACAATTTCCATTCTGCGTGGCCTGCGTGAACGCTATGAGGTACATCATGGCGTGCGCATTAAAGACGCTGCTTTGGTGGCTGCTGCTGTGCTTTCTAACCGTTATATCAATGACCGTTTCTTACCTGATAAGGCTATTGACCTGGTAGATGAGGCTGCTGCCCGTCTGCGTACTGAAATTGATTCGCTGCCGACCGAGCTTGATGAAAGCAAACGTCGTATCCTGCAGCTGGAAATTGAAGCTCAGGCTTTGGGAAAAGAGGAGGATGCTCAGTCCAAGGATCGTTTGACTAAGCTGAACGAGGAGCTGGCAAAGCTGCGTAAGGAAAATGACGAGCTTGTTAAACGCTGGGATGCAGAAAAGGCTTCTATTGCCCGTGTACGTGAGGTAAAGAAGGAAATTGATGCTGTGAAAAACCAGATGGAGCAGGCTGAGCGCGACTATGACCTGAACAAGATGGCTGAATTGAAATACGGCCGTCTGCCTGAGCTGCAGAAGGAATTGGCTGCTTTGTCCAAGAAGGATGAAAACGGCAATAATAATGTTATGCTCAAGGAAGAGGTTGACGAAGAGGATATCGCCAAAGTTGTCAGCACCTGGACCGGTATTCCTGTTGCCCGCTTAGGTACTGGTGAACGTGCTAAACTGGTTCATTTGGAGGAAATCCTGCATGAGCATGTTATCGGTCAGGATGAGGCAGTCAAGGCTGTCAGCGAGGCTGTTATTCGTGCGCGTGCCGGTATCAAGGATCCTAATCGTCCGATTGGTTCCTTTATCTTCCTTGGTCCTACCGGTGTCGGCAAAACCGAGCTGGCTAAGACCTTGGCAGAGGTGCTCTTTGATGATGAACGCAATATGGTGCGTATCGATATGAGCGAATACATGGAGAAGCATACCGTATCTCGTCTGATCGGTGCGCCTCCGGGATACGTCGGCTATGATGAAGGCGGTCAGCTGACCGAGGCTGTACGCCGTCATCCGTACAGCGTAATCCTGTTGGACGAAATCGAAAAGGCACATGCAGATGTCTTTAACGTATTGCTGCAGGTTCTGGACGATGGCCGTCTGACTGATGGTAAAGGCCGTATCGTTGACTTCAAGAATACTTTGATTATCATGACCAGTAACCTTGGCAGCAACGAGATTATGAAAGCACAGGGCTCTATGGATAGAGAAAAGATTCAGCAGATGCTGATGAACTTCTTCCGTCCGGAATTCCTGAACCGTGTTGATGACATTGTTGTCTTTAAACCGCTGCAGGCAGAACAGATTAAGGAAATCGTTAAACTGGTACTGCGTGAGCTGGGTGACCGTCTGAATAAGCAGCTGGAACTGACGCTGACTTATACTGACGAGGCTGTTGCTTTCCTGGCAAAGGCCGGCTTTGATCCTGCCTTCGGTGCTCGTCCGTTGAAACGTCTGATTGTCCACACTGTTGAAAACATCCTGGGCAAGAAGATTGTTGCAGGCGAAATTAAAAATGGCGACAAGGTTGAGGTTGTATTGGTAAATGATGCAATTGACGTTGTCGTAAAATAAAACATCTTTAGGTTTAAGCGCCCTCTGCTGCCGTGAAAGCGGCGGCGGAGGGTGCTTTTTCTAATATATATAATAGGCTTATTATTGCGCAGCAGGTTGGGAAATGATACAATTAAAAAAGATGTTCAATTAATGAGTTACCAATGCATGATGTTTATAAAACGAGGTGAGCAAAGTGAAATATACATATGTAGAATTCGCTGATGGAACACTTGTTACTTTTAATGATATACGCAAGGATAAGAACGGCGAGCATATTGATGTTTATTTTGAA
>OLWK01000738.1_pt1 | contig 17592 bp, 9 predicted proteins | sample 1674141 | NCBI WGS metagenome assembly OLWK01 (sample SAMEA103958148, study PRJEB25191) | human gut metagenome | reverse complement strand
GAAGATTTTACCATCATGCTTGTTTTCCCGAATTTCTCTGAGCAGCCTATCTTCGCAAAATCGGGCAAATCAGTAGAAATCAAGGCAGATGCTTCGCACCTTAAGGAAATGGAGGTAAGCGGAACCGAGGATAACGAACTGATGACAAAATTCCGCCAGGACATCCTGAAAGATACGCCACCTGAGGCTAAAAAGCATGCAGAAGACTTCGTCAGAGAACATCCGAGTTCTGTGTGCAGCATCTATCTGATCAGAAAATACTTCATCACTTCTACACAACCTGATTACCGCAAGGCGCTCTCACTCATCAATATCGTAGAGAAGGAACAGCCTAAAAACGGACAGTTGGCTAAGATGAAGCAGTTGGCAGAAACCATGAAGAATGTAGGCACCGGTGCAACCCTGCCTTCATTTACAGCATACGATATCAACGGAAAACTCGTTTCCAGTACAGAAATGAGCAGCGCTCCGGTTGCTGTAATCTACACCTGGGCTACCTATAACTATGACAGCCAGGACATGCAGCGCGAACTGAAGAGCCGTCAGAAGAAATCGAACGGCAAGCTTAAGCTGATGGCTTTCTGTCTGGATGCCAGCAAGAGCGAATGCAAGAACAACATCAAGCGCGACTCTATCGCATGCCCTATCATCTGCAACGGCGAAATGCTGGAAGACAAGACCTTGAAGAAGTTGGGATTGGGAAACCTTCCTGACAACATCATACTTCAAAATGGTAAAATCATCGCCCGAGGCATGAAAAAGCAAGAGCTTTACAATAAGCTCGACCAACTGCTAAAATAAATACTTTCGAGCTAGTCAAGAACCCATAAAAAGCACGCCTATATGTTAGTAAAGACATATTGTGCAGCAGTTAACGGACTAGAAGTAACTACTGTAACCGTAGAAGTAAGCCTCAACAGAGGCGTCATGTACCACCTCACAGGCTTAGGCGACGAGGCGGTCAAAGAGAGCCGCAACCGAATTTCAGCAGCTCTCCAGTATAGCGGCTTCAAATTTCCGATAGCCGACATCACTATCAATCTGGCTCCAGCTGACCTCCGGAAAGAGGGCAGCAGTTTCGACTTGCCGCTTGCAATCGGACTTCTAGGCGCCAACAACAACATTCCCGAAGATCATCTGAAAGAGTACATGATGGTAGGCGAGCTGAGCCTTGACGGTACGCTCCAGCCTATCAAAGGTGCCCTACCGATAGCCATCAGAGCAAGAGCAGAGCATTTTAAGGGACTGATTGTACCGGAACAGAACGCTCGAGAAGCGGCTGTCGTAAACAATCTTGAGGTTTACGGCATGAAAACACTTTTCGAAGTCATACAATTCATGAGCGACAGAAGCAATCCTTCTCCTACAATAGTTGACACCCGCAAGGAATTCTACGAAAACCAGGCACATTGTGAATACGATTATGCCGATGTTCGCGGTCAGGAGAACGTGAAAAGAGCGCTCGAAGTGGCTGCGGCTGGCGGACACAACCTGATTATGGTAGGTCCTCCAGGTTCTGGAAAGTCGATGATGGCAAAACGTTTGCCGTCCATCCTTCCCCCTCTCACGCTATCTGAGAGTCTGGAAACAACACAAATTCACTCCATTGCAGGCAAACTGGGCAAGAATGTATCACTCATTTCCCAACGCCCGTTCCGGTCTCCTCACCATACCATCTCTCAAGTGGCTCTGGTAGGCGGTGGAACATCGCCACAACCGGGAGAAATATCGCTCGCCCATAATGGCGTTCTGTTCTGCGATGAACTTCCGGAGTTCAATAAAACCACTCTGGAAGTACTCCGCCAGCCATTGGAAGACCGCCACATCAACATCAGCAGAGCAAAATATTCTACAGATTACCCATGTTCATTCATGTTTGTGGCAAGTATGAACCCTTGTCCATGCGGATATTATGGTGATCCGACACATCGTTGTGTCTGCACGCCAGGCCAGATTCAAAGATACATGAACAAGATTTCGGGTCCGTTACTCGACCGCATCGACATCCAATGTGAAATCAGTCCCGTTCCTTTCCAGGACATATCGAAGGCAGCACCAGGTGAGCCAAGTGCCAAGATCAGAGAAAGAGTCATCAAGGCAAGAGAAGTTCAAGCCGAAAGATTCAAAGATTATAAAGGCATCCATTGCAACGCCCAGATGACCGAAAGAATGATTCATCAGTTTGCCGAACCCGACGAACAAGGTATCGAACTGCTCCGAATGGCAATGGAGAAGCTTTCTTTGTCAGCCAGAGCCTATAACAGAATACTGAAAGTGGCACGAACCATTGCTGATTTGGCAGGAAGTGAACAGATTAAGCCTGACCATATAGCAGAAGCCGTGGGATACAGAACCCTCGACAGAGGCGATTGGGCAGAAAGAGGACATTTATAATCATAAAGAAGATATATGTAAAAGGATAAAAATCCGTTTTTTCCAATCATTCGCTCTAAAAAGTTGGATTTATAAAGGGAAAAAGGGAGAAAAAAAATAGAAGAATAGCCATTTTAAAATAGTTACAAAGCTATTTTAGAATGGCTATTTTCTTTTGTCATTACGAAAATATTATCCCATAAAGACAAAAGTACCACAAAAAAAACAGACAAAACGAATAGCAAAATCGTCCAAGACGGGGTGATTTCTATTCTCTAAGGTATAATAATTGATTTAAATTAGCTTTTAAATTTACAAAAATCGCTAATTCTAATAAAAATTACCCCATATAGGATAAAAAAATGCATTACCTTTGCAAACGTAAAAAGAAAGCTAGCACAACGCTAGTTTAATTATTAACAACAAAACTATTAAGATTTATGGATTGCATTTTTAAAATTACAAACGCAGTAAAGAAGATTGGTTTCGTAATTCTTCTTGCAGAGTTAGCCGTTATCGCCTATATGAACGTAATGTAAGAAATCTCTCTATAGATAAAAATATATAAGGAGGAAGTTTTCTACATACTAAGGTAATTAGATTGTAAAAGGTCAACAACATAAGTTGTCAGAACGAATAAGTTCTTAGAAAAAGTAAATGATAATAATTAGGTACAGTCCTATCAGGGAGGAGTCTGATGGAAATGTACAAGATGGGAGGCTCTTGCAGAGATGCGAAGGGCCTTTTTTTTGTATCCTGCCCTACGCTATCCTTACTATAAAAACACTAAAGAACCCAGCTTTTTACACCTTATTATATATACAAGTAAGAAAAAGCGACGATAATTCTTTCTTATCTCCAACATTTTTTGTAATTTTGCAGCCAAATAACAAAAATATATTAGCTAATATGGAACAAAAGAACTTTAAACGTACTACCGTGACTGCGGCTTTGCCTTATGCCAACGGTGGTGTGCACATCGGTCACCTGGCAGGTGTATACGTGCCAGCCGATATCTATGTTCGCTATCTCCGCCTCAAGAAGCAGGATGTTGTCTTCATCGGCGGTAGCGATGAGCATGGTGTACCTGTTACTATCCGTGCCAAGAAAGAGGGAATTACCGTACAGGAGGTGGTTGATCGCTATCATAACCTCATCAAGAAGAGTTTCGAGGACTTCGGTATCTCTTTTGATATTTACAGCCGTACCACTTCGCCTACTCACAATAAGTTTGCTTCAGACTTCTTCCGCACACTCTATGACAAGGGCGTATTGGAAGAAAAGGTAGAGGAGCAGTTCTGCGACGAGGTAACAGGCGAATTCCTTACCGACCGTAATATCGTAGGTACTTGTCCTCGCTGTGGTGCAGAGGGTGCTTATGGCGACCAATGCGAGAAATGTGGTGCTACCCTCTCTCCTGAGGAGCTCATCAACCCTACCAACAAGAACAACCCTGGTCATGGTCTCGTAAAGAAGCCTACCAAGAACTGGTATCTTCCATTGAACAAGTATCAGGATTGGTTGAAGAAGTGGATTCTGGAAGGCCACAAAGAGTGGCGTACCAATGTTTACGGCCAATGCAAGAGCTGGTTGGATATGGATCTTCAGCCACGTGCGATGACACGCGACTTGGATTGGGGTATTCCTGTTCCAGTAGAGGGTGCAGATGGAAAGGTGCTCTACGTTTGGTTCGATGCACCTATCGGCTACATCTCAAACACCAAGGAACTCTGCGATGCTCATCCAGAAAAGTGGGGAACATGGCAGAAGTGGTGGCAAGATCCTGAAACTCGTCTTGTTCACTTCATCGGTAAGGACAATATCGTGTTCCACTGCATCATCTTCCCTACTATGCTGAAGGCTCACGGCGACTATATCTTGCCAGACAACGTACCAGCCAACGAGTTCCTGAACCTGGAGGATGATAAGATTTCAACATCCCGCAACTGGGCTGTATGGTTGCACGAGTATCTCGTAGATTTGCCAGGCAAGCAGGATGTATTGCGCTATGTATTGACAGCCAATGCGCCTGAGACCAAGGACAACAACTTTACCTGGAAGGATTTCCAGGAGCGCAACAACTCTGAGTTGGTTGCCGTTTACGGTAACTTCGTAAACCGTGCCCTCCAGCTCACCAAGAAGTATTGGGGCGGCGTAGTTCCTGCCTGTGGTGAATTGCAGGAGGTAGATGAGAAGGCTATCGCTGAGTTCAAGGACGTGAAGGAGAAGGTAGAGCAGTATCTCAACGTATTCAAGTTCCGCGAGGCTCAGAAAGAGGCAATGAACCTGGCTCGCATCGGTAACCGATACATTACAGAGTGTGAGCCTTGGAAGGTTTGGAAGACCGATCCTAAGCGTGTGGAGACCATCCTAAACATCTCCCTGCAGTTGGTTGCCAACCTCGCTATCGCCTTCGAGCCATTCTTGCCATTCTCTTCTGAGAAACTCCGCAAGATGATCAATATGCCTAACTTCGAGTGGACTCAGCTCGGCAGCACAGATTTGCTCAAGGCTGGTACCCAGCTCGGTGAGCCAGAATTGCTCTTCGAGAAGATTGAGGATGAGGTTATCGAAAGACAGCTCCAGAAGCTCGCTGACACCAAGAAGGCCAACGAGGAGGCTTCTTATCAGGCTGCTCCTATCAAGCCAGAGGTTAGCTTCGATGATTTCGAGAAACTCGATATCCGCGTAGGTCACATTCTGAACTGCGAGAAGGTAAAGAAGTCTAAGAAACTCCTGAAGTTCACCATCGACGATGGTTCTGGCGTAGAGCGCACCATCTGCTCAGGTATCGCAGCCTACTACGAGCCAGAGCAGCTGATCGGCAAGGACGTATTGTTCGTAGCCAACTTTGCTCCTCGCAAGATGATGGGCATCGAGAGTCAGGGTATGATTCTGAGTGCTGTCAACTTCGACGGCTCATTGAATGTAACTTCTCTCCTTGGCAAGGTTAAGCCAGGAAGCCAGGTTGGATAAAGAATCATAGAATCATCTGATTATCAGATAAGGTAAAAGCCTCAAATCCTTTGCGGATTTGAGGCTTTTCTTATTTCTATCCAAATATTCTTTTATAATGTAAAACGATAACCCACGGTAAAGGTCAGAGCCTTGTTCTTGCAGTTATCCCAATCACCCTTGCCAGCCTTCGTCAGGCTCACATTGTATCGGGCATCCAGAATCACGTTCATATATTCATAGCTCAAGCCCAAAGGAATGGCTACATCCACCTTCTTGGCAGGCCAAGAAGCTTCGGTTTCCTGCATATCCTTGTATGTAATAGACCCGTTCTTGTCCTTCTGAAGGTCGGTTTCCTCTCTTTTCACCTTGCCGTCGCCACAAAGGAATCCCACCTGAACACCTGCATTCACCGACAAGCCCTCTACAAGATAGGCTTTCAGCATGAGCGGTACCTGGATATAATCGAGGTTCACATGATGATTCTTAATACCTGTATATTCCCCTTTTTCAGCATTCTCAGTCAACTCACAGTCAGGGAAACGCATACCCTGTCGGGCATAATAAGCACCCACCGTAATACCCAGGCTATTATTTATGCGATATTCCACATCTACGCCACCCATGAATCCTGCCTGATACTTAGACTCTAGCGAGGTTCCATCCAAAGTTTCCAGAGTCAATCCGCTCCAGTTAGCCAGAGATACACCAATACGAGGAATTACCGAGAATCTGCCTACCGGATTCTCCACTTCTTGTGCCTTTGCTCCCACAACAGCAAGCAGCAGCACCATCATTATAACTATTTTCTTTTTCATTTCCACAACAGTTTGTATATCATAATAACAAGAAACAAGGGATAATATTGCATCCTACAGCCATTTTTCTCCATAACAGACCAGTTCTCGTAAAGTGTTAACAAATACAACTCATAGTTTTCTTCCCCTCAACTCACCGTTTTCTGGAGCATAAGTCATAGTTTACGCCATGCCAAACCTGCATTTATGACCTAAAAATATAACACGGACAAATTGAATTTGTCCGGTTGTTTGTCCGGCATCTTTATAATTTTCTCATAGTCAGCGATTTATATCATGCCGGACAAATTTGTCCGGACAAATTCAATTTGTCCGTGTTTTTTTTCTTGGAAAGAGGCGAGCTTTACAGCCAGCATTCTTACCCCTGTATTCGTCAAAAGTGTGATTTATCACAAAAAAATCGAATAATATGGAGATAAAACGTTATACAATGTCACTCGTTTAAACAGTAACAAAAAGCAATATTTACCCTTCTACTATCTTCCATTCACCAATGGTTCGCTTCTGGCTGTCGTAGTTGATTCCTACTTTTACCATTCGTTTGCCGTCAGCTGAATAAGGAATGAGATAGCCTTTATCATCTATCTGTTGCAAAGCTTCCTCAGCCGTCTTATCAAACTTCAGTTCCATCACATAGATTGTATCCGGCATATGAAGAACGGCATCTGCTCTGCCTATTGCACTATCCTCCTCCACCAAGATGTAAGCACCCATCAAATTAAAAATGAGATAAAAGACCGTTTGGAAGTCCTTCTCGTTCTTGTTGGCAAGTCGATTGGAGATACTGGCGAGATAAGCCTGCATTTTCTGCAAAGCACCATCCATATTATTTTTATATAGTTGCTCCAAAAAGTCGAAGATGAAACTATTATTGTTCAACGATATTGGAGAGAGATAGTTAGGAGCCAAGGAACGAACCATTCCTACACGCACTTCCTTGTTTGGATAATCCAGCTGATAGCTCTGCAAGATAGGGTTATACTTCTTGATGGTGAGATACCCACTCTGATAAAGCAATGGTAAAGCAGAAGTCATCTGCTCAGGAGAGACATCGAAATCATCCACCCCTACGGATTTCTGTTCTATATCCATCACCCCCACATGATGTTTGCGTAAAGTGTTGATAATGTATGCAGGAGTACCTGAACTAAACCAATAAGCTGCTATTTCCTTACTTCTCAACGCTTTAACCAGACTAAATGGATTAAACACATCTTCTGATTTTTTACTGAAATGATAACCATCATAATATGAACTCAACTCGGCAACCGTTTCATCAAAAGTTTTTCCCAAAGACTTGGCTAGCAACTCAACATCAGGCTTCATCACCGTCAGTAGTTCTGTCTTGCTGATACCACAGATAGCAGAATACTGATCGAACATGCTGATATTATCCAAATTATTGATCTCGCTAAAGATACTCAACTGAGAGAACTTGGTGATACCCGTGATAAAGGTAAATTCCAGCCAAGGGTCGAGATATTTCAATGGGCTATAGAACTTCCTCATAACCAAGCGCAATGGCATCAAACTTTCCTTCTCATGCACGACATCCAAGAGAGGAGCATCATATTCGTCTATCAAAACGACCACCTTTTGACCCGTCTTCTTATAGGCACGCTTTACCAAAGACTGCAAACGCTGGCTCGGCTGCACCGCCAATTCGTCACGTCCATAGACCTGCTCGTATTCTGAAAGCATGTAGCCCAGCATCTCTTCTAACCCTTCGGGTGTCTGATTTTTGGCAGTACTCATGTCGAAGTGAAGAACAGGACGTTTCACCCATTCTTTCTCATATTCGCCAAGTGCCAAACCATCAAACAGTTCCTTCCTGCCCTCATAATATGCCTGGAGTGTAGAGACAAAAAGCGACTTACCGAATCGTCTTGGACGACTCAGAAACACATATTTAGAACCATTACGCAAGAAATCGACAATATACCTTGTCTTATCTACGTACACATAATTACCCTCTCGTATATCAGAGAACGTTTGCATTCCTACTGGGTATTTTCTTATCTCTTCCATAGCCATATTTCTTTAGACGGTGCGAAGTTACGAATAAAATATCAGATACGCAAATAAAAAGACAAAAAAAAGAGAGGCGAGCTTCACAGCCAGCCTCTCCCGAGAGATTTATAGAAAATGCCACTCATGGCATTCCTATATCGTTGATTAAAAATATTATCTTATTAAAATATTCCATCACAGCGATTACTCACCGTAACCCGTATTCTGCTTGATGTTAGGGTTGGCGTTGATCTCTGCCTGCGGAATGGCAGCAATAGCCTTGAAGTAATCACGGTTGAAAGACTGAGCTTCCTTGCTCAATGTCTTGTGCCAACCCTTATCAGCTTCACTTGTATAACGGGTGATAGTCTCGTTATTACGCAAAGCATCAAAGTAACGCTGTCCCTCGCCAATCAACTCCTTACGACGCTCAATCAAGATGCGGTCGAGAGTGATGTTATCAACAGTTGCCAAAGAAGCCACTGTTGTGGTACGATTCTTTACCAAATCATTCAGATACTCTACAGCCTTAGTCTTGTCATTATTTCTAAATGCACACTCTGCAGCTGTCAAGTAAACCTCAGAAAGACGGATAATTGGAACGATAGTAACATTACGAAGATTACCACCTTGACCACGCAACTTGTTCAGAAATACCTTGTTGGTACCATAAGTTTCCACCTCTTTGGGTGCAGTTGCAGGCAAGAACATATCGTTACGAACATCTTCTGGGTCTGAAGTAAGCATGTCAACAAACTTCTTAGTAGCAACCATTTCCTTGTAGCCATCACGCTGCTGAAGGTTACCGATACCATTCAAGTCATTGTTGTCTGTAGAACCTGCCACATTGAGACGGAACAAGAACTCACTCTCATTAGGAGTTGAAGCATCCCATGCCTTGAAGTATTGGTCACGAGTCCACAACGCTGCGCCAGACTTCTTGATAATATCCTCAGCAACAGACAAGGCGTTAGCATAATCACCCATATTCAAATAAACACGAGAAAGGATTGCCTTTGCTCCCCAAACGCTTACATAACCTGGTTCTGTCTCTGTAGCAAGAGCATTAGAGCTGATAGCCTCAGTCAAATCCTTCACTACCTGGGTGTAAACCTCAGCAACAGTGCTACGAGCAGGTTTTGCATTAGACTCCAGCACTCCTGTTACCAATGGTACACCAAGAGATGCACCCTGATCCTCTGTATATGGCTTTCCGTAAATTCTCACAAGATCAAAGTGGGCAAGAGCACGTAGAACTTTAGACTCTGCTGCGTACTGTTCAATTTTTGCTTTTGCTTCAACAGCATCACTTAATTTTCCACCTTCTGCAGCTGCAATAATTCTGTTTGCACGTCCAATTACAACATATGGAGACTGCCATGATACTGTACTTGTGTTGAATTCTGATGCTGTCTGATAGTTCATATCATAGTAAAAACTTGCACGGTTAGAACCACCAATATTATTATACTGATAATCATCACCTGCATGAACATCACCATAAACGAAGAATTGCTGACCATAGTAATCTACCAAGTTGCTGTTTCCCTTCAAAGCCGCGTACATACCCGTTCTCGCAGCAGCCAAGTCTGAACTGCTGGTCAAGGCTGCATCGGCATCTGTACCATCAGAAGGAGCTACGTCCAACCAATCATTGACGCAAGATGACAGGCTGGCTGCCAAAATAGCGCAGCCCATTACCTTATATATTGATTTTAATACTTTCATTGTATTTCGTTCTTTTATAAATTAGAAACTAAGTTCGATACCAAATGTATAAGTTCTCAAAGCTGGCATTTCGAATGTACACAAGCCATCCGCTGGTGTCTCTGGATCAACATAAAGATCCTTAGACTTCCAGGTCAACAAGTTGTTGGCAGAGAAATATACACGAGCCTTGCTCAAGCCGAGGTTGCTGATCCACTCCTTTGGTGCTGAGAAACCTAAGGTAAGGTTCTTCAAGCGAAGATAATCGTTAGGCATCAACCAACGAGAAGACAACACACCCTTACCATAACTAGCCTGGAACTTAGGCAACTTAGCATTATCGCCTGGCTTCTGCCACATATCCTCCAACTTATAGTAAGAAGGGATTGCTCCATAGAGGGCGTATGTACCACCATTATCGTGCAACCAAGTAGCATAATCGTAAGAGTCACCGCCCAACTTATAGGTCAAAGTAAAGTTGAAGTCGATAAACTTCCACTTGATGAAGTTAGACAAACCGCCCTCAAGTGCTGGCTCATGATGACCAACAATAGTCTTGTTTGCCTCAGCTACATTAGTAGTGGTCTTGCGAGCATTCTCAGTTCCATCATTGATGTAATAGCTCTCCAAACCTGTCTCAGGGTCAACACCTGCATACTCATACATATAGTAAGAATAGTAAGGCTTACCTACCTGATGAATCATGGCACCGCTGATAATCTTGTCATCATCACCTGTCAACTCTGTTACCTTGTTGGAGTTATGACCAAAGTTCAGAGAAGTAGTCCAAAGGAAGTCCTTCTTCTGAATGTTGGTAGAAGAAATGGTCACCTCAATACCTTGGTTACGCATAGAACCTACATTCTGAGCCATGGTAGCCAACAGAGAAGATTCATCATAGTAACCTGGAATCATAGAGATAGGACGGTTCATAATCAAATTGGATGTATTACGAACGTAGTAATCCAATGTTACAGAGATACGGTTGAGGAATGTCAAGTCAAGACCAAAGTTCCAAGCCTTGTTCTGCTCCCACTTCAAGTCCTTGTTGGCTACACCAATGATACCCATACCATTGCTACCATTGTAGTACTCACCATACTTATAAAGGTTCATGTAACTATACAAGCCAGATGGAAGAGTTCCGTTCACACCATAAGATACACGAATCTTACCATCGCTCAATATATCCTTGATAGAATCCATGAACTTTTCTGCACCAAAGCGCCAAGCACCAGATACAGACCAGAACGAACCCCAACGATTCTCACGTGCCATACGAGAACTACCATCACGACGATAGCTTACACCAGCATAATACAAATCGTTATAGTTGTAGTTGACACGACCCAAGAAAGAAGTCATCTTTGAGTCATACTTGTAACTCTGCATAGAGGTATCGCCAGAGTTAGCGAACTCATACAAGTTGCCAGGGAAGTCTGTACCGGAAGCGTATGAGTTGTTGTTATGCCATGCCTCTGTCTCGAAACCAAGCAAAGCATCCACATTGTGGGCACCAAAAGACTTATTGTATGTCAACTGTGTCTGAGTGTTCATGGTTGTCCACTCATTGTAAGTACGCTGCATCACACCATTTGAGCCAGAACCATTACCACAGAATTTGTCCCAAAGCACATCCTCGGTAGAGTTGATGTAGTCGTAAGCTACCTTCTCACGCAACTTCAAGTTGTCCCAAATGTTCCATTCGAGAGCCAAGGTGCTGTAAGAACGTGTCGTGTTGGTTCTATCAGACATGTGCTGGTTCTCATAAATAGGGTTATAACCTTTGTTATAAGCACCATCTGTCTCTGTCAGCAAATTACCATTCTTGTCATAGATAGCATTAGAAGGGCCGAGGAACCATACTGCACTTGAGATGGCACCAGCAAAAGAAGCGCCACCATCCATAGCAGAGTTCTGATGCATAGATGAAATCATTGAGCTAGCATCCAACTTGAACTTACCAAAACGATGGGAAACGTTTACATTACCTGTCATACGTTCCAAGCCTGAACGGTCAACAATACCATTCTGATTTGCATATGACAAAGATGCATAGAACTTGGTCTTATCATTACCACCAGTTACACTTGCCTGATAGTTCTGGTTAGAACCATTTTTGAAGAGAGCGTCACGCCAATTAGCCCAGCCATTCTCTGGTTTTGCTGCATAATCATCAATATTAGCATCAGCAAATGCTGCAGCCGAAGCATCGGTTGTACCATCAATATTGTCGTAAGCATAGTTCTTCAAGCCTTGATAAATCAAGGCACGACGAGAATCACCATCCAACGTTGGACGATAGTTGATAGCCATGTTAGAGAATCCCCAGTCGCTACGGAAATCAACCTGGGTCTTACCCGCACTACCACTCTTGGTTGTAATGACAAGCACACCATTGGCTGCACGAGAACCATACAAAGAGGCTGCGGCAGCATCCTTGATAACAGTGATAGATTCGATATCGTTGCTGTTCAATGTAGAAAGTGCATTGGTACCAGAACCATTGTAACCACTTCCAGTACTTCCATCATTGAAACCACTCAAGTTACCAGAGTTCACAGGAGTACCATCAATCACAATCAATGGATCGTTACCTGCATTGATAGAACCCATACCACGAATACGGATATAGTTCATTGCACCTGGCTGGCCAGAGAAAGAAGAAATAGAAACTCCTGGGATATTACCAGAAAGCTTATCTTCAACAGAAAGTGAAGGAACATCACTCAACTTAGCTGTTGACATGGAAGCAGCAGCACCTGTAAATGAGGATTTCTTGAAGTTACCATAACCTGTAACAATCACCTCATCCAAGGATTTGTTATCAGAAGTCAAAACAATCTTCATGTTAGAACTTGCTTTGACAGTTTGTGGATTCATACCTATATAGGTAATCTCCAACTTGGAGCCGGCTGGAACATTCAAACTGAAGTTTCCATCGACATCCGTAACAGTACCCGTATTAGTACCAGCTACCTTGATTGATGCGCCAATAACAGGCTCACCATCCTCTGAAGCTACTACCTTACCGGTAACAGATGTTTGGGCAAAGGCTACTCCACAACTGAGAATTGCCCCCCCCACAAATAAAGCGATTCTTTTAAACATAATCTCTCTCTTTATTAGATAATAATTTATAAATTTATAATAATCGGCTGCAAAATTAGATTTTTTTTCGGATATTTGCAAATATTTTGAAAGAAAAATTTAATAACGCACATAAAAAAGTCTGTTTTTAACACTTCTACCTTGTCATATTGCAACAAAAAGGATATTTTTGCAGCAATAAGGCTATAATTTGTAAGAACAGAAATAAGAAGGTTCTTAAGTTATCTATACAGGCATCTGCCGGGTAAGACGTATTGCTTAAATACGTAGAACAAATAGATTAAATAGTCACAGTTCTACGGTTCATCGGTTCTAACAACTGGTTCCGTACGGTTGCCGGCAGCTGCCAACAAGATTGCTGACATATGTCGATAACTCTGTTGGCATATGTCAGGAACCTTGTTGGCATATGCCGACAACTCTGCTGGCATATGGCAGCAACCCTACAAATCTAATTACTCAGACCAACAGATACGTTATCTATAAACATAAGATATATCTGTTTCAGGTTTATTATCTGCAAAGAATAAATAGAATATCATACTGACTGCAGGGAGCGAAATACTTGACATACCACAAAAAAAGAAAACGTTTACGGCACTTTTTAGTTAAAAAATTTGGGTATATTGCACATTTTTCGTAATTTTGCGCACGATTTCAACGACTAGAACAAAACAAAGTGGTTTTACACCTTATTATATATATAGAGAATGATATATGTAGGGGATTGTCGTTAGTATAAACAAAAGTATTAAGATAACAATGACTCACAATTTGTTAAAAGGCAAGCGTGGCATCATCTTCGGTGCACTCAATGAGGAATCAATCGCTTGGAAAGTAGCTGTAAAGGCTGCTGAAGAGGGTGCTACTATCGCACTTAGTAATACAGCTATGGCTTTGCGTATGGGTACGCTGGATAAGCTCGCTGAACAGATCAACGCTCCTATCATCGCAGCTGATGCGACTAGCGTAGAAGACTTGGAAAAGGTATTCACAGAGGCTCAGGAGAAACTCGGGGGCAAAATCGACTTCGTGCTCCACTCTGTAGCTATGAGCCCTAACGTTCGCAAGCATCGTACATACGATGACCTCGACTACAACTTCCTGAACAAGACATTGGACATCTCTGCTATCTCTTTCCACAAGATGTTGCAGGTAGCCAAGAAGTTGGATGCTATCAACGAGTGGGGTTCTGTAGTAGCTCTCACATACGTAGCTTCTCAGCGTACATTCTTCGGTTACAACGATATGGCTGATGCCAAGAGCATGCTCGAAAGTATCGCCCGCAGCTTCGGTTACATCTACGGTCGTGAGAAGCACGTGCGTATCAACACCATCTCTCAGAGCCCTACAGCTACAACAGCAGGTAAGGGTATCAAGGATATCGAGAACATGATGGACTTCGCCGACAAGATGTCTCCACTCGGAAACGCCGTAGCTGAGGATTGCGCTAACTACTGCGTGATGATGTTCTCTGACTTCACCCGCAAGGTAACCATGCAGAACCTCTTCCACGATGGTGGTTTCTCATCAATGGGTATGAGCCTCCGTGCTATGAACCAGTATGCTAAGGATATGACTCCTTATGAGGATGAGAACGGTAAGGTTATCTACGGATAATCAGGCAGAAGAGAAAAAATCTCACTAAATATACAGACAGGTATGTTCAGTAAAAATCTGAGCATACCTGTTTTTTTATTCATATCCACCCTCTATCTTAAACTTGGCAACAAGCGGAAGATGATCGCTGTATCCACCCAAATATCGGGGACCGAGATAGGTGCGGAAAGGTTTCTTTCCGCCATATTTCTCATCATCTTCTAAGAGGAATGGCAAATCTCCTATCTGACAACTCATCTTAAGCTGGGAAAGCGAAGGACTGAAGAGAATCTGGTCAAGACTTCGCCAATCTCCATGCCAGCGATAAGTAGCCTTGGCACCATGAGAGCCTTTGACGCCAACAGATATATTAATAAGGTGATGCTGATAAAGATAGCGAAGAGCCGGAGAATCGGAATAATCGTTGAAATCGCCGGCTACGATAATCCTTGCACTATCATTGAGCGCATAGATAGAATCTACAGCAGAAACCAGCTGGCTGGCTACCTGCAGGCGGTAGGGACGCGAAACCTGTTCGCCGCCACGCCGGCTAGGCGCATGCAATACAAAGACATGGAGCGTATCATCATTTATAATCCGTCCCGAAGCGTAGAGAATATCTCTCGTAGGGCGAGTATCAGGCAGCGGCTTGATGCGGATGGACCGGAACTGTATAAGCGCAAAAGAAGATGGCTGATAAAGCAAAGCCACATCTATGCCTCGTTCATCAGGCGAATCGGTCATCACATAATCATAATTTACACCGCGAAGAGCTGAACGCCGGGTTAAATCAAACAGCACACTATCGTTCTCCACTTCGCAAAGCGCCACAAAATCGGGAACATGCCAGGACTTCTCCGAGGGTCTTGAAGGATTATCTGGGGAGGCGGTACCAACAAGCGACAAATCTTCATAACCCAAAGCCACTATAGTCTTGGAAAGATTTGCCAGCTTGCGCCAATAGCGATAAGGCGTCCACTTATAACTGCTCTGCGGCAGGAATTCATAGTCATTCTTCAGCGAATCATGCCTCGTATCGAAGAGGTTTTCGCAGTTCAACTCCACAAAAGTGAGGAAACTTGATAAGATGAGAGTGAAAAACATAACATTTTATTTTGTATTGTCAACGATTTGATGTATCTTTGCAGTCAGTTTACAATGGTCCTATAGTTTAACGGATAGAACGGAGGTTTCCTAAACCTTTGATCCGAGTTCGATTCTCGGTGGGACCACGTACTTTCCTTATCATTCCAGAGATGATAAAACAATAAAGGTCGCTCCTGACAATCAGGAAGCGACCTTTATTATTTTTATATTCTTTCCAGTATCTTTCTCTATCCGACATACATCGGACAGAGAAAGAATGAAGAGTTTCTGATTACTTAACTTCTGCAACCTCCTCAGCTGGCTCTTCCTTAATCTTACGACCAAGAACGATGTAAGCCATAGGAGATGCAATGAAGATAGATGACAATGTACCGAATACAACACCCAGGATCATTGCGAATGAGAAGCTGCGGATGCTGTCACCACCGAGGATGCAGATACAGAGCAACACGAGCAATGTAGATGTAGACGTATTGATGGTACGAGCCAATGTCTCATTGATAGATGCATTGAAGAGCTGCTGACGGTCGCCCTTAGGATGCAACTTCAAGTTCTCACGGATACGGTCGAATACAACCACCTTATCGTTGATAGAGTAACCTACCACGGTCAGGATAGCACCGATGAAGGTCTGGTCAATCTCCAATGAGAATGGAACGAGACCCCACAGGAGTGAGTAGAAACCGATTACTGTCAAGGCATCAAATGCCAAAGCTACTGTAGAACCTACAGAGAAGGCCACGTTGCGGAAACGTATCAGGATGTAGAGGAAGATAGCAATCAATGCGAAGAGCACACTATAGATAGCACCCATAGTGATATCCTTAGCCACAGAAGGACCTACCTTTGTACTACTGATAATAGAACCACCCTGACGAACATCTGGGTTCTTGAATGCCTCAACACTCTTCTGAGAAACCAGGTTAGCCTTCTTCAAGGCGTTGTAAAGGATAGTCTCTGCCTCATCGTCAACAGTTGGACTGTTGCTCTCAATCATATAGTTGGTAGATACACGGATGGTCTTGCCATCTGTACCGATAGCGATAGCGCCAGTAGTTGCCTTGGTGCCGTCTGCATTGACGAATGCATCGCCAAGAACAGTACGAATCTGCTCAGGCTCTACAGGATTCTCGAACTGTACCACATAGTTACGACCACCAGTGAAGTCGATACTCTTACTCAAGCCACGAACAAAGAAGCTACCGATGAATACCACAGCTGCTACGATGGCAATGGTGAAGGTAGTCTTGTACATAGACATGAACTTATACTTCTTGCCCTGCATCAGGTTGTGAGAAACAGGAGTATCAAACTTGCAGTGCATCCACTTATCGTGGTTCAACTTATAATCGTAAACCAGACGAGTCAGGAACACAGCAGTGAAGAATGAAACTACGATACCGATGATCCATGTAGTAGCGAAACCACGGATAGGACCTGTACCGGTAATCAACAGGATAACACCAGTAATCAAAGATGTCAAGTTAGAGTCGAAGATAGCAGAGAAAGCGTTGCCATAACCGGCAGCTACAGCCTGCTTCATACCCTTGCCAGAGCGGAGCTCCTCCTTGATACGCTCATAGATAAGCACATTGGCATCCACGGCAGTACCCAGAGACAAGACCATACCGGCAAGACCAGGTAACGTCAGAGCCGCCTGGAAGGACGTCAGAATACCCAGCGTGAAGAATACGTTGACGAGCAAAGCCAGGTTAGCCATCATACCAGGAATGACATTGTACATCATCACCATGTAAACCATCAGGAGTACGAAAGCTACAACGAATGATACAATACCCATCTGGATAGACTGTGCACCGAGTGTAGGACCTACAACCTCCTCCTGAACGATACGTGCAGGAGCTGGCATACGACCAGACTTCAATGTGTTAGCCAAGTCCTTGGTATCCTC
>OLWK01000725.1_pt1 | contig 17965 bp, 14 predicted proteins | sample 1674141 | NCBI WGS metagenome assembly OLWK01 (sample SAMEA103958148, study PRJEB25191) | human gut metagenome | reverse complement strand
AGCCAAACAGCAAAAGGTCACGCGAAACCGCGTACCAGCGGCACGGCACCGCGAATCGCGGAACGGTGCAATCCATACGCGCAGACGGCAGATACTTCATGAATCCGGCAAGCATTGATTTTCCTTGCCTGATTTCGAGCCTGTTTTTCCTGAAAATCCTTGCAAATCCGGCTCGTTCGCAAAGTATTTACAGTTCCATTTGAAAAACCGCCTTGACAATATTCATCGGAGTTTGATGTGGCGAATATCTACAAATGGATGTTCAAAACGTCCTGTGCCATCCTTATTCTGTCAAACACATTCAATATCGTAATGGCCGTGTTTGACGTGTCCCAGAGCGTGATTGCACAATCGGCGGGGCTGATCCAGGGTTCCACGGACATTACGCCGGATATGCTGACCCAGCTTGAAACGACGCTGGAGGGTATGGATTTAGGGCCGCTGTTGGGCCTGTGGCTCCAGTCCTCCATTATCGGCGTTACCATGTGGGCGCTGAATATCATTATTTTCGTGCTGGTCTATGGCCGCATGATTGAAATATATCTGCTCACCAGCCTGTCCCCCATCCCTGTGGCGACCCTTGCCAACCGGGAATTGGGACACACGGGCCAGAACTATCTGCGCTCGCTGTTCGCCGTGGGATTCCAGGGGATGCTCATTCTGGTGTGCGTGGCAATTTACGCGGTGCTTGTCCAGGGGATCGCCACAGGCGGAGATCCCATCGGGGCGATATGGGGCACCGTGGGCTATACGGTTTTGCTCTGCTTCATGCTGTTCAAAACCGGGTCTATCAGCAAAAGTATCTTTGGCGCACATTAGAAAGGGGCGTGATTATGGCCGATACTTCCGCTTTGGGACAGAGTGTCCCGAAGTCCCAGGAGGGACTTTTCCTTATGGACGGGATCGAGGGGCTGCTGTCCTTACCCCGTCATTCGGTGGATATGCTTTTGACCGATCCGCCCTACGGCACGACCAAAAACTATTGGGATGTGCCTTTGCCGCTGGATGCGCTGTGGGAGGCGGTGCGCTGGGCGGTCAAGCCCAACGGCGCGGCCCTGTTCTTCGCTCAATGCCCCTATGACAAGGTGCTGGGGGCGTCCAACCTTTCCATGCTTCGGTATGAGTGGATATGGTACAAGGAGCGCGGGACAGGCTTTCTCAATGCCAACCGCGCCCCGCTGAAAAAGTCGGAGAACATTCTGGTGTTCTATCAGAAGTCCCCGGCCTACTTCCCGCAGTTTACTTATGGGGAACCGTACAGCAAGGTACACGCCCGCAAGGGCTCCAGTCCCAACTACGGCAAGTTTGAACGCCAGGGCTCGGCATCCAATGACGGGCGGCGCTATCCGGGGAATGTGCTGTTTGTGCAGACGGTGGCGCATCCTGCTCACCCCACACAAAAGCCCGTGGAGCTGTGCGAGTATCTCATTAAAACCTACACCCGCCCCGGCGAGGTGGTGGCAGATCTCTGTGCTGGCTCCGGGACAACCGCCGTGGCCGCTCTCAATACGGGCCGCCGCTTCGTCTGCTTTGAAAGCGCCCCGGCCATCTATGGCCCCGCCGTCCAGCGCATTGAACGGGCGCGGCTGGCCGTGGCCCGTGGCGAGAAAGGAGAATGACCATCGGTAAATATCCCATCATATACGCCGATCCCCCTTGGCGGTACGCCCAAAAGGGGTTGCAGGGGGCGGCGGAGCACCATTACCCCACCATGAGTATCAATGAATTGTGCGCGTTGCCTGTGGCCGAGCTTGCGGCCCCGGACAGCGCACTTTTTATGTGGGCGACTTTTCCCCAGCTCCCGGAGGCCCTGCGGCTCATAGAGGCGTGGGGCTTTACCTATAAAAGCGTGGCCTTTGTCTGGCTGAAAAAGAACAAAAAAGTGGATAGCTGGTTTTACGGGCTGGGCTTCTGGACGCGGGGCAACGCTGAAATCTGTCTGCTGGCAACACGGGGCCACCCCAAGCGGCAGGCGGCCAATGTCCACCAGTTTATCATTTCTCCCATTGAAGCCCACAGCAAAAAGCCCGACGAGGCCCGGGACAAGATCGTGGCCCTCATGGGTGATCTGCCCCGTGTGGAGCTGTTCGCAAGACAGACCCCACCCGGCTGGGATGTGTGGGGAAACGAGGTGGAGCCCACGATCCCGGACTTTGGGACAAAGTGTCCCGAAGTGAAAAACGGCAGAAAGGAGGCCAATCATGCCGTATGTGAATGTACCTAACGACCTATCCAAAATCAAAACCAAAATCGCCTTTAACCTCACCAAGCGCCAACTCGTCTGCTTTGGCGGCGCGGCGTTGGTGGGCATCCCGGCCTATCTGTTTTCCCGGAGCTCCTTTGGCAGCACCGGGGCCATGTTCGTCATGCTGGTGGTGATGCTCCCGGCGTTCATGCTGGCGATGTATGAGCGGGATGGCCTGCCCTTTGAAAAGGTGGTGCGGAACATCATTCGGGCCAAGTTCACCCGGCCCGGCATCAGACCGTACAAAACGCAGAATATCTATGCTCCGTTTGCGGGAAAGGAGGAGCCTATTGCAGACAAAAAGCAAACCCAAAAAGCGCGGCACCGCAAGGGCCGCTAAAGGCCGGGCCGGACTTTCGGCCCAGCAGACCATCCCCTATATCGCCATGCACCCGGACGGCGTGTGCCAGCTCCCCGGCGGCGTCTACACAAAGACCGTGGAATATGAGGACATCAACTATTCCGTAGCATCCACCGAGGATCAGACTGCCATCTTTGGCGGCTGGAGCTCATTCCTCAATTACTTTGATAGCTCCCTGCCGTTCCAGCTTTCCTTTATCAACCGCCGTTCCCGTGACCGCAGCCGCTACAAGGTGAATATCCCGCCCGCCGAGGATGACTTCAACAGCGTCCGGGAGGAGTTCACCTCCATGCTGAAAAACCAGATTGCCAAAAGCAACAACGGCATTGAACGCACAAAATATATCACCTTTGGCCTGCCTGCCGAGGGCGTGGCCGAGGCCCGCCCCCGTCTGGAGCGTGTGGAGGCCGATGTGATGGGCAACCTCCATCGGCTGGGCGTTCAGTCGGAGCCGCTGGACGGGCGGGATCGTCTGGCCCTGCTCCATAGCCAGATGCACCCCGGCAACCGGGAGCCGTTCCGCTTTTCGTGGAGTGACATTCCCAAACACGGCCTTGGCACCAAGGACTACATCGCCCCGGACAGCTTTGACTTCCGGGACAGCCGCACTTTCCGGGTGGGCCGCTATTGGGGTGCGGCGTCCTATTTGCAGATTTTGGCGTCGGAGCTCTCTGACAAGCTCCTTGCCGAGATTTTGGAATTGGACGCAGAGCTGACCGTGACCATGCACATTCAGACGGTGGATCAGCTCAAGGCCATTAAGACCATCAAGGGAAAAATCTCCGACATTGGCCGCATGAAAGCCGAGGAACAGAAAAAAGCCGTCCGCGCAGGGTACGATATGGAGATTTTGCCGCCTGACCTGATTACTTTCAGCAAGGACGCGGCGGAGCTTTTGGCCGATCTCCAGTCCCGCAACGAGCGAATGTTCCTGCTGACCTTCCTCATTCTCAACACGGCGGACACGCCCCGGCAGCTTGACAACAACATCTTCCAGACCTCCAGCATCGCGCAGAAATATAACTGTGCGCTGACCCGGCTGGACTTCCAGCAGGAGGAAGGACTGATGAGCAGCCTCCCTCTGGGGCTGAATCAGATCGAGATTCAGCGGGGCTTGACCACCTCCAGCGTGGCGATTTTTGTGCCTTTCACCACGCAGGAGCTGTTCCAGAACGGTTCGGAGGCGCTGTACTACGGCATCAACGCTCTTTCCAATAACCTCATCATGGTAGACCGGAAGCTGCTGAAAAATCCCAACGGCCTGATTTTGGGTACTCCCGGCAGCGGTAAGTCGTTTTCGGCAAAACGTGAGATCACCAATGCGTTTCTCATCTGCCCCAAGGATGACATCATCATCTGTGACCCGGAGGGTGAATATACGCCGCTGGTGGAGCGTCTGCACGGTCAGGTCATTAAGCTGTCGCCCACCGGCAAGGGCTACGACGGTTCGCCCTGCTACATCAATCCGATGGACTTGAATCTGGATTACAGCGACGATGATAACCCGCTGAGCCTGAAATCCGACTTCATTCTGTCGCTGTGCGAGTTGATCGTCGGCGGCAAGGATGGGCTTGCCCCTGTGGAAAAGACCATCATCGACCGCTGCGTGCGCATCGTCTACCGGGACTACCTCAATGACCCGAAACCGGAGAATATGCCGCTGCTGGAGGACTTGTATAACGCCCTCCGTGCGCAGGATGAAAAGGAAGCGCAGTACATCGCCACTGCTTTGGAAATCTACGTCACCGGTTCTCTGAATGTGTTCAACCATCACACGAACGTGGATGTGAATAGCCGCATCGTCTGCTACGACATCAAGGAGCTGGGTAAGCAGCTCAAGAAAATCGGGATGCTGGTGGTGCAGGATCAGGTCTGGAACCGTGTGACCATCAACCGCGCCGCCCATAAAACGACCCGCTACTATCTTGACGAGTTCCATCTTCTTTTGAAGGAGGAACAGACGGCTTCGTACAGTGTCGAAATCTGGAAACGCTATCGCAAATGGGGCGGCATCCCCACCGGGATCACGCAAAATGTCAAAGACCTGTTATCCAGCCGCGAGGTTGAGAACATTTTTGAGAACAGCGATTTCATCTATATGCTCAATCAGGCCGCTGGCGACCGGCAGATTCTCGCAAAGCAGCTCAACATTTCGCCGCATCAGCTTTCTTATGTGACCCACTCCGGCGAGGGCGAGGGGCTGCTGTTCTACGGCAACACGATCCTGCCCTTCATTGACCACTTCCCGAAGGACACCGAGCTGTACCGCGTCATGACCACCAAACCGCAAGAGGTGGCGTCGGCATGAAAAGAGAACCGCGTTTGCAGTTTTCCGACGCCGATCTTGCCGAGCCGAAGCTGGAAAAGCCCATCAAGCGGGTGAAAAAAGCGGAGGCCAAGGCGGATAAGGCGCAGGCGAAAATCCCCAAGAAAACCGTGGTCAAAAAGGAACGCGGCTTTGATCCTGCCACCGGCAAGGTCAAAACGCAGCTCCGTTTTGAGGAAGTGGATAAGAAAAAGCCGCCCTCAAAGCTGACCCATGCCGTGCAGGATGCCCCCGCCAACTTTGTTCTCTCTCAGGTTCACCGGGAGGTGCGGCAGAGCGAGGATGACAATGTAGGCGTAGAGGCCGCGCACAAGGTAGAGCAAGCCGTGGAGAGCGGCGGGCGGCTGGTGCAGTCTGCCCACCGTGCCCATCAGCTCAAGCCTTATCGTGCTGCCATCCGTGCAGAGAAAAAGCTGGAACGAGCCAATCTTGACGCGCTCCAGAAGAAAGCAGAGATCGACAGCCCCACCAGCAATCCCGTTTCCAAATGGCAGCAGAAGCAGGCCATTAAGAAGCAGTATGCCGCTGCCAAGCACAATCAGGCGGCGCAGACTACGGCAAAGGCGGCAGAGAATACCGCCAAGGCCGCGAAAAAAGCCGCTGAAAAGGCTGAGAAAGCGGGCAAATATGTGTGGGAACACCGGCGCGGCTTTGCCATTGCCGCCGCGATTCTGCTGATGCTGGCGTTTCTGCTCAACGGCCTGTCCTCCTGCTCGGTGATAATGGATGGTGTCGGCTCCGGGATCGCGGCCAGCACTTATCCATCGCAGGACGCCGATATGCTGGGCGCGGAAGCGCAGTATTGCGAAATGGAGGCAGAGCTTCAGCGCTACCTCGACACCTACGAAAGCACCCATGACTACGATGAGTACCACTTTGATCTGGACACCATCGAGCATGACCCCTATGTACTCATTTCCATAATTACGGCGCTGCATCAAGGGGAATGGACGCTGGATGAGGTGCAGGGTACGCTCCAGATGCTCTTTGACCGTCAGTACATTTTGACCGAGGATGTGGTGGTGGAAACCCGCTACCGCACAGAAACCGACACATGGACGGACGCGGACGGCAACACCCATACGGACACCTATCAGGTGCCGTATGACTACTACATCTGCACGGTCACGCTGGAAAACTTCAATCTCTCCCATGTTCCCGTTTACATTATGAGCGAAGAACAGCTCGGAATGTATGCCACCTATATGGCCACCCTCGGCAACCGTCCCGACCTGTTCCCCGGTTCAGGCTACATCGGCAAGTATGTGGAGGGCAGCTATACCGACTACGACATTCCCCCGGAGGCGCTGGACGATGAGGTATTCGCCGCCATCATCAAGGAAGCGGAAAAATATCTCGGCTACCCCTATGTTTGGGGCGGCAGCAGTCCCTCCACCTCGTTTGACTGTTCGGGCTTCGTCAGTTGGGTCATCAATCATTCCGGTTGGGATGTGGGCAGACTGGGCGCGCAGGGACTTTGCAATATCTGTACGCCTGTATCCTCTGCTAACGTCAAGCCGGGCGATCTGGTGTTTTTCACCAGAACGTATGATACCCCCGGTGTCAGCCATGTGGGTATCTACGTCGGCAACAATATGATGATCCACTGCGGAGATCCGATCTCTTATGCAAACTTAAATTCAAACTATTGGCAGTCCCATTTCTACCGCTATGGGCGCTTGCCGTAAAGGAGAGTGAACGATATGAACCCGAAAATTATGAAGCTCCGTGGAGAGCTGGAGAAGAACAAAGGCAAAATCTCTGATCTGCAAGGCCGCAACCGCGAGCTGGAAAAGCAGATTCGTGAGCTGGAGGACACCGACATCATCGGCATGGTGCGTGAGAACGGCATGACGATGGAGCAGTTTGCCGAGCTGTTCCGCCGTATGCAGGCCGCGCCTGCACCGGCCACTTCGGAAAAGGAGGCGTTGAACCATGACTAAGAACACACCGCGCATTTTTATCAGTCTGCTGCTGATGCTCCTGTGTATCGGGATTCTCCCCGTTTCCGCTTTTGCCAGCAGCGGCGACTATCCCGATGATACGCTGCCTGCCGTCGAAAGCAGCGCCGCAGACACGCAGGAAACAAAACAGATCGGCACGGTCACGACCAACGGCGGCAACCTGAACGTCCGCACCGGCGCGGGACTGGACAACACCGCGTTTACGCAGCTCCCCAACGGCACGGTGGTCGATGTGATTGGCAGGGACGGCGATTGGGTAAAAATCCTGCTACCCGCCCGTGTGGGCTATGTGTACGGCAGCTATCTGACCGTCACCGACGCCGCCGACAGTACCGTGAGCATCGGCGGCATTACGCTTCCGCTTGATGAAAAAGAGCTGACCGACCTCTGGCAGCTCCTTGTTGGCAGCATGACGGGCGGCAGCGACGCGCTGACACCGGACGGCAATCTGACGCTGATCGACGATATTGGCTCCAGCACCAAGGCAGGAAAACAGTTCATTACGTTGGAAAGCAAGAACGGCAATACATTTTACCTGATTATTGACCGTGACGATGAGGGCGAAGAAACCGTCCACTTCTTGAATCAGGTGGATGAGGCTGACCTGATGGCGCTGACCGGCGAGGAAGAAACGCCCGCCACTTGCTCCTGCACCACAAAATGCGTGGCCGGTACGGTCAATACATCCTGCCCCGTCTGCGCGGTCAACATGACCGAGTGCGTGGGCAAGGAGGCAAAGCCCGAAGCCCCCACCGAGCCGACAGAACCCGCCGCCGAGGAACCGGAGAAAAAGAGCGGCGTGGGCGGCATCCTTGTCGTTCTGCTGATCGTCGCGCTGGGCGGCGGTGCCGCGTTCTACTTCTTCAAGCAGAAAAAGGCCAAGCCGCAGACCAAGGGCAGCGCCGATCTGGACGATTATGACTACGGCGAGGACGAGGACGAATATGAGTTTGAGCCGTATGAGGACGAACCGGAACAGGATACTACGGAGGATACAGACGCATGAGATATTTCACCAATAATCCGCTGGAACGCCTGATGATGCAGAAGCCGAAAGCAGCGCGGGAGGACAGCCCTCCCGACGCTGCCAAGGAACACTTCTGCTACGGCTGCAAGCGCTTCGGACAGAGCTGCGTTCGCCCCTGCTACCGTGACGTAAAGAGAATGGAGGCTGCACCATGCTCCTTGTGATCGCCGAAAAACCCTCCGTGGCGCAGAGCATCGCCGCCGTGCTGGGTGCTAAATCACGGCATGACGGGTATCTGGAGGGCGGCGGGTACATCGTGTCGTGGTGTTTCGGGCATCTGGCAGAGCTGGCCGACGCCGCCGTTTACAATGCCGATGATGCCAAATGGACGCTGGCGGCGCTGCCCATCATTCCTACCTCGTTCCGCTTCATCGTCCGCTCTGAAAAGCAGAAGCAGTTTGACATTCTGCGGGAGCTGATGCGCCGGGAGGATCTGACCGAAGTGGTCAACGCCTGCGACGCAGGGCGCGAGGGCGAGCTGATCTTCCGCACGGTCTACTGCCTTGCGGGATGCTCCAAGCCCATCTTGCGGCTTTGGATTTCCTCTATGGAGGATGATGCCATCCGCAACGGCTTCCAGCAGCTTAAGTCTGGGCGTGACTATGACGGCCTGCATCAATCTGCCCTGTGCCGTGCCAAGGCCGATTGGCTGGTGGGCATCAACGCCACGCGGTATTTTTCCCTGACGTATGGACGCACATTGAACATCGGGCGCGTCATGTCGCCCACGCTGGCGCTGCTGGTACAGCGTGAGGCGGAGATCTCCGCATTTGTGGCAGAACCGTTCTACACCGTCCAGCTCGATTGCGGCTTTCCCGCCGCGACAGACCGAATGAAAGACAGAAAGGATGCCGATGCCATCGCCAACGCCTGCAAGGGCAAGGCAGTAACCGTCAAAAGCGTGGAGCGCAAGGAAAAGTCTGAGAAAGCGCCCGCGCTCTACGATTTGACCTCCCTCCAGCGCGACGCCAACCGCGTTCTCGGCTACACCTCTCAGCAGACCCTCGACTATCTCCAAGCGCTCTATGAAAAGAAGCTCTGTACCTACCCGCGCACCGACAGCCGCTTCCTGACCGACGATATGGAGGGCAGCGTCCCCGGCCTTGTCGCCGCCGCTGCCGCTGTCTGCGGCATGGAGAAGCCTCCGACCATCTGCGCCAAGCAGGTATGCAGCAGTAAAAAAGTCACCGATCACCACGCCATTGTTCCCACCATCAGCGCGGAAAAGGTAGATATGGCCTCTCTGCCGCTGGGCGAACGCGAGGTGCTGAAGCTGGCGGCAAGGGGCTTGCTTCGTGCGGTGGATGAACCACATCGCTACGCAGAAACGGTCATTACGGTGGACTGTGCCGGTCAGAGCTTCACCGCCAAGGGCAAAACCGTCCTTGCTCCCGGCTGGAAGCGCTATGAGCAGGAGCAGACGGAGGCAGCGCCCGCGCTGCCGGTGGTAACGGAGAATCAGACGCTTTCCGTATCTGCCGCGTCGGTCAAGACCGGAAAAACCACGCCGCCCAAGCATTTCACCGAGGATACGCTGCTGGCTGCGATGGAAAACGCGGGCAAGGAGGATATGCCAGATGATGCCGAACGCAAGGGCATCGGAACCCCGGCGACCCGCTCCGGCATCATTGAAAAGCTGGTGTCCTCCGGTTTTGTGGAGCGCAGGAAGTCCAAAAAGATCACAAATCTGCTGCCCACCTCCACCGGCACGGCGCTTATCACGGTTCTTCCCGAACAGCTCCAGTCTCCGCAGCTCACCGCTGAATGGGAGCACCGCCTGAAAGAGATCGAGCGCGGTGAAATCGCCCCGGACAGCTTCATGGATGGGATCGCCGCCATGCTGAATGAGCTGGTGCAGACCTACAAACCCATCCCCGGTGCGGAAGTCCTGTTCCCCTCCGGGCGTGAGGTAGTCGGCAGGTGTCCCCGCTGCGGGGCCGAGGTAACGGAATCGCAGAAGGGCTTTTTCTGTGAGAATCGTTCTTGCGCATTTGTCCTCTGGAAAAACAGCCGATTCTTCGCCGCCAAGAAAAAGGCGCTGACGAAATCTCTTGCCGCTGCGCTTTTGAAAAATGGCCGCGCCCCGCTGAAAGGCTGCTACTCCGAAAAGACCGGGAAAACCTATGATGCCAGCGTTCTTTTGGAGGACGATGGGCAACGCGCGGGCTATAAGCTGGTGTTCGACAATGGCTGATGCGCCGCGTATGGATCACAAGCAGCTCCGCCGCGCCAAGAAGCTCATTCGGAAGCTCTGCTGTAATTACGATCACGGCAACTGCCTCGCGCTGGATGATGGAGAGCCTTGCGTCTGCGTACAGGGTATTTCCTACTCGCTGCTGTGCAACTGGTTCCGAAACGCGGTGCTTCCCGCCGACCATGAGCTGCTGGCCGACGTGATGCGGGAAAGACCTGGAAAGCGCTGCACCGTCTGCGGCAAGCCGGTCTATTCTTCCTCCAACCGTGCCAAGTATTGTCCTGCCTGCGCCAAGCAGGAGCGCCGAAAGCAGGACGCCAAACGGAAGCGTGAACAATACTGGAACCTCCGCAGATAGAGGGCGTAAAAGCCCCGTGCCGCAAGGCTTTTTCCATGCGGAATCACAAGGGGCTGCGTCATTCTATCCGCAAGCTCAAAAACAACGTCTATCTGCGGAGAATCGCCCCTGTGCAGGATGTGTTTTCTTCTGCGCAGGGGCGCTATTTTTTCTGAAAGGAGATCATCATGGCTGAAAAACAAACCAGCAAAGACCGGATGCGGGAGATCGTTGACAGCATCGAAAATGGTATCAAGGAGCTGTTCGAGAGCGATAAGTACCGGCAGTATCTCTCCACTATGAGCCGCTTTCACCGCTACTCGGTCAATAATACCATGCTCATCTATATGCAGCGCCCCGACGCCACCCATGTGGCGGGCTTCAACAAGTGGCGCGATCAGTTCGGCAGGAACGTCCTGAAAGGCGAAAAAGGCATTCGCATCATCGCTCCCACTCCCTATAAGAAAAAGGTCGAGGAAATCAAGACCGACCCCGAAACCAATGCGCCGGTGCTGGACGCAGACGGCAAGGCCATCATTGAGGAAAAGGAAATCCGTATTCCTATGTTCAAGGTGGTGTCCGTCTTTGATGTGTCACAGACTGCGGGAAAGCCCTTGCCCCAGCTTGTCGCCGATCTGAGCGGCAATGTGCAGCGGTATGAGGTTTTCATGGAGGCGCTGCGCCGCGCTTCTCCCGTTCCGATGGAGATAAAGCCCGTTGCGCGGGATACGGACGGCTTTTTCAGCATTAAGGCGCAGAGCATCACCATCCGCGCCGGTATGAGTGAGGTGCAGACGGTATGCGCCGCCGTCCATGAGATTGCCCACGCCAAGCTCCACGACTACGAACACATGACGGAGCTTGCGGACGATGGTGAGACGATCCTTGTCCCCGGCGAAAAGAGCCGCAACACCGAGGAGGTCGAGGCCGAAAGCATCTCCTATGCGGTCTGCCAGTATTACGGCATTGAAACGGGCGAAAACAGCTTCGGCTATATCGCCACATGGTCAAAGGGCAAGGAGTTGAAAGAGCTTCGCGCCAGTCTGGAAACCATCAACAAGACGGCTTCCGAGCTGATTACGGACATTGACCGGCATTTTGCGGAGATTTGCAAGGAGCGCGGCATTTCTGTGGAGAAATCCGAGCAAGCGGAAAGCCAATTAAAAGAGAACAGCAATATGTCTGCGGCTGACTTGGCAAAAAGCATTTCAGAGCTGTATCTCGATGCGAATGGCCTTGCCTTTCTCAGCGAATTTGCAAGTCAGGAAGATTGCCTCCAGCATTTCTACGAAGATCTGTTGACAGGAGCAGATGAGATAAAAGGCTTCCTGTCCGAAACACTTGAGCAGAGCGATGAATACGCGCACAGAGCGAATGAGCTGCTGTTGGAAGTTGAGGCATTTCAGAAAAGTCACACTTCCTTAAAGGAACTCGACGCTAATGAGCGTTGGTATGCGGTTGATGGTGGGAGCAAGCATCTTCGCATAACAGAAGATGGTGCAAAATATGCCTATGAACTTTACGACAAGGACACTCTACACCTTCTGGAAAGCGGAACAGTACATGACGATGATGTAAACTTTCTTTTGGCGGCTGCGATTCGTATCTGCGAAACACATGGCTATGATAAGACCGTGCCGTTTGAAGTTTTGTCAAACAAGTTTGCAGGGATTTTGTACTCACTCGAATTGTCATCGGACGACAATCAGGTTGTTCACGAGGAGGCCGGTTCTCGTGCCGCAGGCACACTTCCAACTTCGCCAGAGCTGGAACAGGCCACCCCGATGCCCGACCCCACGCTGACGGTGGACGATATGCGCAGCTATGGGTATCTGGACGGCGATATGCTCCCGCTTTCCAAAGACCGGGCGCTGGAGCTGCTGGAGCATGACATCACGGTTTATATGCTCCATCCCGACAACGCCGAAGAAATGGTTTTTGAGGCCGAGGACATCATCAAGCATGACGGAATGTTCGGGATCACACAACCGGATTGGGATGCGGTCAAAGGCCATATCCCGCCCCGCGATGTGGAACAGCGCTTTTTGAACAGCCCCACCGATTCTATGGCGATCTACCAACTGCGCCGGGATGCGCCGGTGGAGCTGCGTTTTGCCAACCTCGGCAGTCTGGCCGCGCCGCCTGACCCGGCCAACTATGAAGCCGTCTATACCCGTGAGGTGTACCCGGACGATGATACCGGCAGAATCCTTGAAAACTTCTACTACATTTTCAACGACGAGCGCCCCGGCGATTTTGTGGGACACAGCCTCTCCGTCAGCGACATCGTTGCGCTGAAACAGGACGGCAAGGTATCCTATCACTACTGTGACAGCATGGGATTTCAGGAGCTGCCCGCCTTTCAGAAACCGGAGAATTACCTGAAAGCCGCCGAAATGTCGATGGAGGACGATTACGGCATGATCGACGGCATTATCAACAACGGCCCCAAACAGCCCACCGTCGCCGACCTTGAGGCACAGGTCAAGGCCGGTATGTCCATCTCCCTGATGGATTTGGCAGAGGCGGCACACCGGGAAAAGAAGAAATCTGTACTGGAGCAGCTCAAAAGCCAACCGGCCCAAGAACGTCCACACAAAACAGCGCCGAAAAAGAGCGCGGAAAAGGAGCTTTGATATGAACATCACCTTTGAAGAACGCCAGCTTATGAGCCTCTACAACACCGGCACCCGCACGGGCTTGATCGCGGCGCTGGAGGAAATGCGCGGCTACCTCGCTGCGGATGAAACGGAGCTGCGGGAGCTGACGGACAGCGCCATCGCAAAGCTGCGCAGGATGAGCGACGCGGAATATGACGCGCTCGACCTGTTCCCCGATTTTGAAAAGGAGGATATGGATGCCGAGTAAAGTACAGCTCTATGCGCAGATGGCAGACCGCACGGCGGAGCAGATCACGGGAAGCTACCAGAAGTGGACGGCATTTCTGACCACCGCCGCAAGGCTGTATAAGTACCCCTACAATGAACAGCTCATGATTTTCGCCCAGCGCCCGGAAGCCACGGCCTGCGCGGAATACGACCTTTGGAATAAGCAGATGCGCCGCTATGTGCGGCGAGGCAGCAAGGGCATCGCCCTTGTGGATACCAGCAGCGACCAACCCAAACTCCGATATGTATTCGATGTTTCCGATACCAGCGGCGGCGAGAACTCTCGCCGCCCTTATCTTTGGGAATACCGGCAGGAGCATCGTGAGGTGGTATCTGCGGCGCTGGAGCAGCGCTTTGACGTTTCCGGTGAAAACGGACTTGCCGATCAGATGGAGCGTGTGGCGGCGCAGCTTGTAGATGAATACTGGCACGACAACCGGCGCGATATTGTCGGCATCGTTGACGGTTCCTTTTTGGAGGACTATGATGAGTTCAACATCGGAGCCGCTTTTCGGAACGCCGCCGTTGTCAGCACCACCTATGCGCTGCTGTCCCGCTGCGGGATGCAGCCGGGAGATTACTTCGAGCATGAGGATTTTCTGAACGTCTTTGATTTCAACACCCCGCAGACCGTCGCCGCCCTTGGAACGGCCATCAGCCAGTCCAGCGAGCTGGTGCTGCGGCAGATCGAAGTCACCATCAAGAATTATGAGCGCGAGAAAATCGCGGAAAGGAGCGAAAGCCATGAGCGAACTGACCTACACCCGCAGCGGGGATTATCTGATTCCCGACCTGAGCCTGACAGAGCAGCCGCAAGCCCCGCTGGGCAAGTACGGCAGGATGCGGAAGGATTACTTGAAGGAGCATCGTCCGGTGCTGTGGAACAGCCTGCTGCTGTCCGAGAGGCTGTATCCCCATCTGCGGGAGATCGACGAGGCGGCGAACAACCGACTGGAACAGATGATGCCGGAGCTGATGAAGTCAGCGGGCGTGACGGAAGCGCTGAAAGCCAGCGACCCGATGAAGTGGGTAGGGCTGATGAACACGCTGAAAGCGCAGGCCGAGGAAACGATCCTCACGGAACTGGTGTTCAGCTAAATATGTTCGATGCCCCTGCTGGGGCGCAGATGTCCTTCTTCCCCTCAGAGGCAGAACAAATTCAATCCATCGCAGAAGCGGAGAGTGTAACACCCTCCGCTTTTTCTATGTTCATTTCTCAGGATGATATTGACCACATCCTGCGCGCGGGCGGTAATGCGGATGCAGCGCGGATGAAAATTGCTGCGGAATTCTCCAAGCAAAAACCTTTAGAGGATCGCGCGGCATTTCTGAAAGCTCTTTACCACGGCGGCAACGGCCTGATTACGGATAACGGCAGGTTTTCCGCATGGTACGGGGACGATGGTATCCATATTGCAACCGGAGATACCTCTCGCTATCTTCGTTCTGCCCAAGTGATAGGCTGGGCAGATGCGGCGGAGCGTATTGAGGAGCTTCTGGACGGCGGCGCATTTGCCACCAATCTTGAGGTCACGGAAGCCCCGCGCTATGAGCGGCTGGGTATTGCTGTGGATGTCTGGAACCTTTATCACGATTTCTCGGATGAAGCAAAGTCGCTGGGGTATCTGTCCTGCTTGGGTAATATCCATAGCACCAGCTTTCCAGAGGAAACGGAGCGTCTGACGGACGATCTGCTGAATCCGGCGTTCCGGGATAGGCTCCTGTCGGAATACAAGGTATTCATGGACGCCTACCGCGAAAACCGTGCGCTGCTGCGCTTCCATTACCACAAGTCGCAGGCACTTCTCACATGTTTAGAAGATTTGTCCCTTCCGCGAAAGGAATTCCGCTCCGATATGGAGGCTATTCCAGAAACCGGCAGGTTTATCACCGAAGATGAAATTGCGGCTTCTCTTGCAAATGGAAGCGGCTTTGAGGGTGGAAAGACCCGCATCTATGAGTTTTTCCAGACTCCGCACACGACAAAAGAGAGCGCTGATTTTCTGAAAAAAGAGTATGGCATCGGAGGACGCACCCATGCTGTATCCAGAGAAAGCGGCAGCTATGAAGATCACGGCAGCAAAGGCATCACGCTGAAAAAAGCGGGCTGTGCAGATGTTCAGATGAATTGGAACAAGGTCGCTTCGCGTATCTCTGAGCTAATTCGGATGAACCGCTATTTTACGCCAGACGAACAGGCGCTTTATGATAAGGCGCAGGCACAGGATGTGGTGCGAAACACCGCCTACGACAGCTATAACGCCATCAAGGAAGCCCACCCGGACAACATCGTGCTGTTTCAGGTGGGGGATTTCTTTGAAATGTACGGTGAGGACGCAAAACAGGCGGTGGAGCTGCTGGATATGAACCTGACCACCCGCAACATCCCCGGCGCTGGCCGTGTGGAGATGTGCGGTGTACCGTCGCACAATTTAGAGATGTATGTGGAGAAATTGCGCGATAAGTATGATGTGACGATTGCTGAAGCGCCGGACTTTAGAGGTGAACACCACATTTACACGCTGCGCTCTATCGACCATGAAGCAGAAGCCGCCATCGACGTACAGGAAACGGAGTTTGGCGCTGACGGTTCAAACGTGTTCCATGATCCTGCCGCCGATGTGACGCAGCCCACGGTACGGGAGCTGTTTGACGGGTACAAGCTGACCGTTGGCAACGCGCTTTCCAAAGATACGGCTTTTGTCAATGCCTGCCGCAATTCAGACCGCCAGAACGCTTATCTGGAGGGTGCGGACGCTATCCGTCGTATTGTCACGGCATCTGATGATCTCCAGCTTGTCCACCTGTACTTTGATATGCCCGCGTTCCATAACCGGCTGCATCAGGAGCTTTTGGAGGAACTGTATCCCACGCTGGCAGCGACGGTCGCACCCTCTCCCTATCAGATTACACAGGAGGACATTGACAACGCGCTTCTGGATTGGCACGACAACCTAAAGGGCAAGCAGGAAGTCGCACTATATATGCAGGCGCATGGGCGAGAACGCAGCACCGCCGCATGGCTGGCTGCAAAATATGGCTGGGAAGATAGCAAAACCCCCATGTATATCCATGTAGGAAACGCCGAGCCGGTGACGCTCACATGGGCGCAGGTACAGCGGCGGTTGGCACAGCTCATCCGCGAGAATAAATTTTATGATGAGAATGAGCGACTGCGGTTATTTTCACCTGACCGATACTCCATTCGTCTGCATCCCGGCGAGGGCGGAATTACCGGCATTTGGGATGAGGTGTTGGAACGGTTCTGCGGAGACGGGGAACAAACGCTCCGCTTTGCAGAACAGAATAACGCCATTGCTTACTTGGATGGCATCAAACGGGATATGGGAATTGAGCTATCCCCTCCGGCGTTTACAACACCGCTTGGCTATACTTATCATATTGGAGATCGTATTTCATCCATAGAGTTAGACCACATAGCAGCAGTCGGCGCTATCGCGCGTGTAGATGAAGATCACGTCTGGCACACGTTACCGAACGCACCCGGACAGGAGCCGGTCAGCATCGACCGCAATACCTTTGAACGCTACCTCGACACCAGATATTTCGAGGTTTCTGAACCGGAGCCGCAGCGCGTCATTGCGGCGCAGCACACAGAACAGCCAACCCCGGAGACGCCGCAAGCGGTTCAAACCCTTATGGGGCAGCGCGTGGAAATTGATGGTAAGCTCTATAATGTTGATTCCGCAGATGAAACTGTCGCGCATCTCAGCGTCGTTTCATCCTCCAGCGAGAGCAATCACGAGCCGGAACACAGAACCGAACCGGTTTCTGCTGTCCTCACACGAATTGCAGATCAGGGTCGTGAGCTTGCACCGAATATTTCGGCATATCAGGCGCTTCGTGCAGAGCATCCCGAAAAGCTCATCGGTGTCCGTGTCGGAGAACGGCTGCTTTTTTATGGCGCGGATGCAAAACGAGCCGCCAGCGCTTTGAATCGCCGCCTGCTGCAACGCGATATTCCCGGTATGGGCGAAACCGCTGTGACCGGCTATGATTTTGGACAATGGGCAAGCGCCGCAAAGCGGCTGCTGGAGCATGGACACAGCTTCGTGTTTGCGCAGCCAAATGAAACCGACGGCTATGATGTTATCAACGAGGCCGATGCCAAGGAGTATATCCCCATTGGCATGGAGCTGGAGATTGACGGACGGAAGTTTGTCATTGACAGCGTAAATTTCGGCACGGATGAAGTATCTCTGCGCGATGTGACTTTTCAAAACAGGCAGGGCTTTCCCATCTTCCGCGCTGAACACATTGCGTTTATACGCTCGTTTGTTGAAGAGCAGGAACGGGAGCAGCCGCAGCCTGTCACCAAACCCGTCGCGTTCTATCCTGCCGAGAAAACGCACTTGCCCTACGACATAGAAATCCAAACGCTGCACATCCCGGAACCGGAGCATGACCCGCCCTCTGCGGAACCCGCCGAGCCTGAACCGCCCGCCATGAGCGATGAAGAAAGGCTGATTCTGGAGCAGGAAGGGCGCGCGGCACTCTCGGAAATGGGCGAGTTTGTGCCTGATTTTGATGATGCCATCTCACAGGCTGAGATCGACGAGCCTCCCGCACACCGTCCTGCGGTATCTATCCCCGTTGACGGCG
>OLWK01000724.1_pt1 | contig 17971 bp, 20 predicted proteins | sample 1674141 | NCBI WGS metagenome assembly OLWK01 (sample SAMEA103958148, study PRJEB25191) | human gut metagenome | reverse complement strand
TCCGGCACTGCGCATGACCTCTTGCTGGATCGGCATCAAAGATTTCTGATTGGCAGCAGCTACCGCATTTACCTTCAAAGCTCTTCCGGGGCTGCGCTGCCGGGAGCGAGGATCCCCCATGGCGCACTGTTGGGGCTGGAGGATCTTGGGGAAAGCCGGGCCGAATCGGAGATAGACTGTCAGGCTGCTGCACAGGAAGGCTCAGATATCATAAAAACGGAGAGATTCAATGAGTAAGCGTAAGAAAGTTCCGAATTCCCACGATGGATATGCTGTTACCTGCAAAAAAACAGCGCACCGTTCCGTATTTACTAAGCAGAAAGGAATCTACAACAATGACTTTTGCAAAAACCTTTGGACAGCGTCATGTCCTCCACTTTCTGGACAGCCATGTTGACCTTTTTGGCTGCAAGGTCACCGCGGCATCTCCTGTCGGTTTGCGGGTGACCGATGGTGTACACCAGCTCTGCCTGAAAAGCACAGACGGCTGCATTCAGCGTGAAGATGATCCGAACAGTGTAGCGCCGGAGATCATTGAAGTCTACGGGAGCACAGCGCGCCGAACCGCTGTGACTAAACGCGGGGAATTGAGCCGGATGCCCCGCAGGCTTACGTTGCAGCAAACTGTGGAATTGCCGGAAAGCCTCTTGCGTCACTTTCTCTCACACCCGCAGCTCTCCGATGTTGATGTGCGCCGCCTTGTGGATACCGGAAGTGTGGATGCGGACGCTTACACGAGTATGCTCCTATGGTTTCTTGCGGCAGGCGGTGATGGGCACCGGCTCATTTTCGGCGGCTGTGACGAAGTAGGCGCCTATATGGAGTTGACCCTCTGGCACAACACCGCTCATGCGGAATCCTTCCAGTTCTATCTCAGCGATTACCCCTGTCCCGGCTACGCAGAATAAAAGGAGCTTGCTTATGAACATGGAAAAATTAGGGCAAATCCAGCTGCCCGCCCCGGAGGACTTCGATCCTCACCCCCGTCTGCTGCTCAATGGACGCGGTATTCACGCCGGAGAGACCTTCCATGCGCTCTTTCCGGATGGATGGCGGGAGATCACCATAGAAATGAGCTGGGAACCGGAGGGGCCCGGCTGCTGGTACATCTCCACCCCCGGTTTTACCCACATCTGTCCCATCGGTCTGTTCGTAAAGGAATAGGCCGAGACACAACATCTATAAAATACGCCGCGAATAAATACTATATATTGTGTTTCTTGCTTGACACGAGCTATATCCTGTGGTACAATGCCCCTGTAAATGAGTTTTGCGCAATTTCCCTTATCGGGGCATGGACTTAGATCCGTGTGTGGAGCGATCCACCTGCGCACGCTGTCAGGTTTGTACGCAAGTGTCAGTAGGACGACTGTACCCTTATTGGGTATCTGCCGCTTTACTGGCACTTTTTATATATAAGTATTGCCCTCGCGGCAGAAAGGAGTTGTATGGCAGAAGTCCATGTTTTCGGTCGGGTGACCAATGACCTTCAGCTGAAAATGAGTCACAGGCAAGTCCCCTATGTGTCCTTCGGTCTGGTCGAATGGATCGGGCGCAGGGATACCGGTCACAGACAGTATTTTGAGGTCTGGGCATGGGGAACGGCTGCATTGTCGCTGGCGGATGCAGAGATCCACAAGGATTCCCGCATCTGGGTTCAAGGCTTTTTGGAGCTGGTGGACTGTACCAGAAACGGTGGAAGCGAAAAGGACAAGCGGCTGAAGCTCAGCCTGACGGGATGGCAGACAAAGCCTCCCCGTACAGCGCAGAGCCCCGCACGAAAGCAAAGCCCCGGCGCTGCCCAGCCGCCGCTGCCTCCTGTGGAGGTCGTGGACGGAGATCGGGAACGCCTGCCGGAATAAGCGTATTCCGGCAAAGTGAAAAAGAGGAACCGCATCATGTGTTTTAAGAGATTCTGGACACATACGCGGTTCCTCTTTTTTTGTTTTCCAGATTATTTTTGAAAGGTGGCAACTGAAATGAAAAAAGAATCTCCCCTTTGGAGCAGTATCTCGCTTCTCATCGGTATCGTGATCGCCATTCTCGCACTCATCCGCGGACGGATGCTTCTCCCCCTGCTGCTGGCGGTGTTTGCCCTTTGGCTGCTGTGGTGGCTCTTGACGCAGGCTCTTCCGCTCTGGCGCAATAACCGTGCCTACCGCGCAAAAGAGGCTCGGCTCCGCGAGCAGACTGCGGCGGCAAATGGCGGCGGTCAACTGGCAGACGCGCTGCTGTGCCATGTAAATTACCGGATCACCGCCATGCTCCACGCCGCATATCCCAACGCCCGTTGGGAGTGGCTGGCGGACAAGCCCTCCCGCTTTGCGGTGGAGGGCGGCACGGCCCGTATCCGCGTCTATGGTATTTCGGATTTTGATTACGCCGATGTGAAGCTGGATCAGAAGGCAAATCTGGACTGTTCGCTTGTCAAGCTCTCTCCGCTGGTGGCTGGGGCAACGGACACACAGCCGCCAAACCGGCAGCCGGTAAACCCCCGCGTCTGGTTTGAGACACGGGGCCGCGCCGTATTGGAGGCGCTGGTCACCGATCTGAACTCCAGAGGCCACAGCAGCCTGACCGTGCAGGAAAACGGTGAGGTTTTTGTGCAGGCCAAGGAAAACGAAGCGGAACCGGCAAAGGAAGCCTTTCTGGACTTTCCTGAAAAGGTCTACTGGCCGCAGCTGGTCAAGGTTTTGGAGGAGGAAGGCTATGCTGCCGACGCAAGAGACGCGGATATCCTCGTTTCCTGGTGAGCGGCAGAGAAAGGATGTGGAACAACAATGAAAACCGGACTTACCATCAAAGAGATGGCACAGGAGCTGCTGCGTCAGAGCAAGGCCAAGCAGGACTACCTGGTGAACACCGGAAGCCTGTCCCTCTCGGTCACCTCGGACGCGCCGCAGCTCCGTGTCACGGAGAATGGGCTGGATAAGATCACGCCCCTGGATATTCGCCAGACGGCGCACCGCCAGCTGGGAACCTACCTCGGCATCCCGCAGAAGTATTATGAGCTGATGCGCACGGACGCGCCGGAGCTTTTGGCCTATAACGCCAACTACTGGTTTTCCCAGAAAAACGAGCTTCGGACGCTCCGCACCATAGACGGCTGCGCCCGCGCGTTTCTCAGCAACCGCTACCGCCGCATTGACAATCTGGACATTGCCAGTGTAACGCTGCCCGTCATTGGGGAGCTGCCGGAGGCACGGTTCGTCAGCACACAGATCACCGACGATTTCATGTATATCAAGGTGGTCAATCCCCGCTTGCAGGCGGATGTCGTCCCGGGCGATGTGGTACAGGCCGGCGTCATCATCTCCAACAGTGAGACAGGACTGGGCTCCGTTACCATCCAGCCGTTGATCTACCGCCTAGTATGCTCCAACGGCATGGTGATCAATGACGCCAAGACCCGCCGTAACCATGTAGGCCGTGCCGCGACCAGCGATGAGGACTTTTCCATCTATTCCAATGAAACGCTGCTGGCAGACGATCACGCCTTTGTACTGAAGCTCAAGGACACTGTCCGGGCCGCCATCTCTGAGGCGAGATTCGCGCAGGCGGTGAATCGCATGCGGGAGAGCACCACAGCCATGCTGGATACCAAAAAGCTCCCCGCCATCGTCAAGCTGGCTTCCTCCAGCTTCGGCATTACGGAGGACGAGAGCAACGGCGTTCTGGAGCATCTGATCACCGGCGGCGATTTTTCCCTCTATGGACTTGCCAATGCCGTGACCCGCTTCAGTCAGGATGTTGAGAGCTACGACCGGGCAACGAAGCTGGAGGAGATCGGGTACAGCGTTATGACGATGTCGCCCGCCCTGTTCCGGCAGATGAACCGAACGGAACTGCTGGCCGCCTGAGCGGTCGGAACAATTTTAAGGAGGATATGATTATGTACGAACAGATCAACACCATGATGGAGACCAAGACCTCTTTCCAGATCCCGCAGCTCCTTGACGGAGACGACTTCACCAGTGAAGACCTTGCGGACGATATGGAGGGCCTGCGCCTGAGCTTCACCCGCATCAAGATCCCCGGCGGCGGGCACCTGCAGTTTGAGATCCCGTCCGGAAACCCGGATGTGCCGGACTATGCGCCCTATCTGGAGGGCGTCATTCTCTACAGCCACAACTCCAACGCCTACTGGCCGGAGGGCAGCGAGTACGATGATGACCAGCCGCCCCTGTGCCAGTCCTTCGATGGGAAGGTCGGCTACGGTGAGCCTGGCGGCACCTGCGCGGACTGCGTTCTCAACCAGTTCGGCAGCGATGGGAACAACAAGGGGAAGGCGTGCAAGAACATGAGAATGCTCTATCTGCTGCGCAGCGGTGAGTATATGCCCATTCAGATCGCGCTGCCGCCTACCAGTCTGACGCCCTATACCCGCTTCGTCAATGAAGCGTTCCTCTCCCGCCGCCGCAAGGTTTGTACCGGCGTGGTGCGGATCGGGCTGAAGAAGGCCGTCAGCGGCAGCCACGAATACTGCGTCGCCACCTTTACCAAGATCGCCGATTTCGCCGGGGAAGACCTGGCGCATATCCGCGCCTACGCGGATGGCTTCGTGGCGCAGATCAAGGACATCAACGCGCAGAGAGCGCAGGCGGGCGCCACAGCCTCCAGCATCATCGGAGACGGCGATGCCTCGCATCTGGAGTTGCCTGACAACGGCGCGCACTTTGCGTTAGGGGCGGTCATTGATGGAGAACGGGAAGAACTTCCCGCCTGATACGATCCCCCGCATTGAGGAAGAAAAACGGGAAACAGGGCCTCCGCCGGAGGCCCCTGTTCCCGTCCCTTTGACCGAAGCGCAGCGCCGCTTTGCCGCTCACTACCACGCCCTGATCTATGGATTTCTTCTGGAAAAGAAGCTGGAGATCCGGGAGTATTACGATATTGCGGCAATCGGCTATCTTCACGCTGTCCAACGCTATTTTACCGAAAAGAGTCTGCACAGATACCGCTTCTCCACGATCGCGTGGTGCTCTATGAACAGCAGCCTGAATACCTTCCGGCGTCAGGAGCAGCGGCGGAAAAGCCATGAGTTTTCCTATCAGGCTGCGCATCCGCCGCCTGACGACGCCTTTGATGCACTTCGGGCAAGATTGCTGCTGCACGACCTGTTTCTCCTCGCGGATAAAGAGCAGGCTCTTTTGATCCGCCACCGTCTGCACGGCTGCAGTCTGGCAGAAACCGCGCGGAGGGAAGGCATGAGCGTCAAGCGGGTGCGGCATCGGCTGAAAGCGTTGTACCGCGCCTATTTTGCGCAGGAAGAAACCAAACAGAAGGAGTTGTGACCCATGAAAAATATCCGTATTGTTCACGGAACCCTGATGTATCCGCTGGAGGTCGGCAGCCGCGCCCTCATCTTTGAGGAGGGACGGTATCTCCACACCTCTACGGTGATCGCCATTCATGGCGTGACGCCGCAGCAGATCCGTTTTGAGACGATGAACTCCCATTACTGCCTGCTGGCTCCCTCCTCGCCGGTCGCGGCTGATGTGCCGGTGACGGTCGTGGAGCAGGCGGCGTAACATTTTGGTTGAAAGGCACAGTACCGTTGTGGTGCTGTGCCTTTTCACTTTATCCAAGGAACAGGAGGTCGAAAAATGTATGTGTTAGAGTTTCGGACTGCCAACCGACATCACACTTGGCTGCGCTGCGCGATCTGTGAAACGAAAGCTCCGCTTGAGCGTGTGCGCCGGGGGCAGACGGATATGACGCGATGGCGTGTTCTGCGCCTTCCCGGAACGGTGCAGGCCGCCTGCGCAAAATGGAGAAGCGTACCGCTGATGCGGTACGGCCAAAAATCCGCATAATGGTTTGAAAGGAGCATTTACCAACATGAAATACTGCAATCCGGACACCTGCTCGGAATGCCTCTATATCGGAGAGGGCGACAGCATCTGCGAGATCTCCCATGAACTGGTGTTGGACAACTGGCAGAGCGTCCCCCATACCATTCCCCAGGAGTGTCCGTTTCGCTGGCAGATTATCCGGCAGCACCGAAAAGCGGTGCGCAGAAGATGAATGAGACCGTCAAGCAGCCGCTGGATCTGCCATTTGGGGCCTATGAGCCACAGTTATCCGCATCCATTGATCTGGAGCGGTACCTTTCCAGCGAGGTGTTGCTGCATGTATTTGATCTCAGTGGCACCCATGAGGTGAAAACCTGTTACGGCGATGTCGTAAAAATCGTCAACGCTCTGCGGGACTACGCAAAGCTGTTGGAGCTGGTGTGCGACGAGTGGGATCTCGGCGGCTTTCACCGGGCAACCTATGAATATCAGGCAGAAAAGCTCCGTCAGATCGCGGATAAGCTTCAACGCGGCATCGGCTATGATTACGATGACGCCGTGCGGAAGTGTCAAAAGCTGCGGAGAAAAAAGCTCCGCAACGCAGACGTGGGAGAGGAGGCGATGGTTCTTGCTGTCAAGCGCGGCTTTGAGCAGGCGCAGGCAAAAGCCAACAAGCCTTCTTCACCCGGTCAGAATGATGATAAGGAAGTGAACCGATATGAATGATATTTTATCCGGCACCTATAAAGGCAACACCTACCGCATTAAGGTGGAATGCTACCCGAATACCCCGGCGATCAAGGTGCAGCTTCTTCCGGTCAACGCCGGAGAGCGCATCACCATGACGCAGAACCTTGGTCAGCCGCTCCCCCGTTATCAGGCATTTCTCTGTGACGGGATGCTGGAGGTGGACAGCACCGCCTTCATGGACTATATGGAGGAAAATGATCTGGGCTACATCGTGGACTACAAGCGTTATGCGAGGGCTGTATCTCAGAGGAGTATCAGGTCACGGTGGAAAATCTGCGCTATGTGATGGAAAACCACTTTGGACTGGTTCCGTGTCCGGGGATATGAGCATGGAACAGAATCAACTGACCCGGGATCTCTACGCCGCAGGCTATACGCGGGAGGATCACCCCTCCTTCGTGTACTGGAGCGATTGGCAGAATTTCGGCTACCTCTTTGAGGCTCTATTGAAGTTTATATGGGAAACACCGTGCGGTCTTCTGGTCGCGGGGGAAAGCTCTCTCGGGCGTGGCCTTGCCTGCAGCGACGCCTCGTTCCAAGGCATCGATTACTGCCCGGAAAATGACAATCCACTGCTGCGCTGTCCCTATGAACGCAAGGACTGTCCACACAGCATCAGCGGCTTTCCTGTCCCTCTCTGCCCCTGCCACACCACTGGTAAGCGATATTCCTACGAGCAAAGCGCCGAGAGGGTGGAATCGGAGAGAAGTGAGAGACAGCACCGGCAGTACATGGAGATTACCGGCGGGGTCTACTGTGCCTGTGTGGTAGGCTGCAATGGCTATGAAGGCGGCCGTGTCGAAGTCAAATACGATGTGGAGCAGTGCATTCTCTGCCGCTGCCAGAACCCTGTCTGCGTCATTCGCAAGCAGAAGCGGGACCTGAGCCGCGCCAATATCTTTTATGATGTGCGCCGCACATGGATCACCCGCATTGGCTTTCTGGAGGAAAAGAAAGTACAGGTGACAAAGGGCGAGCGTGTGTTTCCCCATCCTGTGGCTCGAACGGACGCGGAGATCTGGTTGGAAATGAAAAAAGCGCACTTCAACCCGCTTTGGAGCAGCTCTGTGATCGACTCTCCACACCTGACACCAGAGGATCGGCGACAGACATTTTTCAGCAAAATGCACCGCCGGTACGGGGAGTATGATTACTTTGAATTTCACTATGATGTGGAGAATATCCGCATTGCCAAAAGTGAACAGAGAGATCTGCTGCAAGACCTGCGGGATGTGGCGGACGGCTTGGAGGTCGTCCATGCGGTCGATCTCAAGAAGGAGCAGGCTGCCAAAAAGCGGGAGTCCCGGCAGCGGCGCAGGGAGCAGAAGGAGCGGCGGCTGAATAAGCCGCGCTCTCCGGCTCCACCCAAGGAGGAACAGCTTACATTACTGACAGAGGAGGAACATTTCAGCAATGGCGATCAAACTGGCTGAACAGACGAATGGGCCCCATATTTTCATGCGGCTCCGTCTGGACAGCGGCCGCGTCGAGGAAATCGACGCTTACACCACAGAGAAAGGCTGGCGCTATGTTACCAGCGCAGACCGCACCCCGGAGGTGCGGCTGCGGATCATTGCGGCGTTTCATACGCTGTATTGACCTGCTTTCTATACATTTCAAGGGGAGGATGCCGGTTTTCGGTGTCCTCCCCCCTACTTGCACATAAGGATGTGATTCGAACATGAAATACGAATATTACCCGAAAAGACGGACGGAGCAGGAGCGCAGAGAGCTGAATGAGCAGATTCTCCGCCTGCTGCAAAGCGAAGCCTGTGAGCAGGCCGGTGTGACCGACGAGGATATTTTCAATCGCTATACCGGAGATGGCGGCCTGCATGGGCTGCGGCGCAGCGACTATGAAAACTACAACGCATTCAGCGCGGCGAAAAAGGAGCTGGAAAACGGCCAGTTTTTCACACCGCCGCCCCTCTGCGAAATGATCGTTTCGGCCCTGCGCCTCACCGACACAGCTTTGGTAGCAGATCTCACCTGCGGCATGGGAAATTTCTTCAATTTTCTGCCGAACGAGAATACTGCCTACGGCTGTGAGGTCGATCCCAATGCCTGCGCCGTTGCCCGAAAGCTCTACCCGCAGGCACACATCGTACAGGGTGACATTCGGGACTATGAGCCCCAAACGCATTTTGATGTTGTCCTGGGCAATCCGCCCTTTCACCTGCGCTGGATCATGCCGGACGCCACCGTTATGACTTCTCATCAGTATTACTGCCTGAAGGCGGCAAAGCTGCTCAAGCCTCTCGGTATCCTGGCAGTCATTGTGCCGGCGTCCTTTCTCGCTGACAGCTTCTCCGATAAAGGCGCCATCCGCATGATGGAGAGCCGATTCAGCTTCTTAGGGCAGGTGATGCTGCCGGAGCACGCCTTTTCAGACAGCGGCGTGGACGACTTTCCGACCAAGCTGCAATTCTGGCAGAAGAAAAGCACCGCGGCGGACTGGACATCCAAACGGTACTCGACGGACTGCACGGACATCTATATTCCCTCCGGGCATCCGGTCATGGCAGCGACCGCACTTTACGAGAAGTTTGTCATGGTCGCAAAGGCGGAGCTTGCAGGCAATCGGAACAAAGTCTTTCTGGAACTGGCACAGCTCAAAACCACCAAAAGCACTTTTCTCTATCAGGTGAAGAAGTACCTGTATCAGATCCGATGCCATCCGGCCACGCGGGAAAAATACGACGCCTGCTTTGCCTACGTTCACCGCTTTTATACCCAGAGGCAGCCGGCGGATATGCCCTATGAGGAGTGGCAGCGCGTGCAGCTTACCGAAGCAAAGGTGCTGGCGTATTTGAAGCAGGCGCTATGCCGCCAAAACGCCAAGCCGGAGCGGGACGAAATTCGTCTGGTCAAGCAGAAATACAGCTTTGTCTACAAGGCATACAGCCGGAAGATGGCAAAGCTCCTGACGGACGAGATGCGTGCGCCGGTGCCGATCTATCAGGCGGTGCTGAACGATGAGCCGGAACGGTTTCCGGGCTATGAGCGGCTGCTGCGCCGGAAACGCCGGGAGTATGACAATCAGGAGCAGCCCTTTTCCGAGATGACCGAAAACGCGCAGCTTGCTGACTGGATCGGCCGCTTTCAATATTGGGACGCCCAGAATCATGCTTACATCCACCTGAATCCGCTCCAGAGCCACGATGTCAACCTGACACTCCAAAAGCGGTACGCCTTCCTGCAATGGGAACAGGGCAGCGGAAAAACACCCGCCGCCATTTTCGCGGGGAAGCATCGCGTGGAAATGGGAGCTGTCCACAGTATATGGGTCATTTCCAGCGCCATATCCATCCGCAACAACTGGGATGTGATTTTGAAGGGCACAGGTTTTTCCTATGTGTTTGTGGAACGGCTGGCTGATCTGCAGCGCATCCGGCCGGGCGATTTTGTGATCCTGACGCTGAACAAGGTCAGCCAGTACAAAAAGCAGATCGGGCGCTATATCAAGCAGCTTGGCTATAAGATCCAGTTTATTTTTGATGAGAGTGACAACATCTCCAACCCCAGCTCCAAGCAAACGCTTTCCGTGCTGTCCTGCTTTCGCCGCTGCAAGTATAAGCTCCTGACCACCGGCACCAGCACGCGGAACAACATCTCCGAGTTTGCCCCGCAGTTGGAATTGCTCTACAACAATTCCATCAATATGATCTCATGGTGTCGAACGCTTTACAGCTACGATAAGCGGTCTGAATATATGGAGCACAAGGAAAACCCCTATTACGGAATGCCGATTCCCGCTTATAAAAAGGGCTACCGCCTGTTCGCAAACTCCCATCTGCCGGAGAAAATCACCGTCTTTGGCGTGGGACAGCGAAATCAGGACATCTACAACGCCGACGAATTGGATCGACTGTTGGGAAAGACGGTCATTACCCGCACCTTTGAAGAGGTCACGGGAAAGGACATCCGCCGCATCCATCAGATGCCGATTCCATTTCTACCGGAGGAGCGGGAAGTCTATAACCTTGTGCTGAAGGAGTTCTACCGCATCCAGCGCGAATATTACAAATCGACCGGAAACAGCCGGAAGGATGCGCTGATGCGGCTCATTCAGCAGATCACCCTGCTTCTGCGCATCAGTGCCGCTCCGGACTGCATGAAGGAATACGAAGGCGAGACGCCGCTCAAGGAGATGGCCGTTGTGGAAGCCCTTGCCCGGTGGCCGGAAGAAGTTGTAGCCATTGGCGTGCGGCATACAACGGTGTTGGACCGTTACGCCGCCGCCATCCGTGAATACCTTCCGGAGCGGCCTCTCTTTGTGGTGACGGGCTCCACCGTCACCTTCGCCAAGCGGCGCGCTCTGCGGGAGGTATTGCGGGACAGTCAGAACGGCATCCTGCTCTGTACACAGCAGAGCCTTCCCTCCAGCGTCAACTTCGAGTTTGTCAACAAGATCATTATTCCAGAGATGCACTACAACAACGCCGGCATGAGCCAGTTCTATATGCGCTTCGTCCGCTACACCTCCACGGAGAAAAAGGATCTGTATTTCCCCATCTACATTGGAAGTCTGGAATCCAACCTCATGCAGATGGTGCTGGCAAAGGAAAAGCTCACCATGTTTATGAAGGGGCAGGACGCGGATATGGACGAGATCTATGCCAAATTCGGCGTGGATTATGACCTGCTCTCCACGTTGATGACCCGCGAGACAGATGACGAGGGACACCTGCGTATCCACTGGGGCGAACAGAAGATCGCCTGATTTTCAGGAAAGGAACGAAAAATGGACAAGTTTTATATCGAGCTTTATCCAAAGGCTGATTTGGAAAACAAATGGGCAAAGAACAAGCACACGCCCGGTGCCATGCCCTGTATGCGCTGCGGCGGCCCTATGCGGGGATCTCTTGCCGAGAACACTTTGAGCCGTGCGCTGAATGTCTATGTCTGTCCTGCGTGCGGCATGGACGAGGCCCTGCGGGATGCCGCGGGGAAGGTACTCCCCATAAGCGAATGGTACGCCGTGAAGCAGCATCGTTTTGCAGAGCATAAGAAACCGCAGGCAGTCAAGCTGACGCCGGCCTGTGCGTTCACGGAGATCTTCTCCGGAGCGCGGAAGACGCTGCCGTTGAGCAGCGCCCGGTATCCTATTTCACTGGTTGCCTATTCCCGCTCTGACTATGACGGGTGGCGATGGTGGACAACCTGGTTCCCGGATGAAGAAATGCGCCCAGCTCCGGAGCTTGGGCAGGAGATCGACGCCTTCCAGTCGCAGCTTCTCGCCCTGCCGGAATTCAAAACCCTGCGGGTGATGGAGCGGATGTGCCGGCAGTATGCCCAGCCGACAAAGGAGCCCACGGAATTTAATCTGTACGCGGAAACGGAGCATTTTCATATCTGGCTCCGCTTGATCACGCGGGAGCGGGACTATAACCTCTACACATACTTTTTCGCAAAATAAGCCAGTTGTTCAGACGCAGAAAGCCGGGGGCCGCATTGCGGCCTCCGGCTTTTTCTTTGTGTACAGGCATATTTTTTCTGGAACGATCCGATTTTTGTTGCTCTTATGCGTATTGCATCCGTATAAGAGAAGTATAGGAGGTACATAGCTATGTTAATTGCTGTCGATCACGGGAACAAACAAATCAAAACCGTCCATACGCCGCCGTTTACCTCCGGGCTTATCCAGAGCGACACGCCCGGCTTCGGAACGGACGCATTGGCCTATCGGGGGAAGTATTACACATTGACCGACCAGCGGATCCCCTACCGCAGAGATAAGACAGAGGATGAACGCTTCTTCATTCTGACGCTTTTTGCCATCGCGCATGAGATCGAAGCGATGGGACAGTACAGCGGCAGCCTCATGCGCGTGCAGCTGGCGGTCGGCCTTCCTCCCGCGCATTTTGGCGTGCAGGCAAAGCGGTTTATCAACTATTTCAACGGGCGGGGTGCGGTTGCTTTTCAGTTTAAGGGGAAGCCCTATGCCATTTTCATTGAAAACACCGCCTGTTTCCCGCAGTCCTTTTCTGCCGCTGCTGCCACGGTAAAAAACCTCGCCTCATTCCCCAGAGCGCTGGTGGTCGATATCGGCGGCTTTACGGCGGATTATGTGCGTCTGCGGAACGGCGTGCCGGACATGGCAGCCTGTGATTCTCTGGAAAACGGTGTGATCCTGCTCTATAACCGCATCTGTGCAAAAGCAAATGCCGAGCTGGACATTCTGCTGGAGGAAAGCGAGATCGACCGGATCCTGCGCGGCGAGGATCAGGACGCGGCGCCGGAGGTCATCGCTCTGGCAGAACGGGAAGCACAGGAATTTATCAACGACCTGCTCAGCGGCCTGCGGGAGCGGATGCTGGAACTCAAGTCCGGCAAAGTGATCTTCCTGGGCGGGGGCGCTACTCTGCTGCGCCGGCTGTAAATTCCGGAGCGTGAGCACCACCTGCACGGAGGTTTAGCCCCGGCATCACGGTAAAATAGCTCCACCCTAACGGGCAGGAGCGCCAATAGCCCTTATACTGATGACAGCACGCGAAATGCGTGACTAAAATCATAAGGAGGGCTACCTATGGTAGACTACTTGGAAATCCTGCGGTTGAGCAGCGATCCCAAGAACAGCCAGCGTTGCATTGCCTCAATCGTACATTGTTCCAGACACACGATTCGTGCTGTTTTGGAGGCAGCGAAAAAAGCAGGTCTGAGCTGGCCGTTGGATGATACTGTTACCAGCGAAATGCTGAAACGGATTCTTTTCCCGGAAAGGGCTACAGCTGAGGCTCTGCACACCCAGCCTGACTACCCCTACATCCACAAGGAGTTAGCACGACCAGGCGTAAATCTGACGCTGTTGTGGACGGAATATTGCAGGCGCTGTGAAAACAACGGCACCACGCCGTACATGTACACGCAATTCTGCGAAAAATACCGGCAGTGGGCCCGGATCACGAAAGCCACCATGCGGATCCAACACAAGCCCGGAGATGCCATGCAGGTGGACTGGGCCGGCAACACGCTGGATATCTATGACCCGGTTGCCGGGGATATCTCCAAGACGTATCTGTTTGTTGCAGTCCTCCCTTGCAGCTGCTATGCCTATGCCGAAGCCTGTAACGACATGAAGCTGGAAAACTGGCTTCTTTGCCACGCCCATGCTTACAGCTACTTCGGTGGAGTGACCCGGTTGCTGATTCCGGATAATCTGAAAACGGGCGTGAGTAAAAATACCCGGTATGAAACAGTTCTCAACCGGAGTTACCAGGAACTGGCCGAACATTACGATACTGCAATTGTCCCAGCCAGAGTGGAGCACCCTAAGGACAAGCCTCTGGCGGAGGGCACAGTAAAGTTTGCGTCCACCTGGATTCTGGCAGCGCTGCGGGACCAACGGTTCTTTTCCATACGCGAAGCGCAGGAAGCGGTGTCCGAAAAACTGGAGGAATTGAATGCCCGCCCATTTAGAAAGCGGGAAGGATGCCGCAGAAGCGCCTATCTGTCCGAAGAGCAGGAGTTTATGAAACCTCTTCCGACTGCGGCATATGAGCTGGCGGTCTGGTCTCCTGATCTGACGGTTGGACACGATTATCTGGTTTCTGACGGCATGAACAAATACTCCGTTCCCTTTGACCTGATTGGAGAAAAGGTGAACCTGCGCCTGACCCAAAACACGGTTGAGGTTTTCTACCGTGGAACCAGAGTTGCAATGCATACACGTCACCGAAAAGCGCTTCGCGATCCGGTTGTAAAGCCAGAGCATATGACTCCTGAACACAAGAAGTATCTGAACTACAACGAAGCCGAATTTACAGCCTGGGGCAGCTCTGTTGGGGAACAAACTGCTGCTGTTGTCCGCTATTTTCTGACAAGCGGCAAAGAAACCGAACAGGGTTACAAAGCCTGTGCCAGTATGACAAAGCTGGCCGACCGCTATGGCACAGCACGGTTGGAAAACGCCTGTGAGCGTCTTCTGGCATTCACTTCTACGCCGTCTATCCGAACGCTCAGTACCATTCTAAAAAATGGGCAGGACAAGGTTTCTGTGCCGAAAGAACCGGAGGCGCCGAGAGCTGATACCCAGCACGGTATAACCCGCGGTGCTGCTTATTTCCGCAGAGGAGGTGGCAGCAAATGATGAACAATTCCACCATTGAAGCATTGAAAGCAATGCGTTTCAGTGCGATGGCCGCCGAATTTGAACGCCAACTGGACGATCCGGCTGCTTATAGTCATCTTGGATTTGAAGAACGGTTTGCCCTAATGGTTGACGCGGAATGGAACAGACGCCAGCAAAACAGGCTGGCACGCTGCATCCGGGAAGCACATTTTGCCACTCCCGCTGCCATGATTGAAGATATTGAATACCACGAGGACCGCAGGCTGGATAAAAGCCAAATCCTCCGTTTTGCTACCTGTAAATACATTGAGGACGGCCACCACATTATCTTAAAGGGAGCTTCCGGCAGCGGAAAGACCTTTTTGGCCTGCGCCCTCGGAAACGCGGCCTGCCGCAAATACAAGTCTGTGCGCTATATCCGTCTTCCGGAGCTGCTGGAGGAGTTGAGCCTGGCGCAGGCAAGCGGAGAGCTGAAAAAGCTGATTAAGAGCTACCGAAAGTATGACCTGCTGATTCTGGACGAGTGGCTCATCCGCTGCCTAACGCCCCAGGAATCCTACAACCTGCTGGAGATTGTTGAGATGCGCAGCGGCCAGGGCGCGACCGTCTTCTGCACCCAATACAATACGGAAGAATGGTATGAGCGCATTAATCCCAACTCTGATGACCGCAGCCCCATTTCCGAGGCGATTATGGACCGTATCGTCCACAATGCCTACGAGATCTTGATTGATGGCAAGGTCTCCATGCGGGAACGGCACGGCTTGAGAAACCCGGAGGCTGTTTCCGGAGAGGCCGGTGATTGATTTGACGATTACCCGCCAGATGCTGGGCACTGTGCTGCAGAGCTGGTTCCACAACATAAAGAACGCCGAGCAGGCTAAGGCTGAGATCCTTGCGCTGTTCTCTGAGGAACCGGGTGACGGATATACCTGGAGTGAACAGGATATCTGGGAGCAGTCCAGAAAGATTATTAACCGTTGGAACCGGATGTAATATGATCTTATGGGTGAGCAGAGGGGCCTTGCCCCTCTGCTCACCGTGGACCTCGCACCCGTGACGGTGGAGCTAAATCTCCGTGAGAGTGGGGCTCGTTTCCCGTGCAAGTGGAGCTCTGTACTCGAAATTTACAGTGGTCGCCGAGCTGCGCGCCATGAAGCTGAAGGAGGCCGCCAAGAAAGTCGAGGATGGCATCGAGGAGACGCTGACCTACTGCGATTTTCCCAGCGAGCATTGGACGCGCATCCGCACCAACAACGTGATTGAGCGGCTGAACCGTGAGATCCGCCGCAGAGCCCGCGTGGTGGGGACATTCCCTGACGGAAATTCCGCCCTGATGCTGGTCTGCGCGAGGCTGCGCCATGTGGCGGGCACCCAGTGGGGCAGCAAGAAATACATGAACATGAAGCACCTGGAGGCGGTCATGGACGACGCCTCTATTGCCGGCTGACTTCATTCAGCCGGAGCCTGCAAACAATTTTGCGCATAAATCTTGACGGGACCTCAGAAAATGCATAGTGAAGGGGACTTTCATCAACCAAAAAAGTACGTCGTGGGATTTCCCTCGGCGTACTTTTTTGCTCTGCTGCTGACCAAGTGTCAGTCATACCTTATGGTAAGCAGTAACCCTTTTCCAGTTTGTGGGCATACCCATCATGCAGAAAAGATCGGGCATTGGGATCTTGCCGTTCTGTTCGGCGGCATTATCAAGCAGCTTGGAAAGCTGCCGCTTAAATGCCAGAAAATCCTCATGGGGGAGCAGATACCGAAAAGCGAGAACCACAGAAAAGTAGTCGCGCTTTCCGTAAATGTACTCCTGCCCGTTTTTAGGAATAGAGAGCTTTTGATGGAGTGGCAGGTCGGGAATGTCATGCTTGGCGCAGCGATGGGTGAAAAGCCTTTCATTGTGGGCGCATACGTTTCTGAAATCCGTCAGGACCTCTAATAATTGTTTTAGCTGCTGCTCGTTTATTCCCTCAAATTCGATGCTGACGGCGGCCTTCACCTGCGGCTGGGAATATTCGTACATCTTTGACAACGTGCCAAAAGTCAATGCGCCTACTAGCACCCAAAGAGGAACATTGTGGTGGCTGGTTTTGTGATGCTCTATGTAAGGGTACTTTGTAGGGCGGTCGATCAAGGGGAAGAGGAATTTGCCGATCAGCTTGTCCACTTCGCGTTCTTTGAAGGCAGACGAAATATCGTACTTGTGCTTGTCCAGATATGCGCTTTGATTTTCGCCATATAGATCACAAAAGCTATAAGAAAGAGAAGAACGGATGTGGCGCTCGATATGAAGAAGATACCGGAACGTAAGCTCTCGGAGCTGCTCGTCGAAATGGTAAATGGTGACAATATCATCAAATGTCGTTCCGTCCAGATAGCGCTTTGTCGTTCGATTTTTCAGCAGATCCTTGTAGCCTGTAATGAGCGCGAAATAGCCATAGCGGTGCAAAATTGCCGCTGCGCTCGGTTCATCGGGGATAACGAGGTTTTTATCTTTGAGCTTTTGGATCTGCTGCACATACGTCAGAAATGGCTTCGGCATACTATCACCTCGAAAATAAAAAGGGAGCCCCCGCAGGAACTCCCCCGATCACAGGCCCCACAAGCTTCTGCGACCTAATCACTAAGATGAGTATAGCCGAAAGCCTACGATTTGTCAACAACAATCGCAAATAAAACGAGCAATACCATCTCAGCAATAATAGTATATGCTGCAGAATTGCACATATAAGTGCGGTGCAGCGGAGAATTTGAGCTATGCAGCTATGCCCTGCTGAAATCGCTGGCAGAAAACGGGATATTGCAGCCGGTGAATAAGAGAAAAAGCCTATTGCAACTCTAACGCATTAGAACACGATAGAATGCGTTAGAAAATCGCCGCGGATTGGACGCTGCAAAACCCATACAAAACCCATACGGGCATCAAAAAGCCCATACGCGAGCGTAAAACAGGGAAGATGAAGATACAAAAGAGAAAAGCCTGAAACCCTTGTGCCGCAAGGGTTTCAGGCTTTAAGACAAAACAAAGGAGAGTAGGAAAAAACAACCGGGGAAGAATTGGTAAGGATGAGGTCGGCAGTTCGAATCTGCCCAACAGCTCCAGAAAACACCTGAAATCTTCGGATTTTGGGTGTTTTTCGTTACAAAAATGCACTTTTAGGTATGGGCCAAAATGTGGGTCAACTGCCTGACCCACACCGTGACCCACACGCGAAATAAACTGTACCCAAGAAAATGGACACGAGATTTTGACCCATGGTCCCGTTCGGCGGACACGCATTTGACCCATAGGGGCAGAAGCGCCGCACCTGTGTTATGATAGAACTACCGAACGGAGGTGCTGTATGGG
>OLWK01000717.1_pt1 | contig 18033 bp, 14 predicted proteins | sample 1674141 | NCBI WGS metagenome assembly OLWK01 (sample SAMEA103958148, study PRJEB25191) | human gut metagenome | reverse complement strand
GCCTTCGGATGCGCCGGTTCAAGACCGGCACGCCGCCGCGCGTGAACCGCCGCTCGGTTGATGTGTCGCAGATGGAATTGCAGCCCGGCGATGAGCACCCTGTTCCCTTCTCGTTTTCGACCGAAACACCGCCGGAAAACAAGGCGGTCTGTTATCTGACCTATACAAACGAGAAAACGCATGAGATCATCAAGGCCAATCACGACCGTTCGCCGCTGTTCAACGGCATGATTGAATCCGTCGGCCCGCGCTATTGCCCGTCCATCGAGACGAAGATTGATCGCTTTCCGGACAAGTCCAGGCACCAGCTGTTTATTGAGCCATGCGGGTTATACACGGATGAATTATATATTCAGGGCCTTTCGTCCTCGCTTCCCGAGGACGTGCAGCTGGACATGCTCCACTCCATCAAGGGTCTGGAGCACGCGGAGATGATGCGCCCGGCCTACGCCATCGAATACGCCTGTATCGACCCGACCGAACTTCTGCCGACGCTCGAGAGCAAGAAGATCCCCGGGCTATATGGCGCGGGACAGTTCAACGGCTCGTCCGGCTATGAGGAGGCCGCCGTACAGGGCTTTGTTGCGGGTGTGAACGCGGCGCTCAAGATAAAAGGCGAAGAGCCGATGGTCTTAAAGCGCTCCGACGGCTATATCGGCACGCTCATCGACGATCTGGTCACGAAGGGCACGAACGAGCCCTACCGCATCATGACCTCGCGCTCAGAGTACCGGCTCTTGCACCGGCAGGACAACGCCGACGAACGCTTGATGCCCATCGGGCACCGCATCGGCCTTGTGTCGGACGCGCAATATGCTGCCGTGCAGGAAAAATACCGCACGGTCGCGCAGGAAATCAAACGGCTGGAAGCCACGGGTGTGGCCGAAAGCGAGGCGCTGAACGAGATGCTCCGCGCGCATGACACCGCACCGGTCGAAGGTTCGGCGCGGCTTGCCGATCTGGTGCGCAGACCGCAGCTGAGTTATGATGATCTGGCCCCCTTCGACCCGGAGCGGCCCGATCTGCCGCCTGTTATCCGGGAGGCCGTCGAGATCCGCATGAAATACGCGGGCTATATCGCCCGCCAACAGAAGCAGGTTGAGGAATTCGCCCGCGAGGAGGGCAGACTCCTGCCGGATTCGATCGATTATCTGTCCATTCAGGGCCTGCGCGTTGAAGCGCGCCAGAAGCTGAGCGAGATCCGCCCCCTGTCCGTCGGACAGGCCAGCCGCATTTCGGGCGTGTCGCCCGCAGACATCGCGGTGCTGCTGATCTGGCTGGAGCAGAATAAGGAGTAAGCCATGTATTTTGATTCTCACGCCCATTTGGGCGAGGACTGTTTTGCACAGGACTTTGTGCACATTGTGGAGAACATGCGCACCGCCGGCGTCAGCGGCATGATGGAGATCGGCTTCGACGGCCCGTCGTCTTATCATGCGGTCGAGTTGGCCAACCGGTACGATTGGATCTGGGCTGCCGTCGGCAGTCATCCGGACGACGCGGCACAGGTAGATGAAGCGCGAATTGAAGAATACCGCGCGCTGTGCGAAGACCCGCGCGTGAAAGCCATCGGCGAGATCGGTCTGGATTATCATTACGAAGACCCTCCGCGGGATGTGCAGCAAAGAGCCTTCCGTATGCAGATGGAACTTGCACAGAAACTTTCTCTTCCTGTTGTAATCCACGAACGCGAGGCGCACGAGGACGGACTTCGCATCATCAGCGACTTCCCGGACGTGACCGGCGTGTTCCACTGCTTTTCTGGCAGCTATGAGATGGCGAAGGAACTGATTAGACGCGGCTGGTACATCGGCTTTACAGGCGTGGTGACGTTCAAAAACGCGCGCAAGGCAGTCGAGGTCGCGGAAAAAATTCCGCTGGATCGTATCCTGATCGAAACAGACTGCCCCTATATGGCACCGGAGCCATTCAGGGGTCGCCGCAACGACCCAAGCCTCGTGCCGTTCGTGGCAAAAAAAATCGCGGAGATTCGAGGAATCTCCGCAGAAGAAGCAGCTGCTGCAACGGAAGAAAATGCCAAGAGGCTGTTCCGGCTTTGAGCGAAGCGCGCTAAACGCCGCAGCCGGACGCTTCCGCCATTTGCTGAAACAAATGCTTCCATCCCTTACCGCACGGGGCGCGGTAAGGGATAACTTTGTATATCTGAAAGTTCTCCGCAAATTTGCGGCGTCCAAGCGGATGGACAGAGACATCTGCACCTACAGAGATTCTGTGTGTTTTTCGTGCAAAAGCGGGCTGCCGAGGGCAGCCCGCTGCTTTTTTATTCACAGAAAGTTCCGCACGTTGAATACCTCTGGCGGCAGAACATCGGAGAGTTCTACCAGTTCCGGGACGAAGCCGCCGCTGCGGTCAACGGACACGCGCGGAGATTTGAGCAGCGTCCAGTCTGCTGGGTCGCCGACCGGCAGCGTGAGCAGCGCATCTGTGCCGCTGCCCTTCTGCGACTGCAGCATAACCGAGCCGCCGTGCGCCTGCACGATCGCCTGCACGACTGGCAGACTGAAGCCAGCGCCGAGGCGCGGATCCTCCGGCACTTCTGGTCTTGCGTAGCGGCAGAATGCGCTGGTCAGGACATCCGTGTCCATGCCCTCGCCATTGTCAGACAGCCGGATCATGGAACGTCTGCCGAGCCGTGTAAGCGACAGACGCAAAACGTCGTCCGGCGCGGTAAATTTGATTGCGTTGGACAGCAGCGCCAGCAGTGCCCGGCGCATCTGTCTGCGGTCAATCCAGACGAAAATAGGCGCCTGCGGCAGATCAACCTCCAGCGTTCGGCCTGCCTGCCAGCACAGATCATCTGCGTGCTGAGACAGTTCCTCCAGAAAATCAACCAGATCAGTCTTTTCCAGCGACAGCGGCAGCCGACCGCGCTGGATAAAACTCAGATCAGTCAAATTTTCCGATGCGCGCAGCAGCTGGTAGCAGGCGCGGTTGAACACGGCCAGGTTTTGCTGCATCGCAGGGTCCTCGGCCTCGGAAAGAAGCGGGAAAAGCGTTTCCGATACGGACAGCAGCGTTGTCAGCGGTGTGGAGATTGACTGCGCGGCGCGGCTGAATGCGGCGAGTTCGTCGCGTGTGTCCCGCGGCGGCAGGAACAGGAGCAGCGCACCGTCCAGCGGCTGCGTGTTGGCGCTGACACAGATGCTGCCTGCCAGTACCGGCAATATGGCCGGACGCGTATACAGCGTTTCCGGCAGCGCAGTGTCCTGCGGCAGATAGGCACAGAGCGCCGTCCCGGCGGTAAAAAACTCCTGCGCGTGGCAGTTGCATTCCGCGACGGCGCCGTCTTGCACAAGGACGACCGGCTGGGCTGCTCCGTCGTAGAGCGTGTGAAATTGTTCAGACGAAAGCGTCATAGCGCGATCCTCCCTGCTTGTAGCATATGCAGTTTTCGGGGAATAAACAGTCTCTGGAAGTTCCTGTTTCCCCATCATAGCGGATTCCGTCATAAAAAGCAAGCAAAACCGGAAAAACATTTTTTCCCGTATATTTTGTTCGATGCGCACACGAAAACACCCCCGCCGCTGTCGCAGCGGCAGGGGTGTTTGGCTGAGTCCTGCTTATTCCTCTTCCGTCTCCGGGAAGTCCTTCTTAACGGCGGCCTCTGCCGATTTGTAGCGGCTGTAGGCCACGACAATACGGCGGTTGGGCTCAGTGCCGGTGGAGAAGGTCGTTACGTCAGGATGATCCTGCAGCGCGGCATGGATCACATGGCGCTCATAAGCGTTCATCGGTTCGAGCGTGATGTTGCGGCGGTAGCGCGTGACCTTGCCCGCAACCTTCTGCGCAAGGCGCTGCAATGCCTGCTCGCGCTTGAGGCGGTAGCTTTCGGCATCGACATTGATGCGCACACGCTTGTTCTGGCCGCGGTTGACGGCATAGTTGGTCAGATGCTGGATTGCGTCGAGCGTCTCGCCGCGGCGGCCAATGAGGATGCCAAGGTTTTCACCCACGAGATCAACCAGATACGTCTCGTCCGCCGTCTTGACGGCGTGCGGCACGGCGTCGGAGCCCATGTGCTCGAGGAGGCCCTTGATGAAGGTTTCAATGCGCTCTTCCGTGGAGCCGGGCTCTGCGGGCGCGTAGACCTTCGGCTCTGCCGGGACAGCGGGCTTTTCGGGCTGCTGCGGCTGGCGCGGCTTCTGGTCGCGGCGTTCGGGCTTCGGGCCGCGCTGCTGCTTCGGTGCGCGTTCCTGACGCGGCTGCTGCGGAGCCTTGGGTGCGGAAGCGCGCGTATCCTGCGGGCGGGGCGCTTCGGGCGCAGCCGGTGCGATGACCTTTGGAGCGGCGGGCGCGATGACCTTTGCGCCGTCTGCGGGCTTGGACTCAGCGGGCTTTTTCGGCCTGCTGCGCGACGCGGAAGACAGGGCGGGCTTGGGCGCTTCATCGGGTGCTTCATAGGTGACCTTGACGCGCGCGGGCTGTGCGCCGATGCCAAGGAAGCCGGATCTCGGGTTTTCCAGAACTTCAACGGAAACGCTGTCACGGTCCATATGCAGCTCTTCCAGAGCCGCTGCGATGGCCAGATCGATCGTTTTGCCGGTTGCGGTAATAAATTTCTCCATAATTACTCCTCTGTCTGTTCTGCGTCAGAGCCGGCAGGACGCTTTCTGCCGTAGTGAGCAGGATCGTAGGCGCGGCCGCGGCTGTACGGGCGCTCCGGGTCGCCGGAAAGCGGCTTCTTTTCCTCGGATTCCTGCACAGGGTTCTTCCTGGCCTCGTATGCTTTGGCCGCCTTTTCAGCGGCTTCCTTTTCCTGCTGACGGATCTTCTTTTTGCTGACGTTGTCGGTGATGCCGTCGGGGTTCTGCTCGCGGCGCAGGGCGCGCTGGCGCTCCTTTTCAGCCTCCTCGGCGCGGCGCTTGGCGGCGATCTCCTGCTTGACGGCGTCCTCCTCGTCATAGACCTTGCGGTAGTGCTTCGTCAGGAAATAATCCTGCACAGCGCCGAACACGGCCTGCGCGATCCAGTAGATGGAGATCGCGGCGGGCATGGAGAAGCCAATCCAGAGGGACATGAGCGGCATCATGAGCATCATGGTCGCGTTGGTCTGGTTGGCGGTCTTGGCGGCGTCCGCATCCTGCTCGCCGTCGGCGTTCGTGGCGACCTGGTTGTTCATCTTCTGGCTGATCCACATGGACACAGCCTGCAGACCGGCAGAAACGACCGGGATCAGGAACAGACCGATCTCGCTCCAGCCCTCGCAGTCCCAGAAGCGGAACGTGGGGATAGCGGCCAGATCAATGCCAAGGAACTGGAAGTTCATGGCCTGCAGATTGGCGTTCGCCGTAACGGCCAGGGACTTGAGTTCTTCCATATAATCGCCGATATGACCGGCGGCGGCCAGCTGGGCATAGTACGCGTTTTTGCCGAGATTTTCGCCGCTGGCCTGCAGGAAGGCGACGATGGCCTCGGAGATGGAGCGGGAGTTGTGCATCATGTACGTGATCGGCTCACGGATGACGTAGTAAAGCGGCAGCAGGATGAGGAGCGGAATGAACGACCACAGGCAGCCGCCGCCCATGGACACGCCCTCTTCCTTGTACATCTGCTGGACGGCCAGCTGGTATTTCTGCTTGTCGTCGCCGTATTTGGCCTCAAGGGCCTTGACCTGCGGCGACAGGCGGGACATCTTGAGCATGCTCTTCTTGCTCTTGACCGACATCGGCAGCAGCACCAGCTTGACGATCAGAGAGAACAGAATCAGCGCCAGACCGTAGTTGTTGGTGAAGGTATACAGCCAGTCGAGCAGATAGCCGAACGGGACACGGATGAGATCGGACAGGCCGGTTGTGTCTTTCGTCTCGGCAGCGGCAGCCTCGGCCGCAGCGGTGGGCTCCATGTCCACATATTTATCGTTCGTGCTGACTGCACCGGCGGCACAGCCGGCCATGGACAGCACGAGCACGGCGGCAAGGACCCAGATCAGGACTTTTTTCTTCATTGTTTTCCTCCAAGTGTGATGGGGATACGCGTTCAGACAACGGGAAAAAACCACGCTGCCCTACGGCACCGGGTCAAAATAGTCTCCCTTATAAAAGGGATTGCACCGCAGCAGCCGCTTCAGCGCCAGCCAGCCGCCCTTCACCGCGCCGTATTTCGTGATCGCCTCCAGCGCATACTGCGAACAGGTCGGCGAGAACCGGCACCGGCGCGGAAGCCCGGGGGAGAGATACTTCTGATACAGGCGGATGAGAAGCAGGAGCACGCGCTTCACAGCGTGTTCTCCGTCAGCAGGCCGAGCCTTGCGGCAAGCGAAAGATAGGCGTGCTCCAGCGCCGCGTAATCCGCGCCGATGGCGCGCGACCGGGCGACGACGACAAGATCATATCCACGGGCAAACGAAGTCTCGTGCAGCCGGTAAATTTCACGCAGCTGCCGGCGCAGCCGGTTGCGCTGCACGGCATGGGCCAGCTTCGCGCCGACGGTCAGACCGACGCGGTTCGCCTGCGAACCGTTTTTCCGGCAGTAGAGCACGAGATAGCCGTTGGCCGCGCTGCTTCCCTTGCGGTAGAGACGGCGGAAGATATGATTGAGCTTCAACGAGGAAGAAAACTGCATAAACGCCCACCTTTGAATAGCTGCTGATAAACAGATGGGGCGAACAGAACTGCTTCCATTCACCCCGAATTGTATGTGTGCTGCGGTGTAGGCGCGTCAGATTACGCAGAGAGCTTTGCTCTGCCCTTGGCGCGGCGACGGGCGAGGACCTTGCGGCCGTTGGCGGTAGCCATTCTCTTTCTGAAGCCATGCACCTTGGATCTGTGACGCTTTCTGGGCTGATAGGTACGAACAGTTGCCATGGAATCTACACCTCCTGTAAAAATATGCTCAACAGCGGACGCCGGTACAGCCTCCGCCGCAGCGAGTCAAGAATTTAGCTGCTCCCATGGAGCATACAAATGGTATTATAGCCGATACCCCCTTGATTTGTCAATCATTTTTTGTATTTTCGCCATGTTTTCTGTTTCTGCAAAAAGTTTGCATATTTCCGCGCTGCACTTGCATGAAGACGGAATTTGATGTATAATACTTTGTAAATTTTTGAACGCTATATGAAAGCGAGGCTTCCCCATGAGCAAGGTCTTTATCCCTGAGGGCTACCGCGCCCCACTGTCCGTCTATGAGCTGCAGCGCGCGATCGAATTCATCAAGAGCAATTTCCAGACGAATCTGTCCAACGCGCTCAATCTGCGCCGCGTGTCCGCGCCGCTGTTCGTGGAGGAGGCCTCCGGCCTGAACGACAACTTAAACGGCTATGAGCGGCCTGTCAGTTTTGACATTCCCGACGTGCACGCCGAGGCGCAGGTCGTCCATTCGCTTGCGAAGTGGAAGCGGCTGGCGCTGAAGCGTTATCAGTTCAACGTCGGCAAGGGCCTGTTTACCGATATGAACGCCATCCGCCGCGACGAGGAGGTCGACAACCTCCATTCCATCTACGTCGACCAGTGGGACTGGGAAAAGGTCATTGCCCGCGAGGACCGGAACACCGACTATTTAAAGCGCACCGTGCGCGATATCGTCGGCGCCGTCTGCGAGACGAACGACGCGCTGGGCGTCGCGTTCCCGAGCCTGCACACGAAGCTTGACCGCGAGGTGTTCTTCATCACCACGCAGGAATTGGAGGATATGTACCCGGACAAGACCCCCAAGGAGCGCGAGAACGAAATTTTGCGCCAGCACCACACGGTCTTTCTCATGCAGATCGGCGGCAAGTTAAAATCCGGCAAGCCGCATGACGGCCGCGCGCCCGACTATGACGACTGGGATCTCAACGGCGATATCCTGATGTGGAACCCGGTGCTGCAGTGCGCGTTTGAAATTTCCTCGATGGGCATCCGCGTGGACGAGAGCTCGCTTGACCGGCAGCTGACGCTTGCCGGGTGCGACGACCGGCGGAGCCTGCCGTTCCACAAAATGCTTTTAAGCGGGGAACTGCCGCTGACCATGGGCGGCGGCATCGGCCAGAGCCGCCTGTGTATGCTCATGATCGGCGCCTGCCACATCGGCGAGGTGCAGTCGAGCATCTGGGACAAGGCTACAACGGATGCCTGCCGCGACGCAGGTATTCTGCTTCTGTAAATTACACAACATTATAAATACAAGAGAGGATCGATCACTATGGAACAGCTTATTTCTGTCCGTTCCCTTTTTAAAGAGACTGACGCTTATGCCGGCAAACAGATCAAGGTCGGCGGCTGGGTGCGCAATCTGCGTGCCAGTAAGAACTTCGGCTTCATCAACCTGTCCGACGGCACATTTTTCTCGCAGGTGCAGGTCGTCTACGGCTCCGAACTTGCAAATTTCACCGAAATTTCCAAGCTGAACATCGGCGCAGCCGTGATTGTCACCGGTACGCTCGTCCTGACGCCGGACGCGAAGCAGCCGTTCGAGCTGCAGGCCAGCGAGGTCTTCGTCGAGGGTCCCTCTACGCCGGATTATCCCATCCAGCCCAAGCGCCATTCGATGGAGTATCTGCGCACCGTGACGCATCTGCGTCCGCGCACGAACACGTTCCAGGCCGTGTTCCGCGTCCGCAGTTTGATCGCCTACGCCATCCACAAATTCTTCCAGGAGCGCGATTTCGTCTATGTCCATACCCCGCTCATCACCGGCTCCGACTGCGAGGGCGCAGGCGAAATGTTCCAGGTCACAACGCTCGATCTTGACAATCTGCCGCGCACGGAGGACGGCCAGATCGACTACAGCAAGGACTTCTTCGGCAAGGAGACGAACCTGACCGTCTCCGGCCAGCTCAACGGCGAGACGTTTGCGCAGGCGTTCCGCAACATCTATACCTTCGGCCCGACCTTCCGCGCCGAAAACTCCAACACGACCCGCCACGCGGCGGAGTTCTGGATGATCGAGCCGGAGATCGCGTTTGCCGACCTCTCCGACGACATGAAGCTTGCCGAGGATATGATCAAGTTCATCATCGCCTATGTGCTCGAGCATGCACCGGAGGAGATGGCGTTCTTCAACCAGTTTGTCGATAAGGGCCTCATCGACCGCCTGCACCACGTCATGACCTCCGATTTCGGCCATGTGACGTATACCGAGGCTGTCAAGCTGCTTGAGGCGCACAACGACAAGTTCGATTACAAGGTCTTCTGGGGCTGCGATCTGCAGACCGAGCACGAGCGGTACCTCACCGAGCAGATCTTCAAGCGCCCGGTCTTCGTCACGGATTACCCGAAGGAGATCAAGGCGTTCTACATGAAGCTGAACCCCGACGGCAAGACCGTCGCGGCCATGGACTGCCTCGTGCCCGGCATCGGTGAGATCATCGGCGGCAGCCAGCGTGAGGACAACTATGACACGCTCGTGCAGCGTATGCAGGAATGCGGCCTGAAGGAGAAGGACTATCAGTTCTATCTCGACCTGCGCAAATACGGCTCGACCCGCCACGCGGGCTTCGGCCTCGGTTTTGAGCGCTGCGTCATGTATCTGACCGGCATCTCCAACATCCGCGACGTGCTTCCGTTCCCGCGCACCGTCGGCAACTGCGACCTGTAATGCTTCTTTAACACGCAACCGCCCCGCCGGCATAGCCGGCGGGGCGGTTCTTTTATCCCCAGCGATTATACAGACTGCCAGGAGCGGTTCAGTTTAACTCCACACGCGGGCAGACCGGGATGAAGCGACTGTCTATCAGATAGCAGCGGACGACTGCCGCGTCGGCAAAGAGCGCAGCTGTGACAGTTGTGCTTTCGCCTGCTTCTGCCGTGAACGGGACAGCTTGGCAGTCAAGCATCCGCCCGTCTGCATCGTAGGCAACGGCAAACAGAGTAAGCTGGAAGTTGATTGCTGCGTCGTTTTTGACTGTCGCTGTTACGCCGTCCGCACTTTTTGCGGCGTTCAGCGTCAGTACCGACTGCCCGGCCAGCGGGACCGCATCACCGGGGATAACGTGGTCTTTCCAGATCGGGGTGTCCAGAAGCTGGGCCAGTTCCTCCTGATCCCAGACGATTTTTGCGCCTGCGTACAGGTCCGCAGCCGGAATATCCGCTGCAGTCAATGTATCGCCGGTTTGCACCAGTATCAGCTGGTCGTCCACACCGTTTACGCGGAAAACGACCGTTTTCCACATGGCCGGATTGGGCCGCCAGTCTGCGTACAGAATTTGGTCTTCTGTGACCGCCGTGTCAAAACTCCACGGTTCGGTGCAGGCTTCGTCGGCAAACCAGCCGTGGAAGAGATAGCCGTTATATTCCGGCTCGTCCGGAACAACTGCGGTCTGGCCGGACTGCACGAACTGCGTCGGCGTCTGGCTGCCGCCTCTGGCGTCGAAGACAACTGCATACCCAAGGCTCACGCTGGCAAGCGTTTCGCTGCCGCGCGTGATCTCGCAGGTTTTGTCAGACGCATCTGCCTGCAGCGTAACGGCGCTGCTGCCAAGCGGCAGCGTCTGCGTCTGCTCCTTGAGTCCGGACGAGAGCGTCAGTTCGGCCTGCGTCTCCTGCTGGGAGGTCACGCTGACTGCGCCGTTTTCCAGTCTGGCGGTAAAGCCCGTCGTTTCGCCGGAGACGGTCACGCCGTCGGCCGCGATCTGGCTGCCGTTATACGCGGAGGTCAGCGTCTGCGCAGCGGAGGCGTCGGTCTTTGTCGTCAGCGTTCCGGTGCTGCTCAGCGTGACGGAAGCCGGAGCGGCAGACGTGAGCGAATGGAAGAAGCCGTTTGCATCATCGTCATATAGAAGGTCGAGCGTGTATTCCTCACCCGCTCCGCCGGACGGCGTGATGGTATACGCGCCGGTCTCCAGTGCGGGCAGCAGCGTCACGAAGGACAGGGCAAAGCCCGGTTCCCCCTCACCGCCGAGCACAGTCAGACCGAGCGCATCCTCCCCAACGATCTCGCCGCCTGTCACGGTGGTTGTGTTTGTGCCGTTGGAAACGGTAAACGAATCGAAACTGGTCGTCAGACGGTAATCAGCAGGAGTTTCCGCCCCAGCTTCCTGCGCGGAGTGCTTCAGGTAGGGCATTTGCAGGAAAGTATTGGCGGTCAGGGTGTACTTAATGAAAATTTCACCGGCATTGCTCCATGCGGCTTGCCATTCTGGGCAGGCCTTGATATAAGTTTCACCATCCTTATAAATGCTCAGCGGATATGCACGATACTTAGACTGGGAGCAGTCATAAATTTGAATCGTGTATTTTTGCAGAGTTGCATCATACTGCAGGTCATATCCAACAACTGCATGCCCGCCTCCCGGAAATTTCAGGCCAATTACAACCGGTGAACCATCTGCTGCCCGCATGGTGTCTATCAGATTTTTTAGGTTTTTGCTTTCATCCCATGGAGAAAAGCTTCCCCGCGCGTTTGCGATTTTGCCGATAACCTGCATCAGATGATAATAATTGACCAGACTTTCAACTTGACCAACGTCTTTTGAACCTTTTTGATTCATTGTGATATTCATTCCATCGATTCCGTTGCAGCCGTAATTTGATGGATTTATTATACCGCCATAAACAAGCACTGCGACGCTGGACATACCGAAGCAGGAGCCACCCCAGACACTGCCTTTGCTGTTGCGCACTTGGATACGACCAATAAGATCATACCAGGGGAGATTTTTCAGCAGCCGAGAAAAGTCTTTATCCGTTATTTCGTATGTAAATTTGTCTTGCTCTTTTCCTGTCAGGCTATAGTAGTTTGCTGAACAGAAATATGTTCCATCATTCATAAATGGGAGCACGTCATTCGGTTGTGAAAAGCCGATCAGTTCCCATTTTGCATACAACGTTAGGTTTCCTGTAATGACATTGGTTCGGAAATTCCATGCGTTTCCGGAACGGCTGCGGTTTGGATACCAGCCGACGAAACGGTATCCCGTGCGTTTTGGCACATCCGGCTGCGGAATAAGGCTGCCGGACAGCAGGCCGGATGTGCTTTTGAGACAGATTCCGCGATCCGGGTCTTCAAAGTTGACGGTATAGGTCTTGTTTTCGGCTTTCGACAAATTCCCTTTTCCGTCGCTGTAGACCCGGTACAGTTCTCCGTAGCCGCTGTTATTATATTTTGTGATGTCGTTGCTGAGCGTGCGGACGTGATAGAAATAGTATCCAGCAGTCGTCAGGATGTCTCTATTGTGTTCGCCTCTAGTAATATCATACTCTGTATCATTGCTGCGGCGCCACCACGTCGCACCATACCAGAATATATCATCGTCCGCTGTTTCGGAGTATCCTTTTTGGACATAATATCCGCCCGCTCTGGCAACGGCAGGCCAATGCAGCGTTGTTCCGTCGGCATACAGGCCGACCGGCACATCCAGTGTCTGATTGGGACGGTAATAGGGCCACCAGTCAGAATACGCGATTTCACTGTTTCGGCTCGGATCGTCCTCATCGATTGCCTGAACAGAGAAACGGTATGTTCCGCTGACTTCAATGTGAGTTAGAAAGTCATCCGCATGGTAGGAATCCATCTCCGGATCTTTTACCCAATATGAACGACAGACCTCGTTTCCAGAAGCATCATAAAAGACAATGCAATAATCCTCTACAGAATTTTTCGAGTCGTCCCAGCTGATGCAGCCGGGATAAACCTTTTCAAAATAACTGAGCCCGTCGTGCTCCTCCATATACTCCTTATACGCCGTTTCCCAGCGCAGGTTCGTCGGAGTGGCAAGCTTTCCGCTGGATTGGGCGGAGGCGCCCGCGGACTGGGCGGCGGGCTTTTCCGGCAGGGCGTCTTCCTCGCGGACTGCGCGGCAGATGCCGTCTGTCTCCTCATAGACATACTTGGTCTGCACCAGTTCATCCGACGGCTCTGCGCCGAATGCAGCGGCGGGCAGCAGGCCCAGCAGCAGGATCGCCGCCAGCGCCAGCGCGGTCATTCGCTTCCCAAAAACAGTACGCTTCATCCTTTGCATCCTCCTGAAATCTTCATTTTGCGCTCTGATTCAATTATAACAGACGGCTGATTTGCACGCAAGAAAAATCAGGATATTTCGGACATTTTTTCCGTTCAGTTCGATCAAACACCCCGTCCGGGTCATGCCGGACGGGGTGTTCTGTGTGTTACAGGCAGATATGTGCCGTGATATTGTTTTCTCCATCCGCACGTTCAAATCCCTGCGCTTCGTACAGGGCGATCGCGGCTTCGTTGTCGATGTCTACCAGAAGCGTCATGCCGTTCGGCCTGTTTTCCTGAACCGCTGCCGCCAGAAGTGCGCGGCCAAGACCGCGCCTGCGGCTCTTTTCGCGGACGAACAGGTCATACGGCTCATTTTCCGTGCTGTTGTGGGTCAGGTCGATATATCCGGCTGCCTCGCCGGCTTCGAGCGCAAGCAGAACGCGAAAGACCTCCGGCGCGGCCAGCACCTTTTCGCCCGTCCAATAGCGGTCCACGGTGTGCAGCGCCAGATACTGCGCCCGGTATTCCGGACGATAGGGCACAATGCGCGCATCCGGCACATACGGGACGGCCCGGCACAGGACAAGCTTCTGCTGCTCCGGTTCAAACTCCGCGCCCAGCGCCGCAAGCGCCTCCTGTAAAAGCCGGTTGCGAGGGTTATAGACAAAATCCGCCTGATAACCGGGGTGGGCCGATTTCAGATGTGAGAGCAGTTCGGCATATGCTGCCGCGCTTCGGGAAAGTCCGGCCAGCAGTTCCAGATACCGCTCGTCCTCCAGCACCAAAAGCGCAAACACGCCTGTGATTGCTTCCCCTTCAAATGTCCCGAACACGCGCGTATTCGGGTTCTCCGGCGCATCCAGCAGATTCCGGTGCAGCTGCTGCTGCGTCAGCAGCATGGGATCGCGGTAGTCGGGATCGGCATTGCAGGTCCGGATGAAGTCCAGATACGGCGTGAGCGTGTGCAGGTCTTTCAGCATATCGCGGATTCCTTTCAGTCAATATTTCCTATGTGTATTGTATGGCGGCTTGCAGCGCTTGTCAAACGGCGCGCGGCGCTGTATAATATTTTTTATCAATACCATGGAGGTATGCAATGTCTCTTGCGGAAAAACGGTTGTTCCTGCTGGACATGGACGGCACAATCTATTTGAGTGAAACGCTCTTCGACGGCACGCTGGACTTTCTGCGCTATGTGCGCGCCATCGGCGGCAGGTACCTGTTCCTGACGAACAATTCCTCGCGCGGAACAGACGCGTATATCGCCAAAATGGCCCGGCTCGGCATTGAAGCCTTTCCCGACGATTTTCTGACCAGCGCGGATGCGGCCATCCGCTATCTGCGCGGCCGGTATCTGCCGGATACGGTCTATTATGTCTGCGGAACGGAATCTCTTAAAAATCAGCTTCGTCTGGCAGGGCTGCGAGTAGCCGAGACGCTGCGGGATGATTGCGCCGTTGTCCTTCTGGGCTACGACACGGAATTGACGTATGAAAAGCTGGAAAATTGCTGCATTCTCCTGAACCGCGGCGCGGATTACATTGCCACGCACCCCGATCTTGTCTGCCCGACGTGGTACGGCAGCGCACCGGACTGCGGCAGCGTGATTGAAATGCTCCACACCGCGACAGGCCGCCGCCCGAAGGTCATCGGCAAACCGCAGCCTGAGATGGCGCTGCTGGCGATGGAGCAGACGGGCTTCTCGCCGCGCGAAACATGCCTCATTGGCGACCGGGTGTATACCGACATCGCCTGCGGTGTGAACGCGGGGGTCGATACGATTTTCGTGTTGTCCGGCGAGGGTGTGATGGAGGATATCCCAAAATACGGCGTTCAGCCGACGTATTGTATGCAGAATATCCGCGAAGTCCTCAATACACTAGAAAAGGGAGAACCGAAATGAAACTCAACAGCAAACGTACCATCCTGGTCGGCCTTGCGTTCCTGTCCATCTGCGCGTTCTGGCAGATGTACGACAGCATCGTGCCGCTGATCCTCACGAAGACCTTCCACATGAACGAAACATTCTCCGGTGCAATCATGGCGGCGGACAACATTCTCGCGCTGTTCCTGCTGCCGTTCTTCGGCTCCGTCTCGGATAAGAGCCATACAAAAATCGGCAAGCGCATGCCCTTCATCCTCTTCGGCACCGGCTGCGCCATCATCCTTATGAACATTCTCCCGCTCCTTGACAACAGCTACGCCGCCCAGCCCTCCGGCTTCAAGACGGCCTCATTTGTCATCGTCCTCGGTCTGCTGCTCGTCGCCATGGGAACGTACCGCGCTCCCGCCGTTGCCCTCATGCCCGACGTGACGCCAAAGCCGCTGCGCTCGCGTGCGAACGCCATCATCAATCTGATGGGCGCGGTCGGCGGCATTCTGTATCTCGGCGTTGCGGCGGTGCTCTATCCCAACTCCAAGACCGCCGGTTTGGATCATGTGAACTATCAGCCGCTGTTTATCGTTGTGTCGGCCATCATGTTCGTCGCCGTCGCCGTGCTCTTCCTCACGATCAGGGAGCCGAAGCTCACGGCGGAAAATCAGGCGCTTGAAAAGCAGCACCCGGAATGGAACCTCGCGCAGGACGACGGCAGCGGCCACGAGACGCTCCCGAAGCCCGTCAAAAAGAGCCTCGGCTTCCTGCTGGCCTCCATCACGCTCTGGTTCATCGGCTATAACGGCGTAACGACGTGGTTCTCGACGTATGTCGATACCGTCATGGGGCAGGGCCTCGGCGGCGCATCGACCTGCCTGCTCATCGCCACGGCGGGCGCCATCGTCTCGTACATCCCCATCGGCCAGATCGCCTCAAAGATCGGCCGCAAGCGCACGATCCAGGGCGGCATCATCCTGCTTACCGCCTGCTTTGCCAGCGGCTATGTGCTCACAACGACATTCTCCTCGATCAACGCCATCATGTTTGTCGTCTTCGCCCTCGTCGGCCTTGCCTGGGCCGCGATCAACGTCAACTCGCTTCCCATGGTCGTCGAGATGTGCAAGGGCTCGGATATCGGCAAATTTACCGGCTATTACTACACGGCCTCCATGGCCGCGCAGGTCGTCACGCCCATCGTCGCCGGTACGCTCATGCGAAAGATCGACTACCGCGTCCTGTTCCCGTATGCCGCGCTGTTCGTCGCACTGAGCTTCGTGACCATGCTCTTCGTCCACCACGGCGACGCCAAGGCCGAGGCCAAGAAGGGGCTGGAAGCGTTCGAGGAAATGGACGACTGACCCCGTCCGCATAACCTACAGAACTCCGGCGAATCCGTACTGCTTTGCAAAATTTGAACGCAAAGCGTTTTTACAGCAGCCATTCAAAGGCAGCTGTTATCAAACTTGATGTCCCGTAACAGGCGGCGCGTCGGAAACGGCCTCGACGGAACGAGCCGCCGCTATGTGCGACGTCTCTTATCCTCTGAGCCCGTTTCCTCCTTTCCAAAACACAAATGCTTCGCTGGTTTGTGTTTTGGGTTTCAGTGCTGCTCAAGCCTATCTTAAATATAGCAAGAAAGAAGTCTGTAACTATGCTGACAATCTGCATCATCCTGATCGTGCTTCTGGCGCTCGATCTGCTGTTTACGCTGGCGCTGCGGTGCCGGAAGGGACACCAGAAGTGGGAGGTTCTCAAGAAGTACCGTTACGCCCACCGGGGCTATCACGACAAGCCCGTCGTCCCGGAAAACTCTCTGCCCGCCTTCCGCCGGGCCATCGAGCGCGGCTTCGGCGCGGAGCTGGACGTGCATCTTTTGAAGGACGGCACGCTTGCCGTCTTCCATGACTCTGATCTGAAGCGCTGCGCGAATGTCGAGGGCGAGATCGAGGATCTGACGCTGGACGAGCTGAAGCAGCTCCGGCTTGAAGGCACGGACGAGCAGATCCCGACCTTTGACGAGGTTCTTGCCCTGTTCGAGCACGAAACGCCGCTCATCATCGAGCTTAAGACCGCGCGCGGCAATCACAAGGCGCTGGCCAAGGCAGTCTGCGAGCGGCTGGACAGCTATCAGGGCGAGTTCTGCATCGAGTCGTTTGACCCGTTCGCACTCATCGACGTGAAAAAGCTCCGCCCCGAAATCTGCCGCGGGCAGCTTTCTATGAATTTTGAGAAGGACAAGGCGGGCCTGCCGTGGTACAAGCGGTTCATCGCGGGCAATCTGCTTTTGAACTTCCTGACGGTCCCGGACTTTATCGCGTACAAGTTTGAAGACCGCAGCAGCTACTGCCTGCGCTCGTGTGTCCGCGTCTGGGGCGCGCAGGAGGTCGACTGGACGATCCGCGCGAAGGAGGATCTGCTGGCCTGCGAGGCCGCCGGCGGCATTCCGATTTTTGAGCGCTTCGATCCGGAGGTCTGAGTGTCCGTACATACGCCAAGTGAAAAAACTGCCGCCCGGCCGGGCGGCAGTTCCTGTTTTCAGAGCAGCAGCGTCAAATGGTACACTGCGAACGCGGCCAGCCACGCAATGCAGCACTGGGAAAGCGCAATGAGTGCGGCTCGCAGCGCCGAACCCGTCTCGCGCCGGATGGCGGCGATGGCCGCTACGCACGGGGTATACAGAAGCGTAAAGACCAGAAAGCTCAGCGCGGCCTTCGCGGTAAAGAGCGTCGAGACGGCGGCGGTGCCCAGCAGGATCTGAAGTGTGCTGACGACGGATTCCTTTGCGATAAAGCCGGTGATCAGCGCCGTCGCGCAGCGCCAGTCCGCGAAGCCCAGCGGCGCAAATATGGGTGCGAGCCAGCGCCCGACCATGGCAAGCAGGCTCTGCTCGCTGCTCGTCACAACGTCCAGCCGGGTATCGAAGCTTTGCAGGAACCAGATGACGATGGTTGCAAGGAAAATAACAGTAAAGGCGCGCTCGATAAAATCCTTCGCCTTGTCCCAGAGCAGAAGCGCGACGCTTTTTACGCTCGGCAGCCGGTAATTCGGCAGCTCCATCACAAACGGGACCGGACGGCCCCGGAAGGCGGATTTGAGCACGAGCGCGGAGAGAATGCCGAACAGGATGCCGAGCACATACAGCCCGATCATCACAAGCGCTGCATACTTCGGGAAAAACGCCGCCGAGAAAAACGCGTAGATCGGAATTTTTGCCGAGCAGCTCATAAAGGGCGTGAGCAGGATGGTCATGGTGCGGTCGCGCTCCGACGGGAGCG
>OLWK01000708.1_pt1 | contig 18191 bp, 17 predicted proteins | sample 1674141 | NCBI WGS metagenome assembly OLWK01 (sample SAMEA103958148, study PRJEB25191) | human gut metagenome | reverse complement strand
GCCTGGCTTGAAGCTCGCCCAGCTTGACGCCGGTTTTCCGAAAGTACGGTGCGATCTTCCTCTTTACCATCTGCGTGTAAGAGGAAAAGGTGGTCTTTTCCTCCGAGCTGCGGATAATCTCCAGCCACAGCTCCATGTAGTCGGCAAACAGCATATCAGAGGAGATGTCCTCGTTCTCCTTGCTCACAATCGGCGGAACAAAGCTCTTGCGGGTGTCCAGCAGCAGCTTCTCAGCGCGGCGCTTGTTTCCCTTTGCAGGAAGTCCTGTGGGAATCCACGGCTGCCTGCGCTTGCCGTTGGCATCCGTGTAATTCAGCACCATGTAGTAATTGTCGTTTTTTATTTGCAGGTGTCCTGCTATCATAAACTCTACCTCCTTTGCGGATAGCACATGAACGGGCACCCTTTCGGACCGTTTTTATTATACGCCCGGCGGGAATGCCCGTCCAATGTGCCATACAGGTTCAAATCCCGGCTACGCCGCCGGCTGCGGATTTCCCGCCGAGAGTGCGTAGCGGATCACATTGATTTTCGGTACGCGGTATGCGTTGCCGATTTTCATACCGGGGATGTCGCCATCGCCGATCAGTGCATAGGCCAGATGACGGCTGATGCCCAGCATCGCCTGCACCTGCGCCACATTTACAATGTCGGGGTAGTCCGTGAACATCACCTCATACAGGGTCTGAATTTCGATTTTAGTCATCGGCACCACCTCCATCGTCACCAAGCACATGTGCGAGAAGCATATCAAGCTCTTCTTCTGTGTTCACCGGCGAGAGGCTGACGATACCCTCTTCGTTTTCATCCTCACCGAAGGGAGTGCCGCCTTCGCATACGATATTATCCAGCTTTTCCGAAATAGCATGGATTACATAGTGAACCTCTTCCTGAGAGAGAATAAACACAAGCTCGTGTCCGCACTCATCATCAAAGGTTGCCACAAGCTTATCGTCGCTGCGGTCAATGCCGTTATCAGCATCAATGAGAAATTCAAGGAAAAGATCCTCAACAAAGAGGCAACCCGCCTCGGAAAAATCTGCGACCATACGGTCAAGCTCCTGTTTTCTGCTTTCGCTCAAACGGTTAAAATCAAAATTAGCTTTCATAATTTAATCTCCTTTCACCGGGCATCCCGGTCTTTGCGCTGCCGCGCCAAGTGTTTGTTATAAAAGTCCATGGCCTTGACAAGTGTCTCGGTCATCTGCTTCACGGAGGTGTCCGGACGGAAAAAGCTGCGGAGCTTGTCTACCGGCACCTTCACATATTCCACCTGATTGCCCTTAACCTCGGACAGAAGCTGCAGCACCGCGTCATCCGTGAGAGTCTGCGCCTCGCTCATGCGCCGCAGCCGCCGGGCCTGAGACAAGGACGGCGTTACCTCATCGCTGTCCATCACAGAAAAGAGCATCTCCTGCTCGGACGGCTGCAAATAGGACAACTCCACCGCCGGAGTCAGTGCAATCTTGCCCTCGTCCACCAGCTTCAGGATGTCGGGGATCAGGTGGGTGAGGCGGATGTAGCGGAACACTTGATCTCGGCTTTCATCTGCGCTTTTTCCGATTTCCGCTGCAGCATCCAACTTTGTCGCAACTTGCGATAAAGTTAAATCCGTGCGTTTCCCTTGATTTTTTAATGCCTCCATTTTCATTTTGTACGCAAACGCCTTTTCGCTTGGGAGAATATGTTCCCTTTGCAGGTTGCTGTCCACCATGGTGATGACAGCCTCCTCGTCCGTCAGGTCACGGACAATCACCGGCATGGTGTCCATCCCCAGCGCCTTGCACGCTGCCAGCCGCCGGTGGCCGGAGATCAGCTCATAGCCGCCATCCGGCAGCGGCCTTGCCAGCGCCGGAGAAAGCACGCCGGCATCGGCAATGCTCCGTATGAGCTGCGCCATTTCCTCGTCCTCCTTCACCTTAAAGGGGTGATTTCGAAAGGGTGTGAGGGCAGCCAGCGGGATTGCCTCCACCTTTGGCTTTCTCGCATCGAGCCGTTCCTCCGTGCTCTTAAAAAGCTCCTCATACCCGGTCAGCCCCAAATCAATCGATCGGTCGTTCTTCATCGAATCCTTCCTTTCATCGTATAATCGTCTTTTCCTCTTGGGGCGGCCGCTGATTTCGCAGCGCCTGCTTCTCCCGCGGGGATAGGTAGGGGTCGTTTTCCACCCACGCATCCCATTCACACGCCAAGAGGGCTTTCAGCTTTGGGTTATCCTCAATCATGTTATAGGCGGTTTGCTTTTGCTTCCGAAGCCGGGAAAGCTCTGCGGTGCAGGCAGCGCAGGACTTTTTCAGCTCGGCCCTCTCCGCAGGATCAGCGCAGCCTCGCTGCTTATTGCGGATTTTGCTGCGTGCAGCGGATATTGCATCCATCTCCTTGTCCATTCGTGCAAGAAACCTCTGCACATCCTCCGGCGTGTCCAAATGCTCCCGACACACCAGCGTTATCTCGGCGGTGAAGCGATCCAGCCTGCGGCAAGCCTCCCGGCACTCCGCCGACAGGGGCTGCCGATACTCCTTTTCGTACAGCGGCGCAACGCCCAGCACGATTGCCACACAGCGGAAGAAGCTCAAATATCCGGTGACACGGGGCAAATGCAGATAGAAATCCCGCTGCCGGTAATATTTTTCCGTCGGCGGATTTTTCCTGGCATATTCCCGTGTGTAGGGCCTCATGAATTCAAAATAGCGCCGGGTCACACGGATGTCCCGCTGGTTCTCCAGCAGCCTGTCCTGCAGCGCCTCCTTGTCATATTCAGCTCCCAGCCGGAAGGTGCGCATACACTTTTTAGCGCTTAGAGAGCGGATGGTGGCGTACCTGCGGTAGGGATCGCACACGAACACATAGCCCTTCTTCCGCAGCACGGCACTCAGCTCCGTCCAGCTGCTCGATATCGTCAGCGCCTCGTCCAGTGCCCGCCGCATGAGGTTGTAGCGGGTGGGCTCGCCGTCCTTTTCGGCAAAGTAGACCGACCGCGCCGTTTTATGCCGCTGGGGATTTTTCACCACCGACAGGCCATGCTCCTTGCAGACACGGTCAGACATATCCCGCAGCTTGTAGTAGACCTCGTATTTTGCCTCCAGCTTTTTGCCTGTCCACATATTCACCGGATTCACAACGAAGTGGTTGTGATAAGTGCCGGTGTTGAAGTGGGTGGCAACAAGCACCTGCCGGTCGTTCCCCCAAAGCCGCCGCGCCGTCTCCACGCCGATGCGATGGCATTCCTCCGCCGTGACCTCACCGGTCTTGAAGGACTGGTAGGCGTGGTAGGCCACATTGCCGCCGGCTTTGCCGAAGCGCCTCTGCACGGCAGCCATCTCCCTTGCGGCAGACTCCGCCCTGCAGCCAATTCCGGTGACGGCGTATTGCTGCTCCCCCTCATCCAGGGTTTTTTCTTTGTCGGCAGCATACAGCAGCACCTGCTCCAGGTCGCTCAGCTTGGTCTTGCTGGGGTTGGTGCAGTAGTCCACCACACGGCTGACGCTGTCATGGATCGCCCAGATCTTCGTCACCGCCATCTCCATCCTCCTTCCCGTGATAGGCGCGCAGAAGCAGGCTCTCGATCTCGGTCAGTGCCTCGTCAAAGTCCCTCATGGCAAGCTCGTAGCGGACGGTATCGTGGAGCGTTGTCAGCTTCTGATACGCCAGCATCAGCTCCCGGCGCGGAGCTTCCCTCACCACTGCGCCGGTTCCCAAGGTTCGGAGATATTCCGACATATTCATGCCACATTTCTTTGCCTTTCTGCGAATGGTATTCTTCTCGGTTTTATAGACTCGCACATTGATTTCCTCTGTTCGATTCCGCATAGATATCACATCCTTTCAGCGGGGTTACAGGGGCGCGCCCCTTTCGTATCGGCAGATACGGGGGAATCGGGTGCCGCACGGCTACACAAATCCCATGCTCGTTATCCTTACGGATAAAAAAGCGGTGTATAGCCCCGCACCCCTTAAAGCGGCAATTCCTCATCGTCCTCCGCCTCCTCCCATGACGCAGATGACGCTTGTGACGATGCTTGGGGAAGCCGGAAGGTTCCGTCATTCTGTTTCCGCAGTGACGCAAGTCTCTCGCTCCCGGAGGAACCGTCATGACCGTCAGCACCGTCATGCAGCTCCAAAAGCACCAACCGGGCAGCCGCCGTTTTACGATACTCGTAGGTGATTCCCAGGGGCAGCAGCACATCGCTGTAATGACGGGTCAGATGCTTGCTGGCGAGGTTGGGCTTCAGCTCCGTATTACCTACGGCGGCAAGCAGTTGGGACACCGTGCCCCGAAACCGCCCGTGCGCCAAGAGAAAATCCGCCACCTGAAAAACAAAGTCCGGGATGCGTTCCTTTCGCAAATCCTTGGCACTGAGCGCCTCGGTAATCTCCCATCGGACGCCCCGCATCTGCATTTTCAGCTTCTTCTCCTCCACATCCCGGCCCGTAATGCAGAGGGTGGCGCAATCGCCGAAGCGGTCATCCTTGCGGAGAATCATCCCCGTATCCGCCACGCCCAGAATGCCTGTGGAGCCGGTCATATCATTGAAAATATTGCTGCTGTCCCGCTCCTTTCGGGTGTGATGGACAACGAAGATGCAAATGCCGTGGTCATCGGCGAGCTTTTTCAGGCCGGACAGATCCTTGTAGTCCTGGGCATAGGCATTGACCTTTGCGGAAGCATTGTCCCGCACCATTTGGAGGGTATCGAGGAATATCAGGCCCGTGGAGGGAAATTCCCGCAGAGTCTCCTCGATCTGCCCCTCCAGCTCCGCGCCCAGCTGTCCACAGGAAAAGCCGAAGCGGAGATTCTCCGGCGGAGAGTCCGTCAGCTCCTGCATACGCTGCTGAACGCGCCATTCCCGGTCCTCCAAAGCCAGATATACCACATCGGTTTTTCTGGTGGGCAGCCCCCACACCGCCTCGCCGCGGCTGATTTGCAGGCACAGCCACAGCACCATCCAGCTCTTGCCGATCTTGGAGTCACCCGCTAAAATGGCGAGCCCGTCGGAGAGAACACCGTCGATGAGCATTTTGGGGTGGGCAAGAGGCTTGTAATACAGGGTATCGGCATCGATCAGTTGTAGCTTGTTCATGTGTTTCACCTTCTTTCTTTCGCTGGTAATTGTGTTTTTTGGTTTGGCACCGTACTTCCGATATCGTTTTTATATGCCTGCCCCGGGGTCTCCGCGGCGTTGCCGTGCTCGCTCTTTTGCGGTCGTCGCACAGTCATATCTGTCTCGGTAACGGCTATTCAGTTATCGAGGTACACGGGGGAAGCTTAGAAGCTCCTCTCACTTTCCCTTTGCCGAATTTTTTTCGGATTTTCCCGCTGCTTTTCAAAATTTTTTCTTTTGAGCTGGTAAATTATAAAAAGCCGAGCTTGTGCAGAGCTTTTTCAAAGTTCCCCTCACTTGGTAGGCAGCGAGAAGGCCAAAAAATTAACCCCCTTGAAAAATTCTTTTGTTTTGGCTCCAAATTGGAGCCATTTTCCTATGCAGGACTGCTCGTGGCTCCGAAATGGAGCCATTTTTCGTCTATGGCATCAAAATTGATGCCATTTCCATTCCGGATTTCATCGGTGTGGCTGCAAAATTGATGCCATAAAAATAAGCGCCTGCCTCTTTTCAGAAGCAGACGCTCGTTTTTCGTATTCCTTTTTTACCGCAGCAGTCGGATCAGCAGCTCATTGATATCCTCGGCGGGCTTGCCGCTTGCTACCAGCTTGTTCCGAAAGGACAGCAGGGCCTTTACCAGCAGCCGCCGCTCGCCGGCGCAGAGTGCTAATACTCTATTTCTTCTATGCTTGAACATCACCACACCTCAGCAATAAACCAGCTCAGAAAGGACAACTTCCTCCGCTCGGCTGCGGATGCTGTTCATCCACCCCACCCATTCCATTTGATTCTCAGCCTTCAGCTGCTCGGTGACGCCTTCGGCCTTCTTCATTTGCTCCACGAGCCGGTCAAACATGGCCTGCGCCGACTCGCCGATCTCGGCAAGATGCGGCTCTAGAGTCCCCGTCAGCAGCATCCCTGTGTAGATACCGTCCATGTGCGTGCGCAGATACCGCCTCCGCGCTGCTGCAAATCTGTTTTCCATGCCGCGCCTCCTTCATATACGCATTGTTTTTGGTTTCCCTTCGCGTATATGATAGCCCGGCGCTACACTAGAGTCCAATGTGCAATAATCGGATTTGCAGTCTTGACAACGGGATATATTTATTTTGCACCGGCTATTGATTTGTGCGTTTTTGTGAGTATAATAGATATTGAAATGTGTTTGTCACGAGATGTGCAACCAGTTGAATTATGTGTTTCCCGGCGCGTTGATTATGCTGAAAAGTGCGGAGGTGCGCTATGTTATATCGGAAAATTCAGCCGTATATCGAAAGCTACTTGAAGTCAGACTCCAACAAAGTGCTGATTATCGACGGGGCGCGGCAGATCGGAAAGACCTTTATCATCCGCTACGTCGGGCAGCAGTTCTTTGAGAACTATATCGAGCTGAACTTTGCGGAGGATTATAACGGTCCACGGCTGTTTGAGCAGGTCCGCACCGTCAAGGACTTCTATTTCCAAGTCAGTACCATCGCCGGCGAGCGAATGGGAGAGAAGAAAAACACGCTGATTTTCCTTGATGAGATCCAGGCATATCCGCACCTGCTGACCATGCTCAAGTTTTTAAAGCAGGACGACAGGTTTACCTATATCGCCAGCGGGTCGCTGCTCGGTGTGACCTTGAAGAAGACCACCTCGATCCCCATCGGAAGCATTGAAGTAAAGCGCATGTTCCCGCTGGATTTTGAGGAGTTTCTGTTGGCAAACGGGTTTAATCAGTTCGCCATCGATATGATGCATGAGAAGTTCCTTGCCGGTGAGAGCCTGGATGCAGCTATGCACGGGAAGGTGATGGACCTCTTCAAGAAATATCTGTTGATTGGCGGGCTGCCCGACGCCGTGAACTCCTTTATTGCAGACACCAACATCGTAAAGGTCAGGACGATCCATCGGGATATCCGCGCGTTCTATGCTGATGACGCGTCGAAGTACGAGGCGGACAATAACAAGAAGCTGAAGATCCGCAGGATCTACGATATGATCCCCTCCAATCTGGAGAGCAAGAAGAAACGGGTGGTCTTTCAGGATATCGAGGACAAGCGAGGCAAGCGTTTTTCCGACTATCAGGATGAGTTTGAATATCTGATCTCCGCGGGAATCGCCCTGGACGTCAACGCGATCACTACCCCAGTCTTTCCCCTAACACAGTCTGTCGGCAAAAACCTGCTCAAGCTCTATTTGAACGACGTAGGCCTTTTGACGGACGTTTTGTACGGCAGCAATATACGTGCGATCCTGGACGATGAGACGGGGATCAATCTCGGCTCTGTGTATGAAAGCGTGGTGGCCCAGGAGCTGGCCGCGCACGGCTACAAGCTGTTCTATTACGATAACCGCAGCAAGGGCGAGGTGGATTATCTGATCGACGATTACGACAGCCTCTCCGCCATCCCCATCGAGGTCAAATCCGGCAAGGACTACACCGTCCACAGCGCGCTGAGCACTTTTATAAAGAACGACGATTATCACGTGAAAAAGGCGTTCGTTCTGTCCAATACCCGCGAGATCACGACGAACGGTAAGATCACGTATCTGCCGATCTATGATGTGATGTTTTTGCAGAACAATTCTTGATTTCCTATTTGGATATTGATCCCCCAAATTAATGTAGGTGAAAGCGTAATGACAGATAGAGAACTGAAAACCTTAAAGGACAACCTCTGGCATGCGGCGGACGTGCTGCGTTCCGGTGCGCATTTGGCGGCGAACAAATACGGTCAGCCGATCCTCGGCCTGATCTTCCTTCGCTATGCGGATATTCTGTTCAAGCAGCACAAGGATGAGATCGACGCGGAGTATACCAAGCGGCTCGGCACCCGCATGGAGAAAACCAGCAAGGAGATCGCGGTCGAAAAGTGCGGCTTCTTCCTCCCAGAGTGCGCCTATTATGACTTTATTAATGACGCGCCGGACACAGCGGAGAAGGCCGATCTGGTGAAAAAGGCCATGGAGGCCATCGAGCGGGAAAATCCCAAGATGGAGGGTGTGCTGCCCAAGGAGGTCTACGCCCAACTCGTGCCGGAGGAGGAGCCGGAGCTGCTCTCCAACATCGTCCGCATTTTCAAGGATATCCCCGAAAACTGCACCGTTGATATCTTCGGCGAGATCTATGAATACTTCCTCGGCAACTTCGCCCTGGCAGAGGGTAAGGACGGCGGGACCTTCTATACGCCGGCCACAGTCGTGCGGTATATGGTCGAAGTGCTGGACCCGCAGCCCGGCGATAAAAAATTTCTCGATCCCGCTTGCGGTTCCGGCGGCATGTTTGTCCAGGCTGCGCGGTACATGCACGCCCACAATGCAAACGAGGCGGAGCAGATGAAGTTCCGCTGCTACGGTGTAGAGAAGGAACCGGACACCGTGAAGCTGGCTAAAATGAACCTGCTGCTCAACAACGTGCGCGGCGACATCACCGAGGCCAACTCCTTCTACTCCGATCCCTACAACGCTTTCGGCGCCTTCGATTACGTCATGGCAAATCCGCCGTTCAACGTGGACGAGGTCTCCTTTGACCGTGTCAGCGGTGATGCGCGCTTCAATACCTACGGCGTTCCCCGCAACTCCACCAAGTCGGCGAAAAAAGCCTCCGACAAGAAAGAAACGGTTCCCAACGCCAACTACCTGTGGATCGGCTACTTTGCCACGGCCCTGAATGAGCACGGCAAAGCGGCACTGGTTATGGCTAACTCCGCTTCCGACGCAGGCAAGAGCGAGTATGAGATTCGAAAAAAGATGATCGAAGAGGGCATCATCAGCCAGATGGTGACGCTGCCCTCCAATATGTTCTCCTCTGTTACCCTGCCGGCTACGCTCTGGTTCTTTGACAAGCACAAGCCCCAGACGGACAAAAAGAACGAGATCTTGTTCATCGACGCCCGCAACGTTTTCACGCAGGTGGATCGAGCCCACCGGAAGTTCAGCGACGAGCAGATCAAAAACCTGGGAATCATCACCCGCCTGTATCATGGGGATACTGCTGCCTTTGTCGCACTTCTTGTGGAGTATCGGGAGGCATTGGCGGCTGCTCCGGAAGCTGCTGAGGATAAGGAAACCAAGACGAAGGCCTACTGGCAGGCCCAGATCGACTGGCTGACCGAGCGATTCCCCGACGGCGAATACCGGGATGTGATCGGCCTGTGCAAGGCGGCGAAGCTGGACGGCGAGGACGGCATTATCGACCAGGACTATTCCCTCAACGCCGGGCGCTACGTGGGAGTGGTCATCGAGGACGACGGCATGACTGAGGCTGATTTCAAAGAGACTATGCTGGGCTTGAATGCGGAGTTTGAAGCTTTGAATGAGGAAGCGAAGAAGCTAGAAGCGCAGATATCGTTGAACCTGAGAGGTTTGTTTACAAATGAGTGATTTTACTTCTCCTTGGCAGGGGTATGATTTTTCAGGGTTGAGTGCGGCTCTTTCTCGAATACAAGAGATTACCCGACCTGCACTGGAGGCATTGCAGAATATTCAATCCACACTGCAACCTATTGTTGAGGCGCTTGAGCAGTATAAGCCAAAAGTAGAAGAGATTGGACAAGTTCTTTTGCATGTTTCCCGTCGTTTTTCAGCAATTGAAAAAATGGGAGATGCTCAGTTTGTCTTTTGGGACTATATGACCGAAGAATTTGTCGATGAAATTGTGGATTCAGAGAACATCAGCAAAACGCTTAGAGAGCAGATGCTCCGGGATCGATTCTCCAAGGTAAACAGAACTATTGACAAGACCCTTTCTTCTCCGGCAATGCAGAAGCATAAACGGCTTTATTCTCAATCTGCAGAAGCGTTTCGGGATGGTAATAGTGACCTGGCAGTTACAGGGTTCACCTCTGTATTTGATGGTTTGCTGACCGATATTTCTGGGAATCCCACATCACGTCTTGGGCCTCGCATCGACGTGATTAAGAAGAAACTCGATAATGACGAGTTTCTCGATATTATCTTTATAATGACAGCTATGAGCATGCCGTTGCGTCGACCGGCTTTGTGCTGCTTCGAAACAACTCAAGCTATAACACGAGGTTTGCCTTCTACTATCTATCAACAAATGAGGTCGTGAAATATCTCTCGAATATTGCAGAGTTGTCTCAGTCGACTTTTCCGTCTTTTTCATCAAAGGACATTGGAAAGATCGACTTGCCTGATATCGACAGGAAGGCACAAGACCAGATTGTTTCCATTCTCTCCGCTTATGACAATCTGATCGAAGTCAACAACAAGCGCATCAAGGTTTTGGAGCAGATGGCGGAAAACCTGTATAAGGAGTGGTTTGTCCGCTTCCGCTTCCCCGGACATGAGAAGGCAGATTTTGAAAATGGTATCCCGAAGGGGTGGGCTTATAGGCGAGCCGATGAGGTCATTGATTTCAACCCGACGCTGAAAACAGGGAATCAAACGGAGTTTACGATCATCCCCATGGAAGCGCTCAGCACGAACTCCATGGTATTAGATTCAGGCTGCTTTGTGCGGCAGGATTCCATTTCAGGTCGGCGCTCACAAAACGGCGACACTCTGCTGGCCAAAATTACGCCCTGCCTGGAAAACGGGAAAACCGGGTTTGTTATGGGCATGCCGGAAAACGAGGTGCTCGGAGGTTCGACCGAGTTTGTCGTTATGCGGTCTAAGGCATTAACGCCTCACTATGTTTATTGCATTGCCCGGAGCTACTATTTCCGGCAGACAGCCATTTTGAGCATGAATGGAGCCGATGGGCGTCAGCGTGTTGACGAGGATAAGCTGAAATCAACAAAGATTCTTCAACCGGAAAAGACTGTGCTGGATCATTTCGAAACAATTGTTACGCCAATCTTCGATGGCGTTTATCAGATGGTACAGGAAAACAAGAACCTCATCCAGCAGCGCGATCTGCTTCTACCGCGCCTGATGAGCGGAAAGCTGGAGGTGTAAAAATGTCCACTTTTTCTGAACGATATGGGTATGTGGTAAAGCCTTTGCAGTTGGAAAGCATGACCATAGAATTAAGAAACAGGATTTGGAATATTTACAGATGTGAAATCTGTAATGATATTGCAGTTATCGATTCTCACTATCTCGAAGAAATAATGGATGCATGTGGGCTTTCGTATACCAGCGTTTATGATAACGCTGATTTGGATAAAAATCTTGCTGTTTTTCGGAAATGGTATGATCAGGCAGAATGGTATCGAATCTATGATTTCGTTGAAATATATCTCGCATTTCTCCCGACGAAAGACCTCAGTGATGCAATAGATAACTTTAATGGTGTTCTATCGGCTGAGAATGCTGGATACAGAGTAATCGGAAGACAAGTAGTCCCCATTACAAATGAGTACGAAATAAAGTGTATCGAACAGGCACAACAAACCCCTTATAACAGTATAAATGTACATTTAAAAAAGGCAACAGAGCTTTTTTCACGAAGGCCCCTACCTGATTACGAAAACTCAATTAAGGAGTCGATCAGTGCAGTTGAGGCAGTTTGCAGCATTATTACTGGATTGTCCGGTAAGAATGCAACTCTAGGGAAAACAATAAAAAAGCTTAAAGACTACGGAGTGCATATCCACCCGTCAATGGAAAACGCGTTTTCATCTATGTACGGGTATACTTCAGACGAGGACGGAATCCGTCATGGAGGCATTGATTTCAAATGGGCGCCCGCCGAAGACGCAAAATACATGCTGGTTTCCTGTTCGGCGTTTGTAAACTACTTGATTGAGAAATGGAGCAAAGCAGCGAAAAATCAGGACAATTCGGAGGTGTAATCATGTTTGCCGCCAGTACATACGAAGAAATAGAGCGTATCGAAAGCCAAGTTGAAAACATGGAAATTGTCGTTTTCCTTTTCGCTCGTCCAACGGAAGAAAAAATCTTAAAGGAATTTGAGTATATCCATTACAATTCTGCAAAATACTGCTCTATTTATGCTATCGGGTACACTGATGATTTTGCCAAGGCAGAAGACCAGACTTATAGGAAAGTCGATGCGATGATGCAGCGGGACTGGTATTTCAGTACAAAGGCCTTTACTGAATTCAAGGAAAAACTGCAAGACCGTATTCGGTGGAACTATTCCGGTGAAACGGAAGTACTCGTCTTGCAGAACAATCCTGGGCAAAAGAATGTTCTAAACTTCCAGAACTATGTTGCGATTAATGTAAATAAGGGCATCCGAGAGGAATATATTGATTCTTTTCAAAGCTTCATGGAGTCCCTGATAAGAAGTTCCAAGCGCAGGGTTACGGCAAAGGAAGCTATTCGGGACGTCCGAAATTCGAGAATCAGCGTCAAGGATATACTCGCCGGAGCTATCGATGATTGCAAGAAAGTTCCTACGCCGGTAAAAGAGATAGCAAAAGACAGGTTGTTTTATCGCTGTGCAAATACAATGCAGTAGTATAGTCCGGCAAATATATTTTAGAAATAGAGGCAAGCTGTTATGAAACGCATTCCCTTTTCTCAAGTTTTGAAAACTGCGGCCATAGATATTCGTAGAGAGTATGACCGTCTATATGGAATGTTTTGTGTACAGAAGTTTCAAGATATGGTGGGAGCAGGATCTTCGTTGAAGGATTACTGTGCGACATATTTTGTTCGGCTTCCCTTTCGCGGTACATGCGTATCTTTAGATGACTTTGATGATTTTTATGGATATAGCTTTGAAAAGAATCCTTCTACCTTTGACATAGAGTATTTAGTGTCTTTTTGTGAGTATTCATATAATCTCGCCATCTACAATCAAAATACCATCTATGGCGGTGGTATAGTCGGAATTGGTGACCCAATGCAGTTCTATGTCCAGCAAGTGCTGACGGTTATCGAGACCATAGGGTATATGCCAAATAATCAAAACGGTATTACTGATTTTGTCCCCAAAGACCAGGCGGCGATTTCTGCCGCGGAGATAGTTGATCCTGCGTTGTCGTACAGGATTATTGAATACAACCATCACTCGATGAAGGGTGATCTCGAAAGAAAAAAGGCTACACTGATTGCGCTGGCAGACAAGTTAGAACCAAAGAGAGCAAAACTAAAGCAAGTTAGCGGCTCGTTGGAATCAGATTTGTTCTATCTTCTGAATAGTGTAAATGTACGACATAATAACGCAGATCAAGTTGGTAAGAACTATATTCATTTCGTGGCAGATATGAAAGATAGCGACATCGAACAATGGTATGACGATATGTACCAAATGTGCCTGCTGGCATTCCTGGAGTTGGATCATCTGGAGCGCAAAGAGCGCGTAAAGAAATTAAAAGAGGACATTCAAAAGAACGGATAATATAGGTGGTGACTACAATGCGCAACTTCATATCCGAAGACGATATTGAACAGGCGATCCTGCAAAAGTTGGAGGGTGACCCGTTCCAATATGGTATTCTGCGCTGTGACCCTTCTCCGGACAAGCGCGAGCTGCTGCCGGATGGGACTGGACGAAGCAGCAAGAAAGAATGCGTACTCCCGCTTATTCTGCGGGAGGCCTTGGCGCGCCTAAATCCAGATATACCCGGCGAAAAGCTGGAGGAGATCGCCCGCGACCTCTGCCGGGATTTCAGCGCCACGGATATGACGGCCACCAATTACAAGTACTACAACCAGATCCGCAACGGCATCAAAATCAGCCTCCGCCGCAACGGCAAAGAGGATTTTGATTTTGTGAAGCTGGTCGATTTTGACCGCCCGGAGAACAACACCTTCACCGCCGTTTCCCAGATGTGGATACAAGGACGCGTCTACTGGCGTCGCCCGGACGTGCTGATTTTTATCAACGGCCTGCCCATGGTGTTTGTTGAGCTGAAAAACAGCATCGTCAAGGTGGAGGAGGCCTATAACGACAACCTGAAGAACTACCTGCGGGATATCCCGAACCTGTTTGCGCTCAATCAGATCTGCGTGCTGTCCAACGGGCTGGAGACACGGCTCGGCGCCTTCAACGCCACCTACAATCATTTCTTCGAGTGGCTGAAGGTGGACTCCGAGAAGGAACGGCCCGACCGTCAGGCTTTGAAGGAAGCCGGTACGGTGGGCGAAAGCTCGGTCCGGTATTTCATCGACGGCCTGCTGCAAAAAGGCCGGCTGATCGACTACATAGAAAACTTCATCATGTTCCGCAATCAGAAGAACAAGATCATTGCCAAAAACCACCAGTATTTCGGAGTGAACAACTTGATGGAATCGGTAAAGAACCGGGCGGAGCTGCAGGGCAAGCTTGGCGTGTTCTGGCACACCCAGGGTTCCGGCAAATCCTTTTCCATGGTGTTCTTCGTCCGCAAGGTTCGGCGCAAGATCTCGGGCAATTTCACATTCCTGATCATCACCGATCGCGAAGACCTGGATGACCAGATCCACAAGAATTTTGTAAAGACGGAAGTGATTGGGCAGAAAGAGGAATGCCAGCCGAAGAACGGTAAGCAGCTGCGGGACTATCTGCAGACCAACAAATCCTTCATTTTCACCCTGATCCATAAGTTCCGCTATGACAAGGGTAAAAAGTACCCTGTGCTCTCCACCCGGGACGATATCATCGTGCTGGTGGATGAAGCGCACCGGACACAGTACAAGGATCTGGCGGAGAACATGCGCACGGCCTTGCCAAATGCCAATTATATCGCCTTTACTGGCACCCCGCTGCTGGGCAGCAAGCGCTTGACCAACCAGTGGTTCGGGAACTATGTGTCAGAGTATAACTTCGCCCAGTCGGTGGAGGACGGCTCCACGGTGCCGCTGTTCTATTCCCGCCGTGTGCCGGAGGTCGGGCTGGAAAATGACTTTCTGGACGACGATGTGGTGGACATCATCGAGGAGGAAAACCTGAACGAGGACGAGACCCGCTTGCTGGAAAACTCCTCCTCTCGGATTTTGGAGGTCATCAAGAGGGAGGATCGCATTGATAAGATCGCCCAGGATATTGCTCATCATTTCCCGCGCCGCGGTTTCCTTGGGAAGGGCATGGTCGTCTCCGTCGATAAGTATACGACGGTGAAGATGTACGACAAGGTGCAGCATTACTGGGCGATTGAGAAGCAGAAGATCATGCAGGAGCGCAACAGCGCCGCCACCAAAGAACAGCGCGATGAGCTGACGCGCATCCTCAATTACATGAACCGTGTGGAAATGGCGGTCATCGTCTCTGAGGAAGCCGATGAGAATGAGAAGTTCCAGAAGCAGGGGCTCGACATTTCCATGCACCGGCAGAAGATGAACGCTGTCACGCCGGAAGGCCTGGATATTGAGGACCGCTTCAAAGATCCCGATGATCCCTTGCAGCTCGTGTTTGTCTGTGCCATGTGGCTGACCGGTTTCGATGTGGAGAACCTGTCCACGCTCTATCTGGACAAACCGATGAAGGGGCACACGCTCATGCAGGCCATCGCCCGCGCCAACCGCGTGTATCCCGGCAAGCCCTGCGGCATCATCGTGGACTACGTCAATGTGTTCAAGTATATGCAGAAAGCCTTGACGGAGTACGCGGCCGGTGATGACGGTACGGAGTTCCCGGCGAAGGACATTGACCAACTGATTGTCCTGCTCAACAGTGCTGTCGATGAAGCGGATGATTTTCTGCTAAGCCTTGGCATTGATATCGGTGCAATCGTAGCAGAGGCATCCACTCTTGATCAGCTGGATCTGCTGCGGGAAGCCTACAATACGATCATTTCCAACGATGAAAACAAGGACAAATTCAAGGTGATCCTGAACACGCTGATGAATCTCTACGAGACATCGCGTCCGGAGATCTTTGAGAAGAACTGGCAGAATGAAAAGTTTTCGCCGCTGGCATATCTGTACGGGCTTTTCTGCCATACCATTGACGACGAAAAGATCAATCGCGCCCGGCTGCGTATGGCACAAGTTCTGGACACCAGCGTTTCCTCGCAGAAAGCAGAGGATAACGACGCCGGGCTTGTCATTCACCAGGGGAAGGTCATCGACCTTTCCAAGGTGGATGTGGAGGAGCTAAAGAAGGAGATCAAGGTCGCCAAGTACAAGGCCGTGGAGATCGACGATCTGAAGGCGTTTATCGAGCAGGCACTGCAGCAAATGCTGAATCGCAATTGTACGAGACAGAAGTTTTCTCAGCGCTTCCGCAATATCATTGATCGCTATAACGCCGGCGGGTCGGAGAATGAAGACTACTACGAGCAGCTGCTCCAATTGATCGAAGATCTGAAAGCGGAGGACAAGCGGCCGGAGGCCGAGGGGCTGTCGGAAGAGGAACTGGAAATCTTCGATTTGCTGATTGCCGGAAAGAAACTTACAAAGGCGGAGGAGCAGAAGGTGAAGCTATCCGCGAAGAATCTTTTTAAGAAGCTTTCCGAGGAGAAGTCGGAGCTGATGGTTGTGGATTGGTACAAGGACGAACAGCCGCGCGCAAAGGTAAAAACGGCGATTGAAAAGTCGCTGGATGCAGATCTACCGGTTTCGTATGACAAGGAAACGTTTGCTGTGAAGATTGATCTGTTACTGACACACTTTATTGATATGGCCGTTCAGGGCTACGGCTGGGTCGCGGCATAACGGAGGTATAGACAATGGATAAATCTGGCGTGATCTACATACTGACCAACCCGTCCTTCCCGGAATATGTGAAAATCGGGTATGCGGACGATATCGACAAGCGGCTGCAGCAGCTCAATCGGAGTGAGTGCATTCCCTTTGCATTCCGGGTTTATGCGACCTATGAGGTCAATTCCCGGCTTTCTGATCTGAAGATCCACAGCATCATCGACAAGCTGAATCCAAACCTGCGCTCCATCGAGAACTTCAACGGAAAGCAGCGCGTGCGTGAGTTCTACGCCATGTCGCCGGAGGATGCCTATTCCATCCTGGAGGCCATCGCAGAGATCCACGGCTGCGCGGACAAGCTGAAACGGATCGCCATGGACGAGGCTCAGAAGCAGGCGGAGGAAACCGCACAAGAGATCGACGCCGAGCACAAAGAGCGCCAGTCGCCTTTCCGCTTTTCCATGTGCAACATTCAGCCCGGTGAAGAGATCGAATACTGCAACAACCCGGAGATCAAGTGCACCGTCGTAGATGATAAGACAGTTAGCTATCAGGGGCAGAGCTATTCGCTTTCTTCTTTAGCCCAGCTTCTCACTGGCAGCAAATACTCCGTCGCCGGTCCCCGCTATTTCAAATACAAGGGCGAATGGCTGAACGATATCCGGCACCGGCTGGAAGGATAATAAATCACAGACCGTTCCCCAAAGCCTACGGTTTCTTAGATGATTTGACGATCGTATCTGAGAGGAGAGCAGACATGGATACTTCGACTATAAATTTTTATAAGGGAAACCATAAATATGAGGTTTCTGCAGATGAATTAGCAACTGAGATTGCACAGTGCCTACAGATAGAAAACCTAAATTTCTTGATTGGGGCAGGTTGCTCGAGTTATCGAGATGACACTGGGGCTGAAAAGGCTATTCCAACTATGGCTGGTCTGGCAAGAGAGTTTTATGATTGCAATCCCGATCTTAAAGTTGATCGCAAGAATGCAGCCAAAGACCTTTTTCCGAATAATTTGGAAGCCTTGATCAATTACCTTATTTCGCTCAAAAATATAACTACTTCTGAAAAAAGCAGGAAAGCTCTATCTGGGAAAATTAGTATCATTAATAAGTTCATATTTGAAAGAGTGTGCAATACACCATATTCTAAAGAACTTATTCAGCTATACAAAGAGTTTTACCTGCGCATTGTCAAGAAAACCAGGCAGGTACCAGTTAACATTTTTACGACGAATTACGATCTGTACAGTGAAAATGCACTTGATGAACTGGGCATTATGTACAACAACGGTTTTTTGGGAAGCGCTCAACGAATCTTTAATCCCAATTCTTATAACTATGTAGTTGTAGAGAACCTCGGATTAAGTAGGGATGTATGGAAAAGCGTTAGCAATTTTATAAACCTCTACAAGATTCACGGTTCAATTAATTGGCTTAAAGATGACAATTCCGGATCAGATACCCCTCACATTTTGGAAAAGGATATTGAACTGATTAGGAGTCGGAAAAAATATGATTCCATAATGATCTATCCCACGCCCCAGAAGGATAGGACAACTCTGATGGTTCCATACTCAGACCTTTTCAGAATGAT
>OLWK01000699.1_pt1 | contig 18291 bp, 12 predicted proteins | sample 1674141 | NCBI WGS metagenome assembly OLWK01 (sample SAMEA103958148, study PRJEB25191) | human gut metagenome | reverse complement strand
CACGCGATAAGTATCTTGCCATTATGAAGCCCTACCTTCTGATGTGGCACAGTAGCAGTTGAAAACAGCTCAGGTTACCTATTGCAATTCTGACTATTTGGAATATACTTGTAAGTATCAAATTATTTCACTGTATGGGAGGAAATTATTATGGCAAGACCCAAGGGAAGCAAGAATAAGACCCGTATTGTAAATGCCAACGTTGATTATGCAGCCGTCGTTGCAGAAAAGACCGCCGAAAAGGAAAAAATCGAATCTGAGGTTGCTGCGCTGACTGCAAATCTCGATGATCTGAAGACGCAGCTGAAAGCCAAGAAAGCAGAATTGAAAGCCGCCACCAAGGAACTTACTAAAGCCGAAAACAAAAAAGCTGCCGCCGAAGCAAAGGCGATGGAAGAAGCAAAGAAAGGCGAAGCAGAAGATGTGCTGAAGAAGCTGCTGGCCAGCGGTATGACGGCTGAGGAAATCCTTGCAAAACTCCAGTAATGCAATGCCGAGAGGAGGGAACACGATGACCGAGCAGGAACAGCCCAAAAACGATTTTATGCACAAGCTCGCGCTGCAAATTGTTGAGCGGCGCAACCTTGTGTTCCTCATCGTCATTCTGGGAACCATCTTCACCATCTTCTCCCGCAGCTGGGTCAAGGTGGAAAGCGACCTGACCACCTATCTGCCCAAGACCAGCGAGACCCGCATGGGCCTGGACATTATGGAAAAAGAGTTTACCACCTACGGTTCTGCCGATGTCATGGTGGCAAACATCACGCCGGACGAGGCAGACCAGCTGAACGACGAGCTGGCGGGCCTCAGGGGCATCCAGATGATCGAGTACGATGATACCACCGCCCATTATAATAATGTATCGGCGCTGTACTCCATCACATTCGATTACCCCGAGGACGACGACCAGTGCCTGGAAACGCTGGAAAGCGTCAAGGAGTACCTGAAAGACTACGATATCTACGTTTCCACCTCGCTGGGCAATACGCAGGAGGAGACGATTGAGCGTGAAGTCAATGTCATCATGGTGTATGTTGCCATCATCATTGTGGTGGTGCTGATCTTCACCTCCCAGACCTATGCGGAAGTTCCCGTGCTGCTGCTCACTTTCGTGGTGGGCATGATCCTCAACATGGGCACCAACTTCCTGCTGGGCACCATCTCGTTCGTTTCCAACTCGGTCACGAACATTCTGCAGCTGGCCCTTTCGCTGGACTACGCCATCATCTTCTGCAACCATTTTAAAGAAGAACACGAGACCCTGCCCTTGAAAGAGGCGGTCATCGAGTCGCTGGCCAAGAGTATCCCGGAGATCAGTTCCAGCTCCCTGACCACCATCGGCGGTCTGGTGGCCATGCTGTTCATGCAGTTCAAGATCGGCCCGGATATGGCCATCTGCCTCATCAAGGCCATCCTGTTCTCCATGCTGTCGGTCTTCGTGGTCATGCCCGGCCTGCTGATGCTGTTTGGCCCTTACATGAGCAAGACCAAGCACCGCAACTTTGTGCCCAAGATCTCGTTCGTGGGCCGCTATGCTTACAAAACCCGCAAGATCGTTCCCATCGTCTTTGCAGTGGTGCTGGTGTTTGCCTACCATTTCCAGACACAGTGCCCCTACGCCTATGGCTACGGCCCGATCAAGACGCCAGTGTTGAATGAGACGCAGATCGCCGATAACATGATCGACGAAAACTTTACCAAGTCCAACCTGGTGGCTCTCGTCGTACCAAAGAACGACGATTACCGGGTGGAAGCAGCCATGATCAAAGAACTGGAAAGCCACGATGAGGTGGACCACACCCGCGGCCTTTCCAACATTGAGGCCATGGACGGCTATATGCTGGAAGACCGGCTCACTTCCCGCCAGTTCTCTGAGATGGCGGGCCTGGATTACGAGCTGGCCCAAGTGGTCTACACAGGCTACGCGTTGGAAAATGATGAGTACGGCCAGGTCATTGGCAACTTCTCCAACTACAGTGTGCCGCTCATTGATATGTTCCTCTACGTCTGTGACGAGGTCGATTCCGGCATTGTCAGCCTGGACCAGGATCAGATCAACGACCTGCATGATGCCCAGACCCAGATGCTGAGCGCAAAGGCCCAGCTGCAGGGTGCGGATTACAACCGTATTCTGGTCTACCTGAACCCCAGCCTCCAGAGCGGGGATGAAATGTATGAGTTCACGGACCAGATGCGCACCATCGCCCGGAAGTATTACCCGGACGGCGACATCTATCTGGCGGGCGACGCCACCAACGAGTACGACTTCCAGAAGTCGTTTGCCATCGACAACATCGTGGTCAGCGTGGTCTCCGTGCTGATCGTGCTGATCGTCCTGCTGTTCACGTTCCAGTCGGTGGCAATGCCCATCCTACTGATCCTCGTCATCGAGGGCGCGATCTGGGTCAACTTCTCCGTCCCCGCTTTTATCCACACGCCGCTGTACTTCATGGGCTACCTGATCGTCAGCTCCATCCAGATGGGTGCAAACATCGATTACGCCATCGTTATTGCAACCCGCTACAACGAGCTGCGGGATAAGATGGACCATAAGACAGCCATGATCGAGACGCTGAACTTTGCGTTCCCCACCATCCTCACTTCCGGCACCATCATGACGGTGGCCGGTACCCTTATCGGTCAGATGACGTCCGATGCCTGCATCGTGGGCATCGGCCAGTGCCTGGGCCGCGGTACCATCATCTCCATCTTCCTGGTGCTGTTCGTCCTGCCGCAGATCCTGCTGGTGGGTGGCAAGCTGGTGGATAAAACTTCGTTCTCCATGCATCATGTGGTGCTGCACACCAACACGGCCAGCGGCCGGGTGCGTGTCAATGGCATGGTGCAGGGCGAGGTGAACGGCTCCGTGGCCGGTACCATGAACGCCGTTGTGGATGGAAACGTACATCTTACCGTTCTTTCTGGTAAAATCTCACAGGAGGTGCAGGATGAAAACGACTCCCATGCGGACGAATGAGTCTGCGGCGGGCAGCACCCGGCTGCTGCACCGCCTGACCGCTGCGCTGCTGGCACTGGTGCTGGCGGCTTCGGCGGCGCTGCCGGTATTTGCGGCCGACACCGCGCCGACGGATACCATTTACATCAACAGTGTTTCGGACCTGCTGGCCTTTGCCGACAAATGCGGCTTTGATCAGTGGTCCAAAGGCAAGACCGTGATCCTGCAGGAAGACCTCTCGCTGGAGGATACGGAGTGGGCCCCCGTTGCGTCGTTCAGCGGCGCGTTCAAGGGCAACGGCCACACCATCTCGGATGTCAGCCTCGTGGGGGCTTATTCTCCAGCCGGCTTCTTCGGCATCCTGGAAGAGGGCGGTTCCATTCAGGACCTTACCATCAAGGGTGTGGTCAATCCCGCTGGTACCCAGAAGACCGCAGGCGGTCTGGTGGGCACCAACTACGGCACCATCATCAACTGCACGTTCTCCGGTGCTGTCCACGGCGAGGAGGAGGCGGGCGGTCTGGTGGGCCGCAATGAGACGAGCGGAACCATCGACCACAGCACTTCCCGTGCCATGGTCAGCGGTGCGTATGCCACCGGCGGCATCGTGGGCTACAACCTCGGTGTCATCACCGGCTGCACCAATGTGGGCGCCGTCAACTCCGAGTATCAGGAGTCCGCCCTCGATATGGAGGGCCTCCCGGCCACCCTGCTGGAGCTGGTCAAGAAGGATATGGGCGATGACCTGAGCAATAACATCTCCAATGTCTCCTCGGATACCGGCGGCATTGCAGGCCGCTCCTCCGGCCTGATCCTCAGCAGTGCCAACGCGGGCGACGTGGGCTATGCCCATGTAGGCTATAACGTGGGCGGCATCGTGGGCCGGACCGATGGCCTGATCTCCGGCTGTGTCAACCAGGGCCTGGTACAGGGCCGCAAGGACGTGGGCGGCATTGCCGGCCAGGCAGAGCCCTATGTGGAGCTGGACCTGGACCAGAGCACCATCAACCGTCTGCGCACCGAGCTGGACACGCTGCACACCATGGTCAACGGCGCGGCCGATGACATGGACGGCAGCACCAGCCTCCTCAATACCGACCTCAACACCCTGAACTCTCAGATGGACACTGCCGTGCAGGCAGCCCGCCGTCTGCAGGAGCAGGGAGGCGATTACTTTGACGAAGTGGCGGACGAGGTGGACCGCACGGGAGACCTCATCTCCGATACATTTACCCGGCTGGAGCCCGTGATGGACACGGGTGTCGATGCACTGGATAAGATGACCACCGCCGTGGGCCAGCTCAAGTGGGTCACCGCGGAGATGGCGGCCGAGATGCTGACCGCCTCCACGGCACTGGCCAAGGCTTCTTCCGGCGCGCACAAGGCCAGCGACGCGCTGGATTCCAGCAAGCAGGGTCTGGAGCAGATCAGCAAGGGCCTGGACGACCTGATCGCCTCGCTGCCGGGCAAGGATGACAGCGGCCTGAGCAGCGCCATCAGCACCATTCTGGGCGGCTATTCCAGCGTGTCCGGTGACGCGGTGGACGATCACATCAAAACAGCCATCTCCCTGCTGCAGGTGGCGAATTCCGCCATGAGCATCCTCTCGTTGGGCTCCGGCATGAGCGGCCAGATGAAGCTGCTGACCACCGGCCTGGGTCTGCTGCGGAGCGCCACGCTGCTGGCCGATGACGGCCAGCTGGCTTCCGCCGGCAAGCAGGTCACCCGCGCCGTGGGCAATATGGCAGGCCGGGCCACGCAGATCGGCGCGCTGCTGGGCAACACCGCCAACCTCGTTTCGGAGCAGGGCAATCCCCAGATGGCTTCTGCCCTTACCAGCATGTCCGGCGCGCTTGGCAATGTGGGCGACCAGCTGGGCAATCTGGAAGATATTCTGGATAAGCTGGGCTTCAACACCGGCAACATCAGTTCCGGCAATGCCTCCATTCAGGCGGGTCTGGATTCCCTGAGCGATGCCGCACAGGATCTGGGCAAGGCTGCGGATGATTTTGACAAGTCTCTGGATATCCTCAAGACGGATTCCGCCCTCACCAGCGCAACGCTGGGCCACATGTCCGCCAGCCTCGGCATCATGGCGGAGGGCATGAGCGGCCTGACCAGCATGACCAGCCAGGCGGCGGATATCGTCCACTGGCTGGCGGAGCAGGATCCCATCCATGTGCCGCGCCCCTCTTCCGAGATGACCGCGACCAAGGATGAACTGTTTGACGCTGTGACGAACATGACCGACCAGATGAGCACCCTCAACCGGGATATGCTCTCGGCCAGCAACACCCTCACCAGCAACCTCCGCTCCATCAACGACCAGATCAATGTGGTCTCCAACCTGCTGCTGGATGCTGTGGAAGAGATCAGCGACCCCGGCAGCAAGAACATCTTTGAAGATGAGTCCGAGAACCTGACGGCTCAGAACGAGGGCAAGATCGAGGGCTGCACCAACCGCGGCACCGTGGAAGCCGACATGAATGTGGGCGGCATCGCGGGTACCATGGCGGTGGAAAACACCCTTGACCCCGAAGACGACGATAAGGATGAGAACCGTTCGCTCCTGCGCACCGAGTACACCATCAGCGCGGTGGTGATGAACTGTGTCAACGAGGGCACCGTTACCTCCAAGAAAGAGGCGGCAGGCGGCATCTGCGGCGAGATGGATCTGGGCTACATCACGGGCTGCGAAGCTTACGGCAAAGTGGATGGCAACAACAAGGTGGGCGGCATTGCAGGCCATTCCTCCGCAAAGCTGATCTCCAACTGGGCCAAGTGTGAGCTGACTGGCAGCAAGTACATTGGCGGCATCGTGGGCCAGGGCGCGGACAGTGTCCTGACCGGCAACAGCTGCATCATCAAGGATAACCGCGCCATGGTGGAGATCCATGAGCCGGACGATGACGGGGATGACTCCGAAGTGGCCCTCTCCACGAGCAGCAGCAACACCGACGGTCAGTATTGGGGCGCCATTTCCGGCGGCCAGGATGGTACGTTCACGGGGAACCTGTTTGTCTCCGATACCCTGCGCGGCGTTGACCGCATCAGCCGTGCCGGTCAGGCAGAGCCCATTGATTACGATACCATGCGGGCACTGGAGGGCGCGCCCAAGGGCTTCCAGAAGCTGACGCTGACCTTTATGGCCGACGGCCACATCGTGGACCAGCGCACCTTTACTTACGGTGCATCGTTTACCGAGGCGGATTACCCCGAACTGCCCCAGAAAGACGGTTACCTTGCCGAGTGGAACACCCCGGTGCTGGATGACCTCCATCTGGACACCGTGGTCACGGCGCTGTACACCTCTTACACCCCGGCACTGAAGAGCATTGATGTCCGCATCAACGGCCGTCCGATCTTCTATGTGGATGGCCTGTTTGGCGGCTCCAATGCCCTGAGCGTTACCTCCCAGACGCCGTCCGGCGTGGCCAATGCCACCGAGCAGTGGCTGCTGGACTTCTCGGACGACGGGCAGGAGACCCACACTATCCGCTATCTGCCGCAGGGCAAGCAGGGCAGCGTCTATGTCCAGCAGGATGGCAAATGGATCAAAGTGCCTACCGATACCTTTGGCAGCTACATCACCTTTACGGCTGCCGGGACCGAGATCGTCATGGCCTTTGTGCCCAAGGGCATCCCGCTCTGGGAGCTCTGCGGCGGCACGGTAGCCGCGCTGCTGGTGGCAGCATTCCTCGCACGGAAGCTGATCCACAAGCGTAAGGCCCGTAAGGCCAAAAAGAACGCTGCCCCCGTGGAGGAACTGGATACGCCGATTGAATCGGACGACCAGAGCACCGAGCAGCACACCAAATAAAAACCAGCCCTTGGGCTGAAACGGAAAAGGCTCCGGGCTTGCCTCCCTGTGAAAGGGGAGTGCAGGCCCGGAGCCTTTTTTGCGTATACGGAAAACGTGTCAGACGCTCTTTTTGTAGACGATAAGGGAAACGATGGCGGAGAGCACTTCCGTGGCCCAGAACGCGTTCCAGACGCCCACAGGGCCAAACTGTCGGCAGAGCACCCAGGCCAGCAGCATGATGAAGACGATGTAGCGGCACAGGGAGATCACCAACGACTGCGTGCCCTTGCCCAGACCCTCCAGCGCGCCGGAAGAGGTGGTGGAGATGGCGGAGACCACAAAGCCCAGGCAGATGATCCGCAGAGCAACTTTTCCGGCTTCCACCGTCTCCGGGGTAGAGGTAAAGAGCCGCATGAGAGGCTCCGAGGCCACCAGACAGCCAAGGGTGCCCGCTGCCATGATGGCGGCGCTCAGGATGAGGGTGATCTGGTAGAGCCGGCGTACCCGTTTGTGCTCCCCGGCACCGTAGTTGTAGCTGATGAGGGGACGCATTCCCTGCACGATGCCGTTGGCGGGCAGGTAGAGGAATGTCTGTAGTTTGTAGTAGATGCCCAGCACCACCACATAGCTGCCTGAGAACGCGGCCAGCAGGCTGTTGAGGAACGTGACCAGCAGAGAGGGAAGCGCCAGGTTGAGGATGGCCGGGATGCCGATGGAGTAGAGCCGGGTGTCCAGCTCTTTGTCCAGCTTCAGGCAGGCGCGGCGCAGCCGGACGGGCAGCTCCGTGGAAGCATACACCACGAGGTAGATACCAGTGCTCAGTGCCTGGCCGATACCGGTGGCCAGCGCCGCGCCTGCAATGCCCATGGCAGGGAACGGCCCGATGCCAAAGATGAGCAGCGGGTCCAGGATAATGTTGCCCACACAGCCCACGATGAGGGCTACCATGGTCACTTTCATCCGGCCCACGGACTGGAAGATCTTCTCAAAAGCCAGGGAGGCCATGTTGACCGTGGCAAAGCCAAACACGATGTAGGAATATGACATCATCAAGCAGAATGTGGACGGCATCCTACGGACAACACCGGGAAAGGAGCAGATGCAGGAACGGTAAATCTGCACAAAATATTGTTCGGATTTTTGAATCCCAAACGCTTAGACCGGGTGGCGTTTCCGCCCGAAATCATGTAAAATAGACTTAGACAACGAAAGCGAGGAACCCTCTATGGCAGAAGTGAACGATAACAGCTCTATCCAGCTTTTTGAAGATCAGAAAATCCGTACTGCATGGGATGCAGAAAAGGAAGAATGGTATTTTTCTATTGTGGATGTGGTTGCGGTTTTAACCGAGCAAAAGGATAGTCGAAGTGCTGCTAAATATTGGAGCGTTCTGAAAGTTAGACTGAAAAACGAAGGCAGTGAACTGACTACAAATTGTAGTCAGTTGAAAATGAAGGCAGCAGATGGCAAACGTCGTCTTACGGATGTTGCCAATACGGAGCAGCTTTTACGTATCATTCAGTCGATTCCTTCCAAAAAGGCTGAGCCGTTCAAGGCATGGCTGGCAATGGTAGGCAAGGAACGCATCGAGGAAACCATCGACCCGGAGCAGGCCATCGACCGCGCGCTTGATACCTATTTGAAGAAAGGCTACTCCGAAGAATGGATTCATCAGCGGCTTTTGGCAATCCGCATCCGAAATGAGCTGACGGATGAATGGAAGAAGCGCGGAGTGCAAAAGGGTAAGGAGTACGCTATCCTGACCGACGAAATCTCCCGTGCATGGTCCGGCATGACCACAGGACAGTATAAGCGGCTGAAAGGTCTAACAAAAGAAAATCTCCGGGATAATATGACCGATTTGGAACTTGTGCTGACCATGCTGGCGGAAGCATCTACCACGGATATTTCCAAGACTGCAAAGCCACAGACCTTTGAAGAAAACAAGCAGGTTGCCAAACGCGGCGGCAAGGTGGCCGGCATTGCGCGGCAGGCTCTTGAAGCGGAAACCGGCAAGCCCGTTATTACAGAAAAAAATGCGTTTGACTTCCAGCAGCTTGTGACCGACGTTGTAGAAGATGCCGCCGAACTGCCGGAAAATCCCACCGAGAAAAAAGATAAAGACTGATACATGAAAAATAGCCGGACACAGCAGCCACAAGGCCACCGTGTCCGGCTATTTCTGTGTTGACAATGGCACATTACTTTGATTGAAAATAATGTGTGGATGTCAAGCTGGCGGTATTATTCACCCGTGAAATCAAACCTCTGCCCGTCAAAGTCAGCATCGGTCATTTGCTCCAATTTTGCAATGGTGCTGTTTGCCAGTTGCCGCATTTCGGTGTCCATATCCGGCAGAGCGGTCAGCATTCGCGCTATCGTGCGGCGGCGGTCAGAAGTGTGGTACATATGTGGTGTGCTATCTTCTTTCTCAAACAGTGTTTCATGAAGTCTACTTGTTTGAATGGACAGCAGCCCATTATTATTTGTGTTTATGGGTTGCATCTGTTGCTTTCTGTTTTCTGGAAATGTATAGAGCAGCTCTTATCACAACAGCTGGAAACTGGACAGGAATTTTGATCGGACAAGTGTTGGGCGATTTTATTATCAAAATAAACGCCACAAAAATCACGCCGGATATGTATATAGGAAAAGATTTTATTTCTTGGTTTGTATAAGACAAGCGAATTGTGATATAGCCATAGCTACTCTCTGTCGAGCGTTGAAAGTCTACGATTTCATAACTTGTGAATGTATAAGTGGACGGTTGGCATTTAAGAAGAATCGAATCACCAACAAAGGGAATTTTGAAGTCAATGTTATAGCCATCCAAGTTGTAATATTCAGGCTCTCCATAGGCACTTCCCATCCTGCTCCATGGATTGTACTGTTGAATGGTTGTTTCATGCAAACTTCTTGTAGTTGCATTAACGAAAAAGGTAATAGGTTCAACCTGATACTTTTTCGTAAGATATTCAACCCATTCATCAAAATCGCTGTTCATTATCTGTTCGTCAGTGTATGAAGCGATTTTATCTTTTAATGAACTGATATTGCTTCTTAAGTAATCCGATACGCTTCCATTTCCGATTGCAAATAGTTTCAATGTTTGCTCCTTTGGTCAGAGGTTGGTTGTACGAATAGGGGGAGTTCATTATACCACACCTCTTGGAAATGTTCAATTAAACGTGTTTTTTGATAAAAAAGCGGAAGTCCTCTGCTTTATGTTGCAATATCGTTGGGGATGCGATATACTAATATTGTATGTCATTTTATCTTGGAGGATGGTTGAGAGATGCGTAGTCAGGTGCAACAGAATAGGTCAATCGAGCTTTTCTGCGGAACAGGTGGCTTGGCACTTGGCTTGCAGAAAGCAGGATTCCACCACACTGCTTTGTATGAGTGGGATAAAGATTCCTGTGATAATATTAGGGCGAACATTCAGGCTGGATACAAAGGCATTGAATCGTGGAATGTCCATCAAGCGGATGTTCGTGCGGTTTGCTATGATGGGTTATCTGGAAAAATCAATATGGTATCTGGTGGCCCACCCTGCCAGCCGTTCTCTATGGGAGGAAAGGCTCAAGCCTATAATGACAAGCGTGATATGTTTCCTGAAGCTGTTCGGGCTGTCAGAGAAATCATGCCCGAAGTCTTTATCTTTGAAAATGTCAAGGGACTGTTAAGAAAATCATTCAGCCTATACTTCAGTTATATTATTTTGCAGTTGACATATCCGAGCATCCAAAAGCCAGCTGGAATGACTTGGGAAGAGCATCGTGAACTATTGGAAAAGCATCACACATCTAGCAGTCACGATGATTGCGAGTATAATGTTGTATTTAGGCTGTTGAATGCTGCCGATTATGGCGTTCCCCAGCTCAGGCACAGGGTGGTTATTGTTGGCTTTAGAAAAGATATAGATGCAAAATGGTCTTTTCCGAAAGCTACACACTCTAAAGAAGCGTTGCTTTATTCCAAATGGATTACCGGTGATTACTGGGAGCAGCACAAGTTGTTGAAACCATCTGAATCGCCATTGTCAAAAAACATGGAGCGGTCTGTTCGCACAGCTATTGAATGTACCGATAAAAAGCTGTTTCCTTGGCAAACCGTCAGAGATGCGCTACATGATTTACCCGACCCTCGAAGCAACGATGCGCAAAAATTTGATAATCACATCTTCCGTGCAGGAGCTAAAAGCTATCCCGGTCACTCTGGCTCGGTGCTAGATGAGCCTTCAAAAACCATCAAGGCTGGCGCACACGGTGTTCCCGGTGGAGAAAATATGCTGGTTTTGGATTCTGGTGAAGTGCGGTATTATACGGTTCGTGAAAGTGCAAGAATCCAGACTTTCCCCGATGATTATAAGTTTGTTGCATCGTGGACGGAGAGTATGCGCCAAATTGGTAATGCAGTTCCAGTAAAGCTGGCCAACGCGGTTGGCGTATCTGTTTTAACCCAACTAGAGGAGGTTCATCATGCCAAGAAGTGATATTCCTGTTATTACTCCCTACAATCCTCTTGATAAGCGAAATTTGGCAGAGAGTGTAGCATCAGCTATGCTGCACACTCCTGTCCAGAAATTGCCGCCAGAGCCTTTTATTGGTGCAGGTGTGTATGCAATCTACTATAAGGGTGATTTTGAACCTTATCGCAAATTAGTTGAATTAAATCAAGATGGTTGGAATGTCCCGATTTATGTAGGTAAAGCTGTTCCAGCGGGTGCAAGAAAAGGTGGTTTTGGTGTAAATGTAGACCACGGTCAAGCTCTTGCAAATCGTCTTTCAGAACATTTCACTTCTGTTTCAAAAGCATCCAATCTTGATGAAAATGACTTTGTATGCCGCTTTCTGGTAGTTGATGACATTTGGATTCCGCTTGCAGAATCCATGATGATCGAGCGATTTAAGCCGCTATGGAACAGATGTATAGATGGCTTTGGAAACCACGACCCCGGCAGTGGACGTTATCAGCAGCAACGTTCACCGTGGGATTGTATTCATCCCGGTCGTGAATGGGCCGAAAAACTCAAGCCGAATGCGATTTCAAGAGAAGATTGGTTATTGCGTGTTGAGAATTATCTAAGTACATATCAGGCTCCGTAAAAAGAGATAGCCGCCTGTGTTTTGGCACATGGCGGCTATCTCTTTTTATACTTTCAGGGATTCAAGGGATACAAAGAAACGAAGATATTGCTTTGGCGAAAGGCGTTCAATCGCTACCCGTGCATTTATAGCAGCATAAGGATTGGAAATCTGGCAGCGGTCTACTAACAGCTTTAGAGCCATACAAGTTTCAAGTTGATCCGATGTTCCGTATTCTTTTAGAATATGAAGTTCGGTGAGCGACAAAGGAAGGAGCAGTTTTGCATTCAAAATTTTCGCTGTTTTATTTCTCACTTCCGATAATTGAATTTCATAATAAAGCCCGCTATTGTCAGTAGCATACATTGAAAAGTGTTTTTCTGCATCTGACTTGCGAATGTAATTGTATTCTTCATCTGGATAGTCATCAAGCCGCATAAACCGTACAATATATAATGGGATTGCTTCTGACGATTTCATAAAGAACCTCCTAGCTGATTATTTGTAAACAATCTCGTTATAAACAATTTCTTCGGCCCGGTTGCGAATATTGTTCATCCGGCGCACCCATTCCAGTTGATCGGCGGCTTTCAGGGCTTCGGTCACGCCCTCGGCTTCCTGCATTTGCCGGATGGTCAGCGCAAGCTGTTCCTCGGTCTGCTTGTCCAGCTTGGCAAGGTAGCCGCCCAGTTCGCCGGACAGGAGCAGTTGGTTGTACCGGATGGGATGTTGCTCCTTCAGATACATCTTATGTAAGCGGCCCCACCGCCCGGTGGGGTGCTCTGCCGGGGCTGCTACGGTCAGGTTCGGCAGATAGTGGTCGTTGACAAGGGTGTAGTCCAGACCGTTAGCGTTGTCATGGATGGAAATTTTCATGGTAGTCATGCTGCATTATCCTCCTTTGGTTTCGGCGTTGGGACTGCTTCTGGGTCTGGTTTTAGATTTCCTTTTTTCTTGTGATAGAATTCCAAGGTTTTCTTGTTGTGGTTGATTCTTCTGCACTCATCGGAACAAAATTCCTGCTGGCTGTTTGTAGGCCAGTAGGAGTGACCGCACACGGCACAGGTGCGCTGCCGGTAGTAGTGATTTCCTTTCTCGGCTTCTCTATCCGCTTTCTTTTGCTCCAGTCTTGCCTGATTCCAGCATTCCCTTGAGCAGAAAAGCTGTCGGTTGCTCGTAGGTGTAAACACCTTCCCGCAGTGCGGACACGTTTTGGTTTTAATGATTTCGCCACCGTTTTCAGCAAGTTTTTTTGCCTTTCGCTTCTCTCGATAGGCTTTTTCACGCTGACGCTGTTTCTCCAATCGCTTCTTTTCTTCCTGTTCTTCCTGCTCTTTTATCTCGGCAAGTTCTTCCTCGGTGTAGGCAATATCGACCTGTCCGACATAATTGAAGTAAATATCAACCTTTTGTGTCTTTGCTTTTCCCACACCCTCGGCTTCATACACCACAATCTTGTCAATGAGTTCGGTAAACATCAAATCAGAAACTTCCGTAGGATTTTTGTACTTGCGTATCAGCGATATAAAATGCTGAATATCCATAGTGCTGTCTTTTTCTTCAGAAAGTTCCTTTTTCATCGTTTCCATTTTCGCTTCCAATTCAGCCTGTTCATCGTCATACTGCTTCATCAGTTGCTTGTATTGTCTTTCGGGTAGCAATCCCGATATAAGATTTTCATACAAGCCACGAATGAGCGTAGAGAGTTCGTCATAGCGTTTCTGACAGCGTTTCAACTCCGATTGATTGTGCTTCGGCTTTTCCTCTTGCTTATCTTTCCAAAGGGATTGCAGTTCCAAAGCAAAGGCTTTTTCATCATTCAGAACAAATCTTGAAAAGCGTTTAACTGCCGATAATATCAAGGCTTCAACATTATCAGCACTAATCGTATGGGAAGTACAGGAATTAACCCTGCTTGCATACCCGCCGCAACGGTAAGAATACTGAACAGAACCGTCTTTCTTGCTATAATGCGTTTGCAAAGTCATTCTCCTGCCACAGTCGGCACAGTACAGATAACCGCTTAATCGGTTGGTATGTGTACCTCTTGCCGCAGCTCTGTTCACTCGTTTCTTTCGCTTCTGAACGCTGTCCCAAAGTTCCTGCGATATGATAGGCTCGTGGGTGTTATAAAACACATACTGCTCATCTTCATCGGTAGTCTTTCTCTTATGCAATTTAAAATTGGTGCTGACCGACTTTCTCAAAACAGTATGTCCAAGATATTCCTGCCTGCTTAAAATCGTTCTAATGGCAGATATGCCCCAAATATAAGGGTCTGCAAACTTAATCCCGTTGTACTGTTCTGGGTGATATTCCTTTGCATATGCGGCAGGAATTAAAACCTTTTCTTCGGTCAGTATTTCCGCTATGGCTCGTGGACTTTTGCCCTCATTGGCAAGCAGAAAGATACGCTTTACCACCTCAGAAGCCACAGGGTCAACAACAAGCGTCTGCTTATCGCTCGGCAATCGGTTATATCCATAAGGGATTGAACCGCTACAACGCTTTCCGTCTTTCATTCGGGCATCAAATACAGCCTTGATTTTATTGCTCGTGTCTTTGGCATAAAATTCGTTCATAATATTCAAAAACGGAGCAAAATCATTATCCGAAGCATTGTTGCTGTCAATGCTGTTGTTGATTGCAAGAAAACGGACATCTTTCTGCGGAAACAGAATTTCCGTATAAAATCCGACTTGCAGATAGTTTCGCCCTAATCGGCTCATATCCTTAACAATCAATGTTCCGACATTGCCTGCTTCAACTTCTTTTATCAAAGACTGAAAGCCTGGGCGATTGAAATTTACACCCGAAAAACCATCGTCAGTAAAATGGCGGATGTTCTCAAAGCCATTTCTACGGGCATAATCTTCGAGGTATTTTTTCTGATTGGTAATGGAATTACTCTCGCCATTCAGGTCATCATCTCTTGATAATCTCTCATAAAGTGCTGTAATCTTTGAAGTCCTTGACATTCTCTTAACCTCCTTTCTTTATGTAATCTGATTTAGCATTACAGGGATTACTCCCTCTGCTAATAGGAGAAAATAGGGGTGCAAAGCGGAACTGTTTTTCAAGAAAATTAAAAGATTTTTTTGAAGTTCCAAAACCGATTTTGATAGCCTATTTTCAATTTAGGAACGCATTATTTATCGTCCTACTAAATTATATCCTTCGGGAGTTAATTCAATGGCGGTTATCGTTTCGCCAAAGGTTGACGCCCAAGCGTCAAAGTGCTGTAAATCGTGTCGGCAAAGCGTGTTGTACTGCAAGTATCTTTGCATTGTATACAGCTCAACCATACTGTTGCTGATTGGTGTACCTGTCGCAAATACTACACCTCGACATCCAGTAATTTCATCAAGGTACTGTGTTTTCATAAACAGGTCACTTGACTTTTGTGCTTCTGTCTGTGCTATACCGCCGACATTACGCATTTTTGTATACAGGAAAAGGTTTTTGAAATAGTGAGCCTCGTCAATAAACAATCTGTCTACACCAAGCTCCTCAAAGGTCACAATATCGTCTTTTCTGCTTTGGTCGTTTAATTTATCAAGTTTTGCCTGAATGCTCTTTTTAGCCTTTTCAAGCTGCTTTACGGTGAAGTTTTGACCTCTTTGGTATTTGAGTTCGGAAATACCCTCCATAATTTCATCAAGTTGCCTTTGAAGAATTGTTTGCTGCCTTTCAATACTCATAGGCACTTTTTCAAACTGTGAATGACCTATGACTATCAAATCATAATCACCGGTGGCAATTCGGGATAAAAAACGCTTTCTGTTTTTCTTTTCAAAATCCTTTTTAGTTGCCACAAGTACCTTTGCATTCGGATAGAGAGTGAGAATATCTGCACCCCATTGTTCGGTAAGATGATTAGGTACAACAATCATACATTTACTTGATAAGCCGAGACGAATTGATTCTTCGGCTATTGCAATCATCTCATAAGTTTTGCCGGCACCGACAGCGTGTGCAAGAAGTGTGTTGCCACCGTAAAGGCTGTGAGCAACAGCATTTAATTGATGAGGTCTTAAAGTAATTTCGGGATTCATATTTGGAAAGATAAGGTGACTGCCGTCATATTCACGAGGCCTGATCGAATTGAACTTCTCGTTATACATTTCACACAAACGGTTACGCCTTTCAGGGTCGTTCCATATCCAATCCGCAAACACCTGCTTGATGGCTTCCTGCTTTGACTGTGCTGCCGTCGTTTCCTTGGCATTGAACACCGCTTTTTTGTTGCCGTGTTCATCATACACATAGTCAAAAATACGGACATCACGCAGGTTCAGAGTATCCTCAATAATGCGGTAGGCAGAAGCCCTCTTTGTACCGTAGGTGCTGTTTGCCTTGACATTATCGAAGTCGGAGCTTTTGTTCTCAATAAACCAATCGCCGTTAAACTCGGTGTAGCGCACCTTGATTTTTCCTCTGGCGTACTGCGACGGAGTAAGCAGCTCCATAACAAACTGCTGAATATCCTCCTGCGGTATCCAAGTCGTTCCCAGACGGACGGAGATTTCGGCAGCGGACAGGTCTTTCGGAATGACCTGTTTTAAGGCTTCCACATTGACCGCAAGCTCTGGGTCGTCCTTTGCCGCCGCCTGTGCAATAATGAGCTTCGTGCGGACATTGCCCGACAGATACTCGTCTGCGGCTGCATAGGAAACAGGCTCGGAGTTCGGCACTTTGAAGATAACGCCGTGCAAATCCTTGACAAGCTCGGCTTGCGTTTTGCCCGTAAGCTGTTCCATATAGGGCAAATCAACACGGGCTTTCTCTCCGATGGATAGGGCGAGGGCTTCGCTCGATGTTTCAACCGAGGTTACTTCACGGTGCGGCTTGATAGTCCGTTTCGTAAACATATCCGCTTTCCGCTTGAAATTGCCCTCATCATCAAGCACTTCCAGAGAACACAAAAGGAAATAGCTCTCGTCCGACGCAAAAGCAAGATAATTCCCTCGGCTGTTGATAAGACCGTATTTTTCGGTATAACTGTCGTACAGGCGGTTTAGGTTTTCCTGCTCGGTGCGTATCATTTCCTCTGGATAGTCCTCGGTCTGATACTCAATAAGCCTGCGTACACAATCCCGTATTTCTATAAGTCCCTTGATACGGTTTTCCGCCGTCATTGATACGGTGGCAGGGGTCATACGGTCATTCTCTCGGAAATAAACCTTGCCGTCTACCAGAGCGAATGAGAAGTTGCGTACATTCGGGTCGGCAGGAATTGATGTGTCCTGTTCGTCGGAGATTTGGTCTATCTCATTATCAAGCTCTGTGATTTCACCGTTTATCCTTTGAACGGCATCGTGAAGCAGCTCGGACAGAGATTTATCCTCATAGGCTTTGCAGACAGGCTCTGATTTCCCGAAGCGTGTACTTTCAAGCCGCATTTGTCCAAGCACCATTTCTGGATGCTGAACAAAATAGCTGTTCATCGTAACGCCGTTCTCGTCTGTGTCCAGATACACCCAATCTGGCTCAACATCAATTACACGGTCACGCTTTTGCAGAATGAGAATATCGCTTGTGACCTCTGTGCCTGCGTTGGCACGGAAAGTGTTGTCTGGCAGACGGATTGCACCTAACAGCTCGGCTCTCTGGGCAATATACTTTCTTACCTCTGGGCTTGCTTTGTCCATTGTTCCCTTAGAGGTAATGAACATCACAACGCCGCCGGCACGGACTTTATCAAGCGCCTTTGCAAAAAAGTAATCGTGTATGAGGAACTTCTGGGCGTTATATCGGCTGTCATTCACACGGATTTCTCCAAAAGGCACATTGCCGATAACCACATCAAAATGGTCGTCTGGAAGCTTTGTTTGCTCAAAGCCCTCTATGGCAATATTGGCTTTTTGGTAGAGCTGCTTTGCGATTTTACCTGTCAATGGGTCTAACTCTATGCCGTGGAGCTTTGAGCCTGCCATACTTTCGGGCAACAAACCGAAGAAATTACCCGTACCGCAGGAAGGCTCCAAGATGTTGCCCTGTGAGAAACCCAAACGGTCGAGCGCTTCATACATTGCCTTGATAACAACGGGCGGCGTATAAAAGGCGGTCAGCGTTGACTCCATAGCGGCGTTGTATTCTTTTGGGGATAGGGTCGCATACAGCTCCTTAAACTCATCAGCCCAAGCCGCATTGTGTTCGTCAAACGCCATAGACAAACCGCCCCAACCGACATACCGAGATAGGATTTCCTGTTCTTCGGGTGTGGCAAGGCGGTTTTCGATTTCAAGCTCGTGCAGAAGATTGATTGCCGCCATATTACTGCGGAACTTTTCTTTTGCTCCGCCTACGCCGAGCGTGTCATCGGTAATGCGGAAATTGTGACGGTCAGCAAATAAAACGGCTGGAGCTTCCGTCTTTTCTTCGGGTGGTAATTCGGCTTCTGCCTGTTCCAAAAGGCTTCGGATATAGCCGATTTTCTCCACTCG
>OLWK01000685.1_pt1 | contig 18592 bp, 12 predicted proteins | sample 1674141 | NCBI WGS metagenome assembly OLWK01 (sample SAMEA103958148, study PRJEB25191) | human gut metagenome | reverse complement strand
CTATTTTAGCTCGTTTTACCCTATTTTTTACGCAATCCTTATCCCGAACTCGCGTGAATAGCAATTCTTTCATGGCAGACAAGAACTATGTGAAGTGGGTGTCTGACTTGAAGAAACGTTTCCGCATGGCACAGCTTAAAGCGGCTGTCAAAGTAAATACGGAAATGCTCAAATTCTATTGGAGTTTGGGCGAGGACATTTGCGAAAAGCAGAAACAATACAAGTGGGGCGCAAAGGTTATAGATAGGCTTAGCCTTGATATGCGTTCGGAATTTCCTCAGAGTGAGGGCTTTTCCAGAGCGAACCTGTACCATATAAAGCGATGGTTCACATTCTATTCAAGCCAAATTGAATTTGTCTACCAGGCTGGTAGACAATTACAGGAAGTGGATAATGCCAATACCCCTATACCAGAGATATTGCTTTATGTGCCTTGGAGACACCAAACAGTAATTGTTTCCAAGTGCGACACCATAAATGCAGCCTTGTTCTATCTCAACAAGGTCATTGAAGACAACATGAGCCGCACGGAATTGGAGCATGTGGTTAAGGCTCAACTGTACGAGCACACAGGCAAGGCTTTGAATAACTTTGATGTTACATTACCACAACCTCAAAACGCATTGGCAACAGAGATTATAAAAGATCCTTACAAGTTGGATTTCTTCTCATTGCCAAGCAGGTTCAGCGAAATGGACTTGGAGAATAAATTGGCTACAAATATCACTCGCTTCCTCTTGGAACTGGGTAAAGGGTTTGCGTATGTCGGTCGACAGATGGAACTTGACACGCCAAGTGGCAAGTCTTACTTCCCTGACATGATTTTCTATCATACTCGGCTGAAATGCTATGTGGTGGTGGAACTGAAGATTGTGGATTTCATGCCAGAGTTCATCGGCAAACTGAATTTCTACGTTTCGGCTGCTGACGAGTTGCTTAGAGGTGAGGGAGATAACCCGAGCATCGGCATTCTTCTTTGCAAGGATAAAGATTCGTCCGTTGTGGAATGGTCTTTGCGTGGCATAACTACTCCTTTGGGGGTGGCAAGCTATCAGCTGCAAGAGGTCTATGAACGAACATTGCTTGAAATAAAGCAAGAAGCCTCTGAGGAAGAATAATAAGATTGTTTGAAATCTTCCACAACTTGTAGCAAAATAAGATTCGCCATATTCTTAAACGGAGGTATCAATGAAGAGACTAATGTTTTTGCTCGTTTCGGCATTTATCGCTACAACGAGTTATTGCACCAAGGTTTTTGATAAGTAGATAAGCAAGTAGGTGTTCAAAATCAGTTTATACTATCCATGCAGGGATAGCATAAACTGATTTTGAACACCTACTTTGTTATCTGCTCGCGGCCGCGAGTAACACGAACCGCGGCCGCGAGTAGCGCTACCTTCGGCCGCAAATCGTGCTGCTCGCGGCCGCGAGTAGACAACTTTTGATGCTTATCGTTGAGACTGATGCAGGGAATATCCTCTGCATCAGTCTTTCCCATTCTCCCGCCCCCAAAAACGCGCAGAAATATTTCTGGATTTTGAACACATTGGATGGCGGGATGAAAGGCGGGCTGCTTTTTCCTTTGCGTGCCTTGGCCGTGTCGCCCTGCGTAGGGAAGAATCATTCTTCTTTTGGGGAGAGCAGCGCTTCCGCCACTCCTTCCAGTTCTTTATACCATTCCTCGCCGAAGCGTTTGATGAGTGGGTCGCGCAGGAACTTATAGACCGGCAGATTGAATTCGCGGCCACGTTTCACTGCTTCGCTGCACACGTTCCATCGGTGGTAGTTGAGTCCGATGAGGCCGCCTGCAAAGCGTTTTTCGCGGATGGGGTAGAGATAACATGAGATGGGCTTACACCATGAAGTGCGTCCTTCCCGGAACGCCTTCTCTGTGGCGCAGAAGCAGCATCCTTTTTCGTTGTAGCAGGTGAACACGCAGTCTTTTCCGTTGACGATGCTCGTGACGAGGTCGCCGTCGCGGTCTGTGTAGGCCACGCCCTGCTGGTCGATAACGGCTTGCGCCGCCGCACTGAGGTCGGGCCATACTTCGTCGAGCACATTCTCCAGTTCGCCTACTTCGTCGAGCGTCAGCGGAGCTCCCGCGTCGCCTTCCACGCAGCAGATGCCGCCGCAGGCATCGAGGTCGCAGCAGAAACATTCCGTCAGGATGTCGGTTGAAAGAATAACGTCGCCCACTTCAATCAGGGGCGGCAGACGGTGGGGGATATGGTTGTTGTCGTTCATAATTCGTTGTGGTGTGTGAAATTTAAGTGGGTGTTCAAAATTAGTTTTTACTATCCATGCCGATAGGGCGTTCAAAATTCCGAAAAATTAAGATTGGTAAAGAGGCGCCAGCGCCCCTGAAGATAGGGCGTTCAAAATCCAGAAAAATTAAGTAGATGGAGATTGTGCGGAAAAAGCCTCGTCTGCGGCCCTGCGCGGGCTGAAAGCCCAACAAGTTTGTAGCCCAGGGCAACGCCCTGGGTACCATGTCCCCATTCTCTACGCCCTGTAAGGGCAAAAGTAAAAGTCAACCATTCGCCCATACTTTTGCCCTTACAGGGCGTAGGCGTTTATACGCTGATACCCAGGGCGTTGCCCTGGGCTATGAACTGGCTGCCCTTTCAGGGCGCTCCTTTTCGCGCTTTGTTCGTTTATCATGTGCGCATGCTTTGCCACTTGTTGTTTGGCCCAAAACCGCGCAGAGATTCTTCTGGATTTTGAACATCCTACCTGTCAGGTAAAAAATGCTCAACTTATTCTTTCACCATTATTTACCAAACAATTGGCGTTTCCCCGTGCTGCACCAGAAAATCGTTGGCGCGGGAGAAATGGTGGTTGCCGAAGAAACCGCGATAGGCCGAGAGGGGCGAGGGGTGGGCCGAGGAGAGGACGAGATGGCGCGAGCGGTTGATGAAAGCCCCCTTCTTTTGCGCGTAGCTGCCCCAGAGCATAAACACCAGGTGCTCGCGTTCCTCTGCCAAGGCGCGGATGGCGGCGTCGGTGAAAGTCTCCCATCCGTGTCCGGCATGCGATGCCGCCTGATGGGCACGTACGGTGAGGGTGGCGTTGAGCAATAACACGCCCTGTTCCGCCCATCGGCGCAGGCTGCCGCTGGAGGGCTGGGGGCGCCCGAGGTCGCTCTCAATCTCCTTGAAGATGTTTTGCAGTGATGGCGGGAAGCGCACACCATCGGCCACCGAGAAGCACAAGCCTTCGGCCTGTCCTGGCTCGTGGTATGGGTCTTGCCCGATGATGACCACCTTCACCGCGTTGAACGGGCAGAGGTTGAAGGCGTTGAAAATTTGGTTGCCAGGCGGGTAGCAAGCCCATTGGCGGTATTCCTGCTTCACGAAATCCGTGAGCTGCTGGAAATAAGGGGCTTCAAATTCGCCGTTCAGACGGCTGCCCCAAGAAGGTTCTATCTTGACATCCATGATTGTGGTTGTTGAGAGGGTGTTCTGAAAAGGAAACGGCCACGGGCTTCTGCGAGGGTTGCCCTGCCGCTGGCGCCTTTGTGCAGAGGCGCGTATGCAAAGTTAGAAGATTTTGTGGTAAAAATGGGCGTTGGGTCATGGTTAATTTAGTAATGTTACTAAAGTAAAGGAGTTACCGGGCGGGGCGTGAGAAACTGACGGCGCGGTGTTTCCTAATCCATAAATTATGCTTATCTTTGGGAGCTAAAAAATGGGGCCGCGTCGCGCCTATTGATGGCTGGCGTGTGCCCGATGGCGGTGTGTGATTCGATATGCCTTCTGGAATCCCCATAAAAACCAACTTACCGAGATTAAAAAAATGCACAAACTACTATTCTCCCTGCTGTGGGTCTTCTGTTCGTTTCTCTGCGTGAACGCCCAGACGGCAGAACCCCGCATGACCGTTGTGGCCGACGACGGGACGGAAACCGACGAGACGGCCTACGACGGGTCGGCCCCCATGAAGGCCCGCTTCACGGCCAATGCCACAGAGATTGGCAACTACATGCCTTTCTATGAATGGCGCTTCACGCGGCAAGGCGAGTCGCAGCCTTTCCTGGTGCGCTACGATGAAAACACCGATTATGTCTTCGCGCAGAGCGGCGTTTTCACCGTGGAACTCCTCATTTCTTTCGTGAATGGCAACGACACGGTGGCTTACAATATGGACACGCCGTTCATCATTACCATCAGTGAGTCGAAACTCGAATTTCCCAATGCCTTTACGCCCAACGGCGACGGATATAACGACGTCTTCAAGGCCAAGGAGGGATATAAAAGCATCGTCGATTTCAAGGCTATGGTGTTTAACCGCTGGGGAAAGAAACTCTATGAATGGAGCGACCTCGACGGCGGCTGGGACGGGAAGAGCGGCGGCAAAGATGTGCCCGACGGCGGATATTATCTCGTGGTGAAGGCACGCGGTGCCGACGGGCGTAATTATGACATCAAGAAAGTGATCAACGTGTTGCGCGGATATACGGAAAGTAATTCGGCGGTGACACAATAAAAATATAGAAAGGAATCAGTGGAAAATCAAGGTTTGACCCCAGCGGCAACCCCGGCGACCGATTTAGCCAGGGAGCGCGTTGAAGAGGGGGAAATCAATATATATGGTGCACGGGTGCACAATCTGAAGAATGTTGACGTGACGTTGCCTCGCAACAGTTTGAGCGTCATCACGGGATTGAGCGGCTCCGGCAAGAGTTCGTTGGCTTTCGACACACTGTATGCCGAAGGCCAGCGCCGCTATATCGAGACCTTCTCGGCCTACGCACGCAACTTCATGGACAACATCGAGCGTCCTGACGTTGACAAAATCAGCGGTCTGAGCCCCGTCATCAGTATCGAACAGAAAACCACCAGCAAGAATCCGCGCTCAACGGTTGGCACTGTCACGGAAATCTACGACTTCCTGCGTTTGCTCTATGCGCGGGCCGGCGTGGCATATAGTTATGTCAGCGGGCAGAAGATGGTGAAGTATTCCGAGGAGCAGATCATCGACCTCATGTTTAAAGCCTATGAGGGCCACAAGATATATATTCTGGCACCGCTGGTCAGAAACCGCAAAGGACACTATCGCGAACTCTTCGAGACGGTGCGCCGCAAGGGGTTCCTCACGGTGCGCGTTGACGGGGAAATCCTCGATGTGATGCCAGGCATGAAGGTGAATCGCTATCAGAACCACAACATTGAAGTGGTGATTGACAAACTCGTCTTGGCGGAGAAAGACCTCGAACGCATCAGAAAGAGCGTGTCGCTGGCCATGATGCAGGGCGACGGCATGATGATGGTGGCCGACCAAACGGCTGCCGACCGCCGGAGCGTGGGCATGCAAAAGCTGAAACCCAACGACGAGGAGGTGCGTTTCTTCTCAAAAAAACTGATGGACCCAGAGAGCGGCACGTCATACCGCGAGCCAGCACCGCATAATTTCTCGTTCAACTCCGCGCAGGGCGCTTGTCCGAAATGCCGCGGACTCGGCACCGTGACGGTCATTGACAAGGAGAAGGTGCTCGATGGAGAACTCAGTGTGAAGAAGGGCGGCATCATTCCTTTGGGGAAATACAAGAACGCCCTGATTTTCTGGGAAATCGCCGCCATCTTGAACAACTATGAAGACTGCTCCCTCGACACGCCCGTCAAGGAATTGCCAGAGGAAGCCGTTGACGAGATATTCAACGGTGTGCCAGAACGTCTGCGTGTGCCGGCAGCCATCGCCCACACCACAGACGACCTCTACGTGGAGTTTAACGGCTTGGCCGACTATATCCTCCACATGGCCGATGCTGATATGTCGGCAGCCTCGCGGCGCTGGGCGGAGCAATTCTCCTATGAAACCACCTGCCCGCATTGCCACGGTGCGCGTCTCAATAAAGAAGCCCTGTCGTTTCTCTTCGCTGGCAAGAATATTTACGAACTTGCCTCGATGGAGATGGGAGCGCTCTATGAATGGCTCGACGGGGTGGAGGAACGCGTTGACAGTCGATCGCGAGCCATCGCCTCTGAAATTCTGAAGGAAATCCGCACCCGTCTCAAGTTCCTGCTTGACGTTGGGCTTGAATATTTGTCGCTCTCGCGCTCCACCATGACCCTCTCGGGCGGTGAGAGCCAGCGCATCCGTCTTGCCACGCAAATCGGTTCGCAGCTCGTCAATGTGCTTTACATCCTCGACGAGCCGAGCATCGGGCTTCATCAGCGCGACAATGTGCGCCTCATTAATTCGCTGAAGGCCTTGCGCGACATCGGCAACACGGTGGTGGTCGTGGAGCACGATAAAGACATGATGCTGGCCGCCGACTATGTGGTGGACATGGGGCCGAAAGCCGGGCGGCTGGGCGGCGAGGTGGTGTTTGAAGGCACTCCCAAGCAGATGCTTGAGAGCCATACGCTCACGGCGCAGTATCTCAACGGCGAAACGGCCATCGAGGTGCCAGCCGAGCGCAGAAAGGGCAATGGCCACCAGCTCACGCTCGTCGGCGCAAAGGGCAACAATTTGAAGAATGTCACGGTGAGCCTGCCGCTCGGCACTTTCGTGTGTGTCACTGGCGTTTCCGGTAGCGGAAAGTCAACGCTCATCAACGACACGCTTCTGCCCATCCTTTCTCAGAAGTTCTATCGCTCGCTGCGGGCGCCGCTTGAATATGAAAAACTGCGCGGACTGAGCCAGCTCGACAAGGTGGTCTCCGTTGACCAAAGTCCCATCGGACGCACGCCGCGCTCCAATCCAGCGACCTATACGGGCGTGTTTACCGACATCCGCGAACTCTTCGTGGAACTGCCAGAAAGCAAGATGCGCGGATATAAGCCCGGACGCTTCTCCTTCAACGTGAAGGGCGGACGCTGCGAGGCGTGTCGCGGCAGCGGCTACAAGACCATCGAGATGAATTTCCTTCCTGACGTGTTGGTGCCTTGCGAGGCTTGCCAGGGCAAACGCTACAACCATGAGACACTAGAGGTGCGCTTCAAGGGAAAAAGCATCGGCGATGTGCTCGACATGACCATCAATCAGGCTGTGGAGTTTTTTGCCAATGTGCCGTCCATCCTCAATAAAATCAAAGTGTTGCAGGAAGTGGGATTGGGATATATCAAGCTCGGACAGTCGTCGACCACCCTTTCTGGCGGCGAGAGCCAGCGCGTGAAGCTCGCCACGGAACTTTCCAAGCGAGACACGGGGCGCACGCTCTACATTCTCGACGAACCTACCACGGGACTGCATTTTGAAGATATACGCGTGCTCATCAACGTCTTGAACCGCCTGGTGGAGAAAGGAAACACCGTGGTGGTTATCGAGCATAACCTCGACGTCATCAAGGTGGCCGACTATCTCATTGACATGGGACCAGAAGGCGGCAAGGGTGGCGGACAGGTCGTGGCGACAGGTACGCCCGAAGAGGTGGCGAAGAATGGGGTGGGGCACACGGCGCCTTTCCTGGCCGAAGAACTCCGCCTCTCGAAAGTGTTGCAGGAAAAGCATCGCAATGCGTAGTGAGGCGTGTGAAACGCTATGTCGGGTAATTCAGGTCGCTTGGTAAGGGTATAAAATGTTTTACATCATTACTAAAAGCCGTAATGCCCCCGTAACTTGGTTCTTGCATGACAAAAAGCAACCGGATGGTGGTAAAAAGCCTTGGTTCAGAGAGGTTTTGTTTGCCAAATGAAAGAAAATTCGTAACTTTGCGTGCATTTGTATAAAAATTCAAATTAAAGAACGGGCTGAGGCATTACCCGCTTGTTATATCCTGTGGAAAAATAATCACAATAAATAATCTACAAAACAATGTTTGAAGGACAACCCAAAGGGCTTTACGCCCTCGCCCTCGCCAACACCGGTGAGCGCTTTGGCTACTACACCATGTTAGCCATCTTCACGCTTTTCATGCAGGCCAAGTTTGGCTGGTCGGAAAGTACGGCAGGAACCGTTAACGCCGTGTTCCTCGCAGCAGTTTATTTCATGCCGCTTCTCGGTGGTATCGTAGCCGACAAAATCGGTTATGGCAAGTGTGTCACCATCGGTTTCATCACCATGTTCCTCGGCTACCTCGGCCTCGCCGTTCCGACGGCCAACGATATGAACGGCCAGATCGCCATGTTCGCTGGTTTGGCTTGCGTTTCAATCGGTACTGGTTTCTTCAAGGGCAACTTGCAGGTGCTCGTTGGTAACCTCTACGACGACCCGAAATATTCTGCCCGTCGTGACGATGCCTTCAGCCTCTTTTATATGGCCATCAACATTGGTTCGATGTTTGCGCCATCAATGGCCAAATGGATTACCAACTGGCATCTCTCAAAATACGATATGGTTTACGATGCAGCCAACCATTCGCCCGAATATCTTCAGGCGCTCTACGAAGGCTACGGCCTCTGCTTCGGTGTGGCTTGCGCTTCCGTAGTTCTCTCTGCCGTCATCTACTATTGCACCCGTAAATTGTATAAGCACGCTGACGTTACTGCCAAGCAGGCAAAGGAAACGTCTGCTCCTGTTGAAGAACTTACGCCGAAGCAGACCAAAGACCGCATCACGGCCCTCTTGCTCGTGTTTGCCGTGGTTATCTTCTTCTGGATGGCCTTCCACCAAAATGGTTCGGCTCTGACTTTCTTCGCCAAGAAATACACTGACCTGAAGGTCGTTGGCGGCATGCGCTTCTGGTTTAACATCTTCAGCTTGGCCCTCATCGCCGTTGCCGTTTACACTGGTTTCGCCACCTTCCAGGCCAAGACAGCCAAGGTTAAGGCCATTTGCGGTGTGATCACCGTTGCCTTGATTGGTGGTGCTTACGCCATTTTCTGCGGTATGGACAATCCGACCTTCGCCCAGCCGTCAGACTTCCAGCAGTTCAACCCATTCTTCGTGGTAGCCCTCACGCCGTTCAGCATGCTCTTCTTCGGCTCGTTGGCCAAGAAAGGCAAGGAAGTCAGCGCCCCGACGCGTATCGGTTTGGGTATGTTCGTGGCCGCTCTCGGTTTCGGTGTCATCCTCCTTTCTTCATTTGGTTTGACTTCTCCGATGGACTTGGGCCAGGACACCACGCAGAGCGTTCTTTCGCCAAACTGGTTGATCTCAACCTATTTCACCCTGACCATTGCCGAGTTGTTGCTCTCTCCGATGGGTATCTCCTTCGTGTCGAAAGTGGCTCCTCCGAAGTATAAGGGTTTGATGATGGGCGGATGGTTCGTGGCTACGGCCATCGGTAACTACCTCAGCTCAATTCCGTCACAGCTTTGGGACAAGATTCCTTTGGTTTACAACTGGGCCATCCTCATCGGCCTCTGCTTGATCAGTGCCATCGTGATGTTTGCCCTCTTGAAGAAGCTCAAGGCCATGACGGCGTAATTCCGTAGACCAATAAGTGATGGTGGAAAATTTGCCATCGTACTTATATATAAGGAAAAGGTGTCCAAGAATTTGGACACCTTTTTCGTGCATTGTGGCAGGCGAGAGACGGATGTTTGCAGACACGCAGGCAATCGGAGCGACTCGCCGCTCAACAGTAATCATTGATTTTTCCATGAGAATAACAGACAGGAGCAAGGCGCTTTTGGCGCAGATTAGTCAGGGCAGGGAAATGACGCGGCGTGACAAACTTGAACTCGCCGCATGGTTGAGCGTTCCCGCTGTGGTGGCCCAGTTCTCTTCCATCGTCATGCAGTATATCGACGCCTCAATGGTCGGAAGTCTCGGCGCTGAGGCTTCAGCCTCCATCGGATTGGTGACGACAACGACATGGCTCTTCGGCGGCTTGTGTTCCGCTTGTTCAACGGGGTTCTCAGTGCAAGTGGCCCATAAAATCGGCGCCAACGACCTGTCGGCGGCCCGCAGCATCTTGCGCCAGGCCTTCACCACCGCTTTCCTTTTCAGCATCATGCTCGCCGTTATCGGCCTCTCCATCTGCCGCCCTCTCCCCTTGTGGCTGGGTGGCGACGCCTCCATCGTGGGCGATGCCTCTCTCTATTTCGGCATCTTCTCCTTGTCTCTCCCCATGTTGCAATTAAACTTCGTGGCGGGCGGCATGCTCCGTTGCAGCGGCAATATGCACGTGCCGAGCATGATGGGCGTGGCGATGTGTATGCTCGATGTTCTTTTCAATTTTCTTTTTATATTCCCGACGCATCATTTCTCAGTGGCAGGCGTGCACATCACCATCCCCGGTGCCAACCTCGGCGTGGCCGGTGCCGCCCTCGGCACCGTTGCCGCCATAACCATCATCGCCTTGGTGCAGACCTGGTATTTGTGTAACCGTTCGTCGTTGCTCCGCATCGTAGGGGAGAAAGGTAGGTTCCGTCCACAACGCAGCATCCTGCGTTGGGCCTTGAAAATCGGTTTTCCCATGGGCATGGAGCACGTCGTGTTGTGTGGCGCACAAATAATGACCACCGTCATCGTTGCGCCCTTAGGTGTCTTTGCCATTGCCGCCAACTCCTTTGCCATCACGGCCGAGAGCCTCTGCTATATGCCCGGTTTAGGAATCTCAGAAGCCGCCACAACCCTTGTTGGTCAGAGCATTGGCGCGGCGCGTAAGACCTTGGCCCGCAGCTTTGCCTATATCACGGTTGGTATGGGCATGCTCGTCATGGCATTGATGGGCATACTCATGTATGTCTTCGCCCCAGAATTTATCGGTTTCATGAGCCCAGTTGAAGAAATCCGACAGTTAGGCACCGCCGCCTTACGCATAGAAGCCTTTGCCGAACCCATGTTTGCCGCCTCCATCGTTGCCTATGGCGTCTTCGTCGGCGCCGCCAACACTGTGGTGCCATGTATCATGAACGTGTTCAGCATCTGGGCCGTTCGCCTGACGCTCGCCGCGGCCTTAGCCCCCTCGCTCGGCCTCCAAGGCGTCTGGACAGCCATGTGCATCGAACTCTGTTTCCGCGGCACCATCTTCCTGCTGCGCCTCTTCCGCGGGCGATGGCTTAAATAGAAGACTGAAATAAAGAGCCGGAAATAAAGGGCCAGAATAAAGGGCCGGAAATAAAAGACTGAAATAAAAGGCTGAAATAAAAGGTGTCCCACTGCCATCGTCTCCGCCATTCTTTGCTTGACTCTTCCCCCGTCATTTATCAATAAGTTTTTCCACAATTATTTGCCCCATCCAGAAAAAATCATTATTTTTGCACACAAATAAATGTGTTTACCTAACGGTAAGGCATCGGACTTGTAGCTCAGTTGGTTAGAGCAACAGACTCATAATCTGGAGGTCCTAGGTTCAAGCCCTAGCTGGTCCACGCTTCTATTACGGCGGCTTACGAGAAATCGTAGGCCGCCGTTTTTGGGTTCTATAGTTTCGAGATGGAAGCAGAAATACGCCTTAAACATGGGTTGTACATGATTCTATACGCGGAAAAAGTGGCAATATTGCCAAAAAATCCGTGATTATTTACCTCGTGTTGACAGGAAAAGTCTAACTTTGTACGGAAAAAATGGCAATATTGCCAAAAAAACCGTGTAGAAATAAAGGCGATGCAAATAAAAAGGGAATTCTACTTGCAACAACTTATAAATGGTAAGCAAAATGGGCTAATAAAGATTGTGACGGGAATTAGGCGTTGCGGAAAGTCGTTTCTTCTCTTCAAATTGTTTAAGCAACATTTACTCAAAGCAGGAGTTGATGCGGAGCATATAATACAGATTGCACTTGATGACATTGAAAGTGCAGATCTTCGTGAGCCACTCACATTGTATAAATGTATCAAGGCAAAGATGAAAGATGATGATTTGTACTACATTCTGTTGGATGAGGTACAGCTCGTCCCGCGATTCGAGGATGTATTGAACAGCTTATTACGTATAGATAATGCCGATGTTTATGTAACAGGAAGCAACTCAAAATTTCTGTCAAGCGACATCATCACGGAGTTTCGTGGGCGAGGAGACGAAATACATCTTTATCCTCTTTCTCTTTCAGAGTACTGCGAAGGCACTGGCCTGTCACCTGCAGAAGCATGGAAAGACTATTATACTTATGGTGGATTGCCACATATATTGACACTTGAAACAGAAAAAAAGAAATTTGACTATCTCGATAATTTGTTTGAAAGTGTTTATCTGATAGACATTTTAGAGCGTCAGCGTATCAAAAACAAGGCTGAGTTTGAAGAGCTTGTTAAGATTATCGCTTCTGGAATCGGTGCCCCTACCAATCCGGCAAAATTGGCAAATACTTTTAAGAGTGTAAAGAATGTCAACATCGACCCCACAACGATTGACCGTTATCTGGGCTATATGCAAGATGCGTTCTTGATAGAAAAGTCTGAGAGATACGATGTAAAAGGGAAAAAATATATTGGTAGCCTCGCTAAATATTATTACTCCGATCTTGGACTGAGAAATGTTATCTTGGGTTTGCGTCAACAAGAGGAAACCCATATTATGGAGAATATCCTCTACAACGAGTTGCGTCGCAGAGGATGTAAGGTGGATGTCGGCATGGTGGAGCAACGTTTTGTTGACGATGATGGCAAGTGGAAGCGTAAGCAACTTGAAGTGGATTTTGTTGTGAATCAAGGTAACCAAAGATATTATATCCAGTCGGCATTAGCTTTACCTAATGAAGATAAGCGTAAACAGGAAATGGGGGCGTTACTCAGAATTAACGATTCTTTCAAGAAAATGATTATTGTGAAGGATGACATTAAACCATGGCGCGATGAGAATGGAATCCTTACAATGGGATTGTTGGATTTCTTAATGAATGCAGACAGTCTTGAACAATGATTCAAGGTTTATCACGTTAAAAGAATATTTTTTCTATGAAAAATTCTATGCATTCCAAGATAAATAATCTCTTGCACAAATTTAGACAGAAAGGAAAAATCAGCAATACCTCTATTGCTGGCAATAAATCAACTTGGGCGCTTGTAAATGGCTAAAATTTACAAGCGCTTACAAGGTTTTATATGCGGTTTTTACTTGCAATAGAGGAATCTTTTATAACGTAAATATCTGATTATCTGAATTTATTATTATACATTGAGAACTTGTAAGGAATAAAAAATCCGTAAGGTTCCCGTGTATAACCCCTCAAAACAGCCTCTTATTATGGAAGACATTCAAGAGAAATACAACCATCTTCTCCAGCAGAATGAGGCTCTTCGTCAAGAAAACGAAGAGTTGAAATTGCTTCTACATGCGCACGGCATTGAATATAAGCCCAAGCATGCAGAAGAGAAGGATGGTGTATATTCACCCTTCACCTTCCCATCTGTCAAACTTTCCATAGAGGAGCGTGTCGCCATTTTTCATTCCTTGTTCAAGGGCAGAGAAGATGTGTTTGCGCGAAGATGGTTCAGCAAAACAACAGGCAAGAGCGGTTACCAACCTGTCTGTATCAACGAGTGGAGGCGAGGCGTATGCGACAAAAAGAAATACAAATGTGCAGATTGTCCTAACAGACATTTTGCGCCACTCACTTATCGAGACCTCTATCGTCATTTGGAGGGCAAGGACGAGAACTGTTGTGATGTTGTCGGACTGTATGCTATAATGCCCGACAACAACTGTACCTTTCTTTGTACCGATTTCGATGACAAGAACTGTAAGTATGGCTATAAAGACGATGTTCTTGCATTTGTTGGAGTATGCAAAGAATGGAATATTCCTTATGCCATTGAACGCTCGCGCTCAGGTAACGGCGCCCATGTATGGATTTTTTTTGAGGAGCCAATTCCGGCTTTCAAAGCGAGACGTTTAGGGAATGCCATCCTTACAGAGGCTATGCGACATAATGGTCGTATGTCCTTCAACTCATACGACAGATTTTTCCCAAACCAAGACAGAATGCCCGAAGGAGGCTTTGGCAACTTGGTCGCTTTGCCATTGCAGGGACAGGCTCGCAAAAGACGGAATAGTGTTTTCGTAGATGACGATTTCCTGGCGTACAAAGACCAATGGGCTTTCCTTTATAACATTAACAAGGTGAAGGATACAGAAGTTGACATGCTGCTAAACCTACATGTCTGTGAAGAACTTGGAGCACTCACCACTTCAAGTGAAAGCAAGCCTTGGGTTACTCCTATACCACAAGATATTTCCAAGGGCGATTTTTATTCCGAAATAGAAATCACCAAAGCCGATAAGATTTATATTCCGCTAAGGGCTGTTTCGGCAAAAGTTCTAAATCACCTTAAAAGAATAGCATCATTCAAGAACCCTGAATTTTATAGCAAGCAAGCGCTGCGACTTTCCACATATTCCACACCTCGCATTATCTCGTGTTTTGACATCACAGACGACTATCTCGCCATGCCTCGCGGTTGCGAAGATGCAATTTTTTTTTCCTCAATGAGAATGGAGTAAAGTATAATATTGTTGACGAGACCAACCACGGTACGCCTATATCTGTTTCTTTTCAAGGTAAAGAACGAGAAGAACAACTGGCGGCTATCAACGCATTGCTAATGCACAGTAATGGCGTGCTTCACGCAACTACAGCATTTGGAAAAACAGTTACAGCGGCCGCAATCATTGCACGAAAAAAGGTGAGTACACTTATTCTTGTTCATTCGAAGGCATTGCTTGCCCAATGGCATGAACGCTTGACGGAGTTCTTGAGTATTGACTATGTAGAACCACCAGTGCCGAAGAAGCGTGGTCGCCATAAGAAATTCTCCCCAATAGGCTGTCTCGACTCTACTGACAACTCGCTTCATGGCATTGTTGATATCGCACTCATCCAGTCATGTCTTGATGGCGATAGCGTAAAGCCTATTGTTGAAAACTACGGAATGGTAATAGTTGATGAATGTCATCACGTGTCTTCTATAACATTCGAGAATGTACTGAAGAGCGTAAAGGCACATACCGTTTATGGCCTGACGGCAACTCCTATCCGCAAGGATGGACATCAGCCTATCATTTTCATGCAATGTGGTCCCATTCGTTTCTCTGCCGATGCAAAGAGTCAGGTTACGAAACAATCATTTGAGAGGTATCTCATTCCTCGATTCACATCATACCGTTCCATTACTGATGACAAACAGTCTATAACGACATTGTATCAGTTGCTTTCAGAAGACGAGATACGCAATACGCTCATAGTAGAAGATGTGTGTAAGGCTGTTGACGCAGGAAGAACGCCAATCATTCTGACCAACAGAACTGCTCATGTCACTATGTTAGCCGAAATGTTGAGGGACAAAGTGAAGAATGTTGTGACATTGACAGGGACAGGAAACGCGAAAGAAAAACGGGAGACGCTGCAACACCTGCATGAGATTTCTAGGGAAGAACCTTTGGTGATAGTTGCAACGGGAAAATATGTAGGCGAAGGTTTTGACTATCCTCGCCTTGACACCCTTTTCCTTGCTCTGCCCATTTCATGGAAAGGTCTTGTCGCCCAATATGCGGGCCGATTGCACCGCGAAAACGAAGGAAAGAAAGATGTGCGCATCTATGATTACATTGACATTCATGAACCAGTCTGCGACAATATGTATAGGAAGCGACTGAAGGGGTACGCTTCCATTGGATACAAAATCATTTCCCGACATATCCCCACATTGTTTGACGATATGAAAGATATAGGCATACCTGTTTGTGAGGAGCAGATATTCAACGGTAGAACATTTATCCGTCCTTACTCTTCAAGTATAGGAAATGCCAAGCGCTCCATCGTTGTTTCTTCACCCAAGTTATATAGGGTAGAGCGTAATGTTTTGGTCAATCAGTTGAGCGAGTTGGCTCATATTGGAATCGAAGTCCTCATTATCACAACAGCAAGTAACCCTGAAACAGAATACCTTTTGCAAAGAGGATTGTCTGTAAGAATTTTGCCAAAAGTAAAACTGTGCACAACCATCATTGACAAGAACATCGTATGGTATGGCGCTATAAATATTCTTGGCTATGCAACAGAAGAGGACAATGTGATAAAAGTGGTAGACAACAAACTTGCCAATGAATTATCAGAAGTTCTGCTCACTTCCTAATTCCTGCGCAAACAAACTGTTTGTTCAGAGAATACTTTTGTACAATAATCAAAAATATACATACCAGATGCGGTTATTTCAGATCAAAGTCCTATATTTGCCATCGAAAGATGGAATTTTACTCAGTCTGTTGAGTAAAAATACTCAGTCGACTGAGTAAAATTATTCATTATACTGAGTAAAACAACTTGAAAGCCCCCATTAAATATAGCAAGACTATACATATCACATCATCATCTATAAACAACAGACCATGTACAAAAGAAAGATATATGATACCATCATCAAGAGATTAGGTGAACAAAGAATGTTCATCCAAGTAATCATGGGACCACGACAGATTGGAAAATCTACCGTTATCAAGCAAGTATTGGATGATTTAAGTAAACCGTTTCTTTTCTATTCTGCCGACACCATACCTTCAACATCTTCCACTTGGATTAGCGATTGCTGGAATAATGCGCGTCTTCAAATGCGCACACAAGGACTTGAAGAAATGATCTTGGTTATTGACGAGATACAAAAACTTAAAAACTGGAGTGAATATGTAAAGAAAGAATGGGACGCTGATAGTATAAATCACATCAACATCAAAGTGGCATTATTAGGGTCATCAAGGGTGTTATTAGAAAAAGGATTGGCAGAATCTCTCATGGGACGATATGAGGAAATCAGAATGAGCCATTGGAGCTATCCAGAAATGAAAGAAGCCTTTGGAATGACTATTGAACAATACATCTATTTTGGAGGCTACCCAGGAGCTGCCATGCTTATTGGTGACGAAGAACGTTGGAAGAACTATGTTAGCGGAGCCATCATTGATGCTACTATAAACAAGGACATCTTGATGGATTCTCCAATAGGAAAGCCAGCTCTGCTTCGTCAAACTTTCGAATTGAGCGTAGCTTATTCGGGTAAGATACTTTCTCTAACAAAAATGCTGGGAATATTGCAAGATGCTGGCAACACAGTTACATTGGCAGGCTATCTAAATCTTTTGAGCGATAGCGGACTTGTCACGGGACTACAGAAATTCTCTATAGATGTAGCCCGCAAACGTGCCAGCATTCCTAAATACCAAGTGTACAACAATGCCTTATTGAGTTCTCAATTAGGATTAACATTTCAAGAAGCCGTTTCTGATAGTAAGCAATGGGGACAATTCTTTGAATCCGCCATAGGAGCCTACATATTAAGCGAAGCTTTTACCTATCGTTTTGAAGTCTTTTACTGGCGAGAAGGCAACGACGAGGTTGACTTCATCCTCAAGAAGAATCAGAAATTCATAGCTATAGAAGTAAAAAGTAATGGAGAGGCTTATACCACGGGCTTAGAGCGTTTTCGCAATCTATTCCATCCTTCGGCAATATTTATCGTAGGCGAGAAAGGTATCTCCCCAGAAGCTTTCTTGAACATGAATCTAAGAAAACTATTTGAATAACTTAATGACAAATAATTATGGCAACAAATAAAATACGTGAAGAGGAAGTAAAGAATATATATTGCACGACTAAGAAATGCCAATTTTGGCATTTCTTAGTCGTGATGGCTTGGTGACAAGGCCGTAAACAAACCGTTAGCCCCATAGACATTCAATGGCGTAGTATCAAAAAAATCATGGGCACAAGTTTTTTTAAAAAAGTTTGGCGCAAGATTTTTCCAAAAAATTCTGCTAAAATATGCCGAATAGCTAAAAATGAGCGATTTACAAGTGTTTCACCTCAATAGAGGTAATGACTTGGTAATAGTTTTAACTTCTGTATTATACATAAGTTTGCATTACTTGTCAAACAACTCTTTTCGGTGACAAAGGTACAACATTTATGTGGATTGATGAAAATCATATCCATTTTTTAGATTTTATTTTCAGTTGCTGCCATATACGTAACTACTCAACACCCCTTGGATGTGTCAAATCCGCAAAATATTGATGATTTTGGCTATATTTATGCTACAAAATAGGCTATTATGTCAAATGAGTACTTGAAATTCATTTTTAGGGGCTGAGTAGTAACAAGAACATCTGAGACCTACAGAGAATGAACCGCCAACCTGTGGGGAGGAATAAATTGAAAAATGCTTCCATACTGCGGGAGTACGGAAGCATTGGTATGGGGGAAAAGACAAAAGATTATTGCAGACTCTTGTCAAGAATTTCAAGAAGAATGGTGGGATCTTCATGGATTTGCTCTGCTGTGAGTCCTCTCTTTTCCACTTCTTCAGCAACAGTAGGATAGTCCTTGAATTTCTCACTTATCTTTTTCAACAGTTTCTTTTGAGAGTATTTTTCTCTCTTAGCATTAATTTTTTTACTTTCAAACAAATTCCAATAGTACACATGCTTGCCGCCATCAACCATATAGTGATATGATCTACAACCTGAATAATTGGTACCGGCAACATACGGGATACCTGTAAAAGTTCTGCTTGTGATGGTGTTTTCAAAAGCATAAGGTTCCATATAGCCAACGTCATGCTTTCCCTTGAAAACTTCAGTTGCCAAAAATGGAAATTTAGGGTCGTCATCTATAAGAATGAAAGTGCGCTGCTTGCCGTCTTGCATAGCATTGTCCACCACAAGGGATTTTATATCTACTATCTTGTATTTTACGTCCTTGCCATCTTGTGTTTCACTGAAATAGATGTTTTTCTTCATAAAGTGGATGTCGTTCTGCAAATAGCCGTTAAGT
>OLWK01000681.1_pt1 | contig 18664 bp, 14 predicted proteins | sample 1674141 | NCBI WGS metagenome assembly OLWK01 (sample SAMEA103958148, study PRJEB25191) | human gut metagenome | reverse complement strand
CATATGCTTCCAAAAATCCCGTTCTGCCGTCATTGTTTGACGGTATTGGCATGGGACTTGGTTTTACCATTGCCCTGACGATGATCGGTGCAGTACGTGAGCTCCTTGGGGCAGGCCAGATCTTTGGGATGACAGTCATGCCTTCCGGTTATGTACCGGTAAGCATCTTTATTATGGCACCCGGTGCATTCTTTGTCCTTGCCATGCTGACCGCGATCCAGAATCAGGTTAAGATAAACGGTGAAAAGAAGGGTAAGGATATGAGCAAGATCGGCAGCGGATGCGGACATGACTGTGCATCCTGCGCAGAAAGCTGCAAGGAGCCGGCTTTCTATGATACAAAAGCAGTAGAAAAGGAGGAAAAGACAAATGACTAATTTACTTATCATTGCCATCGGATCGGCACTTGTCAATAACGTTGTCCTGAGTCAGTTTTTAGGTCTTTGTCCGTTCCTTGGTGTTTCCAAAAAGGTAAAGACCGCAGCAGGTATGGGAACAGCGGTCATCTTTGTTATCACACTTGCTTCCTTTGTGGCAGCGCTGATCTATCAGTTTGTGCTGACACCGCTTAACATCACATATTTAAAGACGATCGTGTTTATTTTAGTGATTGCGGCGCTGGTGCAGTTCGTGGAAATGTTTTTAAAGAAATATATGGTAAGTCTGTATGAATCACTTGGCGTATATCTGCCACTGATCACAACAAACTGTGCAGTACTTGGTGTGGCACTTACCAATGTGCAGAAATCTTATTCCATTCTTGCCAGCGTAGTAAACGGTTTTGCAACAGCGGCCGGTTTTACGATCTCTATTGTGATACTTGCAGGTATTCGTGAAAAAATGGAATACAACGATATTCCGAAGCCGTTTCAGGGAATGCCGATCGTTCTGATCACTGCAGGGCTTATGGCAATTGCCTTCTGCGGTATTTCAGGCTTATTATAGGAGGTGTTTTCTATGAGTTTTGTAGGAATTTTGATCGCAACCGGCATTATTGGTGTGGTAGGTCTTCTGATCGGCCTGTTTCTTGGCATTGCCGGTATTAAATTTAAAGTAGATGTAGATGAAAGGGAAGAAGCGGTACTGGCTGCCCTTCCCGGTAATAACTGTGGTGGCTGCGGCTATCCGGGCTGTTCCGGACTTGCTGCTGCGATCACAAAGGGAGAAGCCCCGGTCAATGCCTGTCCGGTCGGCGGTGAACCGGTCGGTAAAAAGATCGGTGAGATCATGGGCGTTTCGGTCGGAGAATCCAGACGTATGGTTGCTTTTGTCCATTGTCAGGGCGATTGTGATAAGACAAAGGTGGACTACGAATACACAGGCGCACAGGACTGTAATATGCTTTCCTTTGTACCGAACGGAGGTCCGAAGACCTGTAACTATGGCTGTCTCGGTTACGGAAGCTGTGTCAAGGCTTGTCCGTTTGATGCGATCCATGTGGTAAACGGTGTTGCGGTAGTCGATAAAGAGGCTTGTAAGGCGTGTGGCAAATGTGTGGCTGCCTGTCCGAAGCATCTGATCGACCTGATCCCATATGATGCCACATATGTGGTTGCCTGCCATTCCAAGGACAAAGGTCCGGTTGTCATGAAGGGCTGCAGCGTTGGCTGTATCGGCTGCAGCTTATGTGCGAAGAACTGTCCGAATGAGGCAGTGACGATCGACAGCTTTTTATCAACGATCGATCAGGATAAATGTAAGGGCTGCGGTATTTGTATGGAGAAGTGCCCGAAGAAATCGATCGTAAAACATGAATGTCAAAAGTAAATTTTGTCACTCATTTGGGTATACTGATATTGAAATGACAGATGGCAGGAGAAAGGAGTTATTATGAAAACAGAAAATGCATGGGAAAAATACACGAAAACACAACTGGAAGAAGTCGATGCTTTAAGCAAAGCATATCGTGCATTTTTAAATCACGGAAAAACAGAGCGGGAATGTGTAAAACAGATCGTGGAACGCGCAAAAGAAGCGGGATATAAAGAACTTTCCGAACTGATCAAAGAAGGAAAGACCTGTAAGCCGGGTGATAAAGTATATGCAGTCAATATGGAAAAGGCCGTCATTCTGTTCCGGGTCGGCAGTGAGCCGCTGGAAAACGGAATGAACATTTTAGGGGCACATATCGATTCTCCGAGACTGGATGTAAAGCAGAATCCATTATACGAGGATGGTGATTTTGCATTCCTGGATACCCATTATTACGGCGGTATCAAAAAATATCAGTGGGTGACGATCCCGCTTGCCATACATGGCGTTGTTGTCAAGAAAAACGGAGAAAAGGTCGTTATCAATATCGGTGAAAAAGAAGACGATCCGGTCTTTTTCATATCCGATCTTCTGGTGCATCTGGCTGCGGAACAGCTTGAAAAGAAGGCTTCCAAGGTAATCGAGGGAGAAGCGCTGGATATCATCATCGGAAACCGTCCGCTGCAGGATGTAAAGGACGATGAGAAAAAGGAAAAAGTACAGGCATTTACGCTGAAGCTTTTAAAAGAGCAGTATGGAATTGAAGAAAAGGATTTCCTTTCCGCTGAGCTTGAAATTGTTCCGGCGGGAGAAGCAAGAGAAGCAGGACTTGACAGAAGTATGGTGCTTGGCTACGGACAGGACGACAGAGTCTGTGCATTCAGTTCTCTGGAGGCAATACTGGAGGTGCAGGATCTCAAACGGACAGGCTGCTGTATTTTAGTGGATAAAGAAGAAATCGGAAGTGTCGGTGCAACAGGTATGCAGTCCAGATTTTTTGAAAATGCCGTTGCAGAGCTTCTGGCACTTACTACTGGAGCTTACAACGATCTGATACTCAGAAGATGTCTGGCAAATTCCAGAATGCTTTCCTCTGATGTCAGTTCTGCATTCGATCCGACCTATGCAGCAAGTTTTGATAAGAAAAATGTGGCTTATCTGGGACATGGAATGGTATTTAACAAATTTACCGGTGCCAGAGGAAAATCCGGTTCCAATGATGCGAATGCGGAATACCTTGGCTTTATCCGCAAGGTAATGGATGATGCAGGGGTCACCTTCCAGACAGCAGAGCTTGGTAAAGTAGATTTAGGCGGCGGCGGAACGATCGCTTATATCTTATCTCTGTATGGCATGAATGTCATCGACTGTGGTGTTCCGGTACTGAATATGCATGCACCGCATGAAGCAACTTCCAAGGCAGATCTTTATGAAGCCAAATGCGGATACAAAGCTTTTTTGGAGGCTTAGTTTCGGGTATCAATGATCTCGCCGTCACTGGTGATGAAGATTGCCTGCGCTTCTCCGTTTAAGGAGGAGATCAGCTCTCTTGCATCATCAAGGCCGAGGATCATGCAGGTCGTGCTCAGGGCATCTGCCTGCACGGAGGAATCCGTTAATATTGTGACGCTGGACAGGTTATTCCGGATAGGATAACCTGTTTTTGCATCCAGAATATGATGATAGATTTCTCCATTCAGTTCAAAATAGCGTTCATAAATACCGGTTGTGACAACGGAGGCAAAGGTATCGCCTTTGCTGTCTGCGGCGGAAACGGTCGTAATGCTTTTTCCCTGCTTAGCAAAAGGCTCCTGAATGCCGACTGTGAAGGCTGATCCGTCCGGTTTCTGACCGATCGTCAGGACGTTTCCGCCTAAATTGATAATGCCGCTTTCAATATGCTGGGACAAAAGATAGGCTTTCAACTGGTCGGCGATATAGCCTTTTGCGATAAAACCAAGATCGATCCCCGCATCAGGATCGGAGAGCTGCACCTTATTGCCATCGATCTCCACCATATGATAATCGACATGGGTAAGTGCCTGTTCGATCGTGGAGGAAGCGGGCACATAGGAATTCCCAGAGTCGGGATCGAAGGACCAGAGTGCTTTGACGGGTGCGATCGTGATATCCAGATGACCATCTGAAACGGCGCAGTACTGCAGAGCGGTGTAAAGCAGGGAAACGGTTTCGGAAGATACGCTTGTATAGTCTCCCTGCGCATGGTTGATCCGGTAAACGTCACTGTCTTCTTTGGATTCGTTCAGCAGATCATCATAAGTTTCACAAAGCTGCAGTGCACCATCCAGGACTTCCTTTGCATGATCCGCATCCTTGTCATAGACGGACAGACTGATCACCGTATCAAAATAAAAGCCGGACTGTGTATATTCCTGTTGCCTGCCGCAGCCTGATAAAAGCAGCAGAAACAGAACGGACAGTGACAAAATGGGAAAGTAAGTTCTTTTTTTATGAAATAAATACTGCATGGGAAATCCTCTCTGTGATAAAGTGTTTGTAAGAAGCATCCTGATCAGATGTCATTTTCCACATTATAGCATGAGAAATTTGTTTTGTATAATAAAGAGTAGTGTGATAAACTGTACTGGATAAAAAACAGCCTGATAAAATGCAGATGAAGGAAGAAAAATGAAGCTGACAGACGATTTTGAAGATTACGGATATGAAAACAAATACGGAAAAGCAATTTTATATACGGTACTGGCACTTTTAGGGGTGACAGTGATCGTTTGTGCGGTTGTTCTGGCAAACCGTCCGAAAACGCCGCGGATGGCTTCTGCCGTTTCTCAAAACGATGTGCTGACAAGTGATTCGGCCTCTAAAAATGAACAGCTGCTGGAGGAGCTTGGTGTGGGAGAATCGACGCTGACCTCGGATCAGCTTGATTTCTGGGATATGTATAAGACGGATACACCGGTTTCTTCCAATACCGTGGCGGATAAAAGCAGCTTATATGAGAAAAATGCGCAGGAGCTGCAAAAGGAAGAAGAACAGAAGGAGAAAGAGGAAGATCTATCCCAGGGTGGCACGAAAACAAAAGTGGTCAGACCGGATGGCACCCAGCAGTGGATCATGATCAATGCCTATCTGGCAAAAAATACCTATGCAGATACAGGTTTTGTATATGAAGAGCCTGTTATGAAGTATTATGCAAATGGCAGTAAAACTTCTTTTATGGGTGTGGATGTGGATGAAAATGACGGAATGATCAATTTTACAGCACTGAAAAATGCAGGTGTTGACTTTGTGATGGTCAGGATCGGATATCGTGGTTATCAGAGTGGTAATATAACACTGGACAATAACTGCTATGATTATATGGCGGATGCCAAGGCGGCGGGACTGCATGTAGGGGTATATTTTGAATCACAGGCGATCTCTGTGGAAGAAGCACAGCAGGAAGCACAGACTGTGATCGACAATGTTGCCATGATCGGGATCGATTACCCGGTGGCATGCAGGCTAGGATCGGTGACAAATGATACGTCCAGAGTGGACAATGTAAAAAAGACGGACATCACGGCGATCACCAATGCATTTTGTGCCAGGATCGCGGAAGCAGGTCTGATGCCGGTTGTAAACGGCAATAAATACTGGCTGCTCCGTAAGATCGATCTGACGCAGCTTGGAAAGTATGATATATGGCTGTCACAGGATGGGGACAAACCGGATTATCCATATACCTTTACGATGTGGCAGTATGATACCGATGCCAAAATAGATGGAATCGTAAAAGATGCCAGACTCGATATCAGCTTTGTGGATTATACCCAGAAGTAAAATACTGTATAAAACGAGCCGGAAGTGTGATCGAGGAATAAATATCAGCATATTCTCTGGCAGATAATTCCTCAATGTAGTTGACCGGAAAGTTTTTGACAATTCCATATTGGTGACAGAAATCAGCAGCTTTGTTATAGACAATGGCTGCTGTTTTTTCGTCTTTATAAGTACCGACCTGCAGATCACCGTTGATATGAATTTTTACCTGATAGGTATAGCTTCCGAGCGTTCCGCTCCGGAAAACGCCAAAATAACGATTGATGATCTCAATATTGGAGTATCGCAGATCATTTGCATCTCCGTTCAGGAAGCGGTAATCTCTGTCCTTTACAGCATAGCTGCGGATTCCGTAGCGGGACAGGACAGATGTCTGCATTCCGTATTCTGCCACGAACAGATGACCACCGCGTTTCATGATACGATGTGAACTGTAAAAAAACAGATCTTCCTTATCAAACAGAAGTGTAATCTCCGGAGTCAGATAATAATAGAAAAAACTCTTTTTTAAATAAATAGGGGAAGAAAAATAAATCCCGTTATCGCGGAAATTCAACAGACAAACCGCTTTTTCAAAGGGCAGGCTGTCGAATTTTGCGATATTTTTTTTGCTTTTTTCCAAAGAAGCAGATTCTGTCCGGTAAAGCTGCGACAGTGTCTCGATCGTGATCGGAGAGTCCGGCTCTAAAACAGACAGTGCCAGTCTGTAGGCAAGATGGGCGGATTGCGCATTTTCATAGCTTCCGAGGCTGATATGACGCCTTTTATATGTGACGGAACTGCGATAATAAACGCTACCGTCTTTTTTAGTTGTTTCATAAACACCGGCTAATTTTTTCATATGTTAACTATAGCAAAGAACGGTTAAAAATACAATTTTTGAAATATTTTTGGAAAAGCCTGTATAGACTAATGAATGAGATGTGAACAAAACATGACAACTGTTACAAAAATGTTGACAGGAAGAGAGGAGATTTTAAATGTATGAAAAATATACAAAGAGCAGACTGCTGTTTATGCTGCTCTTTGGGATCGGACTTATGCTGCTGTTTTGCCGGATGCTGAAGCCTGATCAGATCTTTCAGACAAAAGAGAACTATGAACAGGCTTTTCATATTGAGAAAACGATTGTAACATCCACTTCAGAAGTACCGAAGCTGAAACCGCATATATTGGAAAAAGAGGAAGCAGCTTTCCTGGGTGCGGATGAATATGAAATTTTATGCAGGATCGTACAGGCAGAAGCCGGGGGCGAAGATGCAGCCGGTAAAGAGATGGTGGCAGAGGTGATTTTAAACCGGGTCAGCAGTCCTAAATTTCCGGATACGGTCGCCGGTGTTGTCTTTCAGGAATCCGGCGGGCAGTATCAATTTTCACCGGTAGGAGATGGCAGATATAACAGTGTCAGCATTTCCGGGCAGACAAAAGAAGCAGTACTGGCAGCTCTTCAAGACGGCGATGTAACAAACGGCGCATTGTATTTTGTGGCGGCGGGAAAAACAACCCCGGAAAAAAGAGACTGGTTTGAAAATAAGCTGACTTTTCTGACAGAACATGGCGGACATCGGTTTTATAAATAGGCACAGTTCTTGCGGTATCCTCATTAGTATGCTATAATAGCGCAGAAAGTGGTTTGACACTTTCAATCTTATGATATTGAGGTAGAGGCATGGAAGTATTATACAAAAGCACAAGAAGTCATACGACACCCGTAACCGCATCACAGGCGATCCTGAAAGGACTTGCGGAAGATGGCGGATTATTTGTACCGGATCATATTCCAACGCTGGAAGTATCTATGAAAGAGCTGTCCGGGATGACCTATCAGGAAGTTGCATATGAAGTAATGAAGCTGTACCTGACAGACTTCACGGAAGAAGAACTGAAAGGCTGTATCAATAAAGCATATGATAAGAAATTTGATACAGATGTCATTGCACCGCTTGCTTATGCGGATGGTGCTTATTATCTGGAGCTGTTTCACGGTGCAACGATCGCATTCAAGGATATGGCATTGTCAATCCTGCCGCATCTTATGACATGCAGCGCTAAGAAGAATCAGGTAAAGAACGAGATCGTTATCCTGACAGCGACAAGCGGCGATACAGGTAAGGCTGCACTTGCAGGCTTTGCCGATGTAGAAGGCACTAAGATCATCGTATTCTATCCGAAGAACGGTGTCAGCCCTGTACAGGAAAAGCAGATGGTTACACAGAAGGGTAAAAACACACATGTTGTTGGCATTCATGGTAATTTTGATGATGCGCAGACAGGTGTGAAGAAGCTGTTCGGTGATACAGAGCTGGCTAAAGAAATGGATGCAAAAGGCTATCAGTTCTCATCTGCTAACTCAATCAATATCGGTCGTCTTGTGCCACAGATCGTGTATTATGTATATGCTTATGCAACATTATATGGACAGGGTAAGCTGACGGACGGACAGAAGATGAATGTTGTGGTACCGACAGGCAACTTTGGTAATATTCTGGCAGCATACTATGCAAAGAATATGGGTGTTCCGATCGATAAACTGATCTGTGCTTCTAATGATAATAAAGTTTTATTCGATTTCTTCCAGACAGGCACTTACGACAGGAACAGAGAGTTTATCCTGACAAGTTCTCCGTCCATGGATATTCTGATCTCATCTAACCTGGAGAGACTGATCTATAAGATCTCCGGAGAAGATGCCGAAAAGAATGCAGCACTTATGGAAAGTCTTTCCAAGACCGGAAAATATGAGATTGATGCAGCTATGAAAGAAAAGCTTGCAGATTTCAGAGGCGGTTATGCAACAGAAGCAGAGTGTTTTGCGAAGATCAGATCTTTATATGAGGATTGTGGTTATGTGATCGATACTCATACAGGTGTAGCAGCTGCGGCTTATGATAAATATGTAAAGGAAACAGGTGACGATAAAGTAACGGTGATCGCCAGCACAGCAAGCCCTTATAAATTTGCCCGTTCTGTTATGGATGCGATCGACAGTAAATACGACAAGCTTTCCGATTTTGCACTCATTGATGAACTGTGTAAGGTCTCCGGTGTGGATATCCCACAGGCGATCGAGGAGATCCGCTCAGCAGAAGTTCTTCATAAGACAGTATGTGAGAAGGACGAAATGAAGGATGCTGTGAAGAAATTCCTTGGTATGTAAATTGTATTAAATTTCAAAATAAAAAAGACTTCTTTGTTCCGTAAATGTTTCATTTTGGATTCACAAAGAAGTCTTTTTTACGATACATTATGGTCTGTCTGCCAGCGGTATGTAAGGCATATCGTCATGGATCGGCTTATAAGCCGGACGGATGATCTTACCGTTGTTGGCAAGCTCTTCCATGCGGTGGGCTGACCAGCCGACAATTCTTGCCATGGCAAAGATCGGTGTGTACAGCTCCTCCGGGAGCCCGAGCATTTTATAAACAAAGCCGGAATAGAAATCGACATTGATGCTGACACCCTTGTACATCTGACGTTCTTCTTCAATGACCTGAGGTGCCAGACGTTCAACAAGAGAGTAGAGTGCAAATTCTTTTTCCAGTCCTTTTTCCTGTGACAGTTTTTCCACATAAGATTTGAAGATCACAGCTCTTGGATCGGATTTGGAATAAACCGCATGCCCAAGACCGTAGATCAGGCCTGCATGATCAAAGGCATCCTTATGTAACAGTCTTGCAAGATATTCTCTGACTTCGTCTTCATTTTCCCAATCAGATACTTCATGCATCATATCATCAAACATACGGACGACCTTGATATTGGCACCACCGTGTCTCGGGCCTTTCAAGGAACCGATCGCAGCAGCGATAACGGAGTAAGTATCTGTCAGCGAGCTTGTGACAACATGAGTGGTGAAGGTGGAGTTGTTACCACCGCCGTGCTCCATATGCAGAACAAGGGCGACATCCAGTATCTTTGCTTCCAGTGGGGTATAGGAGCTGTCCGGTCTTAAAATATGCAGAATGTTTTCTGCGGTGGAAAGCTCAGCGATCGGCGGATGGATATAAAGGCTTTTGCCGTCATGGTAGTGTGCATATGCCTGATAACCGTAGATCGCAAGCATTGGAAACAGGGAAATAAGCTGCAGGCTCTGGCGCAGTACATTTTCCAGGGAAGTATCGTCTGCCCTGTCATCGTAAGAATAGAGCGTCAGGACACTTCTTGCCAGTGTATTCATCATATCGCGGCTTGGGGCTTTCATAATGATATCACGGACGAAGCTGGTTGGCAGAGAACGGTAAAAGCCAAGCAGATCTTTAAATTTGGAAAGCTCCTCCGCATCCGGAAGGGCATCAAATAAAAGCAGATAGGCCACTTCTTCAAAACCGAAACGACCGTCTGCGGTAAAGCCTTTGACCAGATCCTTTACATTATAGCCTCTGTAAAACAGTTCGCCGTGTGTAGGAACCTGTTCTCCGTTTACAATTTTATTGGCACGTACATCGGAAATCGTTGTCAGTCCTGCAAGAACTCCCTTTCCGTTTAAATCACGCAGTCCACGTTTGACTTCATATTTGGTGAACAGTTCCTGCTCAATGATGCCTGCCTGCCTGCTGAGATCAGCCAGTCTGACAATATCCGGTGTGATATCTGAAAATACGTTATGTTCCATAGAATACCGCCTTTCTTGTTTCTTTTTATAACATTTAACTGTACATGATAAAATGTATAAGATGCTTCAAAACTTAATTTAGAAGGAAAGAAGTATAGAATAAACCTACTGAAATTAGATTTGTAATTTATTATTACATGAATTGACGGAAATTTCTATGCTTTTTAGAAAATATTCACAATTTTTTCAATGATTATTCATGAAAACTATGGTAGACTGTAATCATTCACAGAAAGGAAGGAATCAAATGGAAACAAAAGAAATTTTAAGTCATATTGATCATACACAACTGAAACCATACGCAACACTGGAAGATATTTATAAGCTCTGCGACGAGGCAGTGACTTACGGGACAGCATCTGCCTGCATTCCACCGTGTTATGTCAGGAGAGTACACGATAGATACGGCAGCAAGTTAAACATCTGTACCGTAGTCGGTTTTCCACTTGGCTACAGTGTGACCGCGGCAAAGCTGGCTGAGACCAGACAGGCAATTGAGGATGGCGCACAGGAAATTGATATGGTCATCAATATCTCCGATGTGAAAAACGGTGATTATGATAAGGTAGAACAGGAAATCATAGCACTGAAGGCGGAATGTGGCAACAGGATCTTAAAGGTAATCGTAGAAACCTGCTATCTGACGGAAGAAGAAAAGATCGCCATGTGTCAGGCTGTGACCAATGCAGGGGCAGATTATATCAAGACTTCCACAGGCTTCTGAACCGGCGGCGCAACGCTCGGTGATGTGAAGCTGTTTAGGGAGCATATCGGAGAAGCAGTCCGGATCAAGGCTGCAGGTGGTGTCAGTACAAGAGAGGATTTCGAGGCTTTTCTGGATGCGGGATGCGACAGAATCGGTTCCAGTTCAGGTGTGGCGCTGCTTACGAAAAAAGCTTGACTTTTATGACATGGTCTGCCATAATGCAGATAACATTGGTGTAAGTAACAGGTTCTTACGGCAGCTTGGTTAATATGTATTCCAAGGAGTTTCGTAAAAACTGACCGTGATGAAACCTTGTACCGCGTATACAACGTACACTTAAAACATGTTTTAGAGAGTCCGCAGCCACATAGCCGATATGTGTGCTGCGGATTTCTTGTTATGGCGACGAGAAAAATACACGCATTTATGCAGTGCATTTGACGACCGCTGATCAGAGCGGGATTCGTAATAGGAAACATCGGAAAGGTAGAAGCAATGGCAAATATATTTGACTATATTGACTGGCGTGGGGATCTTGACCTGACGCAGGATCCTTTTAATGAAGTGGACAGTCTGATACTCAGCACGGTATCTTATATTGATTTTGAACTGATCGAAACAGATCTGAAAACAGAAAAAGCAACGATCCGCGAAGCCGGGGAGCAGTTTAACAGGCTGCATGCGGACGAAAAAATCAAAGCAGGGCGTCTGGTACCGGACAGCATCTTCCGGCTTCTGGATGTGATGTCAAGAACGCCGCGTTTCAGGGATATGATCTTATCTGATTATGTGAATCAGATCGATGAAGAGGAAGAAAAACAGTTTTCAGCCATTACGATCAATCTGGGAGACGGTTCCTATTATATTGCCTATCGCGGAACCGATGATACGATCGTCGGCTGGAAAGAGGATTTTAATATGAGCTTCAAGGCACCGGTTCCTTCCCAGCTGCAGGCACTGGATTATCTGGAAATGATTGCAAAAAAGAAACGTGGTAAATTCAGAATTGGTGGGCATTCCAAGGGTGGTAATATTGCAGTGTATGCTGCTGCCTTTACCGGTTCTGAGATCCAGAAACGGATCATGCAGGTGCATAATTTTGACGGTCCGGGTTTTACAAAAGATATAATTGACCAGATGAGTCAAGGAGAGATCAGCGAGCGGATCCGGACGATCGTGCCACAGTCCTCCGTGATCGGTATGTTATTAGAGCATGAGGAAAGTTATGAAGTGGTAGCAAGTACACAGCTGGGTATTTTTCAGCATGATATGTTTTCCTGGCAGCTGCAGAGAAATGCCTTTGTGAAGGTAGATGATATTTCAGCTTCTGCTTATAAGGTCGATCATACGCTTCGTGAATTCATTCTGTCGATGAATGCGGAAGAAAAGGAAGAATTTGTGGAAAGCTTTTTCTGTGTGCTGACGGAAACCGGTGCAAAGACATTAAGTGATCTGAATCTGAAGGAAATTCTGGCGATCATGAAACGACTGAATAAGGAAGAAAAAGAAAATAAAAAAATTTTGACACAGGCATTTCGTATGCTTTTGAAAATTCCAACGAAAAAACAGTTGTAAAACGGCTTTGATTTGAGTATACTATTCATAACCTGAGGTGCTTACCAATTCCTATTATTTTGAACCTACAGTTACTTTAAACGGGACTCCTATATTGCTGCATGGATGTCACGCCTTACCTACGGGTCAGAGGACGGCAGAAGTGTCAGCTGCGGTAACCCACCTAGCCATATGCTAGGAGTCAAAATATAGGAAAAGCATTTTGGGGACAAAAGAAAACAGTCCTTCGGGGCTGTTTTCTTTGCTTTGGATCATCAGAAAGCCATGAGGATAGAAACATGCATGCAAATAAACATACATATGCCAAAAGGCAGCTTGTACTTCTGGTAGTCAGTCTTGCCGTTCTGATCGTCGTGCTGATCTCTGTGATCAGGCACAAAGGCGGCTTGGAGCCGCAGCCGGTTCCGGAAGAACCCAAACCTGTTATAGAAGAGCTTTCCAAATGTTATATTACAGAAAATGACGGAAAAACACTGACAATACTTTCGGGGGATGCATCTAGGAGTGTTCCGCTTGGCGGTTATACGCTGTCAGGCAGCGGACAGATCGCGGATATCACACTGACGGACGGAACGGTCAGCGGCGTTACAGTATACGAACAAAAGCTGAATGATAAACTGATCAGTGTAAAAACACAGGCGGATGGCACCTATGCGATCGAACTGGAAAAGCTGGGAGTCAAACAGACGACCGGAGATATGCAATGTTACAGCCTGCTTGGAACGCCCACTGTATGCCAAATTTCGGATCTGACGATCGGTTATGCCTTTTCTGATTTTGTACTAAATGAAACAGGAAAGATTGTAGCAGCACTTCTGGTAAAGCAGGAGGAGATGGAACAAATCCGTGTACTCTTAAAAACAGATGATTTTGCAGGAGCGATGCATGAAACGGTTTCGCTTCATTGTGATACGGCGATGGATCTTCTCACGGAGGATGGTACAGGAGAACTGAAAGAAGTGCAGACCTTGGAGCCGGGAGAAACACTTCAGATTGCGGCGGATAGTACACTCTTTGAAACGGCAAACAGGATCTATGCAAGACCGCAGGCACTTTCTGCCAAAACAACAGTGGATTCGATCTTGCGTAATGGGAAAACACCTGTTTATCCGGGCAACTTTGAGATAGAAAAGACGGGCGAAGGCTTTCTGCTCATCAATGAACTTGCATTGGAAGACTATCTGCGGTTTGTGGTACCGAGTGAAATGCCTGCTTCTTATCCTGCAGAGGCGTTAAAGGCGCAGGCGGTCTGTGCCAGAACCTATGCGTATATGCATATGCTTCATGCGGGGCTGCAAAATTATGGTGCGCACGTAGATGACAGTGCGGCATTTCAGGTATACAATAACATTGCGGAAGCATCGGAAACGAGTGAAGCTGTGTATGAGACAAAAGGACAGATGCTGCTTTCAGGTGGAACGCCCGTTACCGCATATTTCTATTCGACGTCCTGCGGATACGGAACGGATCTGACTGCATGGAATCTGACCTATGGGGATGAAATGGCAGCAACGGGCGGTTATCTGCGGGCAAGAAACATTGCAAAGGGGCAGATGCTGTCGGATACGCAGAATCCGGATGCACACAGTTCTGATGCGCAGGAAGGTGCAGAGGGCAGCAAGCTGGCAGAAGAGGACAGCTTTGCCACATTTATCAAAACAGCGGATGCGGACAGCTTTGAACAAGAGGATACATATTACAGATGGCGGTATGATACGGCTTTGGATACAGAACTTCTGCTTGCCAATCTGCAGGTGCGTTATGAAAAGAGTCCGGGCAATATCCGGCGAAAAAAAGGCAATGGTTATGTGGATGAAAAGCCGGAAAAGCTTGGCATGGTAACAGGACTTACGGCTGTAAAACGTACAACAGGCGGCGTGATGACAGAGCTTCTGATCGAGGGAACAGAAGACACCTACCGTGTATGCGGCGAGCAGAATATCCGTTATGTGCTGGCAGGCGAAAATACAAAGATCGCGCTGGGTGCGGATTACGGAAAAGATGGAAGCATCAATGGTATGCTGCCAAGCTCTTTCTTTGCGATCGAGCCGGTTTATGAGACTGATGACGGGATATCCACGGAAAAAGCAAAGGAGGCTCCGGTTGTGATCTCTTATACACTGTATGGCGGCGGTTTCGGACATGGGATCGGTATGAGTCAGAATGCGGCAAGAAGAATGGCACAGGCGGGCTATGACTATAAACAAATCCTGCAATTTTTCTATGAGTGCAGCATAGAAGGGGTAAATGAATGAGAAGAAAGATATATCGGATCTGGCAGGAGTTTTCCCTCCAGATGAATGAACATCATATCAGTGCTTATGCATCATCGGCGGCATTTTTTACGTTTTTATCGCTGATCCCAATGCTTCTTTTACTGATCAGTGCGATTCCATACACGCCGATCACGAAAGCAACGCTGATGATGTTTGTGACGAAAATACTGCCTCAGAACATGGAACCGCTGTCTGTCAGTATAATAGATGAAGTATATGAGAAAACCGGTACAGCACTTTCACTGTCTATTCTGGCGACGATCTGGTCGGCGGCAAAAGGAATGCTGGCGCTGATCCGCGGACTGAACACGGTCAATGGGGTAAAGGAACGCCGTAATTATATTTTCCTGCGGCTGCGCGCATGTGTATATACCGTGATCATGATGATCATGATTTTGATTCTGCTGATCCTTGTTGTATTCGGTGAGCGTATTGTAGACCTGCTGACAGCATCTTTCCCGAACATTACATATATGTTCCGTTTGCTGGTAGGCTGGCGCTGGATCGTGGTGGTAGCCAGCATGGCACTTCTGATCTGCGCAATCTATACATTTCTGCCAAATGAAAAAAATCGTTTTCTGCGAGAAGTGCCGGGCGCTGTTATGGTCAGTATCTGCTGGTATATATCATCGTGGGTGTTTTCTGTTTATGTAAACCGTTTTTCGGGATTCAGTACCTATGGAAGTCTGACAACTGTCATTATTATCATGCTCTGGCTGTATATGTGCTTTTACATCATGTTGCTGGGTGCTTTCATCAACCGTTTTCTGCAGCCGGCATTTTCTTTCCTGTATGGAGCGTTTAAGAGTAAACACCAAAAGCACCGGAAAAAGAAAAAAAGCTGTTGACATTTTTGAGCAGATTCTCTATGATAAACCTATATGAAAAGCGTTGAAGGTGTTAGTAGAGATGCATGGCTCTCGCAGAGAGAGGAGGTCACCGGCTGAAAGCCTCCTTGTGTATGTATGCAGATCGAATTTCCCGCCGGAGCAGCTATGCTGAACAGAAATACTTCTAACTAGGCATAGACGTGAGCGCACGTTACGCGTATTGAGTGCTCTGCAGACAGAAGCAGAGAATTTGGGTGGTACCGCGGATTTGATTCGCCCCTGATATAATATCAGGGGCGTTTTTTAGTGAGCGCAAAAGAAAAACAAGCGACTGCTGTCATGCATCTTTGATGCATGACAAAGCTGGCATTTGTTTTTCTTGCGTCACTAGCGAACGAATATCCTGCGAAACATAACATGTGAGCAGGATGTAGAGTGCGTAGCACGAATTCGTGAGCCGGCCTATTCACCCAACAGAATGAAATGATCCACAGATAAGAAGGAGAAACGAAATGAAAGAAAAATTGGCGCAGATCAAAGCGGAGGCAATCAAACAGATTGAAAACAGCCGTACGCTGGAACAGCTGAATGAAGTACGTGTCAGCCAGCTTGGTAAGAAGGGTGCTTTAACAGAGATCCTGAAGGGTATGAAGGATGTGGCACCGGAAGACAGACCAAAGGTCGGACAGCTTGTCAATGAAACAAGAGCCGAGATTGAAAAGGTGCTGGAAGACTCCAGGAAAAAAATGGAAGAACTCGTCAGAGAAGCAAAGATGCAGAAGGAAACGATCGACGTTACACTGCCTGCCAAGAAGGCAAAGGTTGGTCATGTACATCCAAACTTCAACGTGCTGGACGAAGTAGAACGTATTTTCATCGGTATGGGATATGAAGTAGTCGAAGGTCCGGAAGTAGAAAGAGATTATTACAACTTTGAAGCATTGAATATTCCGGCAGATCATCCGGCAAAGGACGAACAGGATACTTTCTATATCAACGGCGATCTGCTGCTGCGTACACAGACAAGCTCCACACAGGTACATGAGATGGAAACCGGCAAAATGCCGATCCGCATGATCGCTCCGGGACGTGTATTCCGCGCAGATGAAGTAGATGCGACACATTCTCCTTCCTTCCATCAGGTGGAAGGTCTTGTTATTGACAAACACATTACATTTGCAGATCTGAAAGGAACACTTGCAGAATTCGCAAAAGAATTATTCGGCGAAGATACCAAGGTAAAATTCAGACCGCATCATTTCCCATTTACAGAGCCAAGTGCCGAGATGGACGTTACCTGCTTTAAATGCGGCGGAAGCGGCTGTCGTTTCTGTAAGGGAGAAGGATGGATCGAGATCCTTGGCTGTGGTATGGTTCACCCGCACGTTCTGGAAATGAGCCATATCGATCCGGAAGAATACACAGGCTTTGCATTCGGTGTCGGTCTGGAGCGTATCACACTTCTGAAATATGAGATCGACGATATGCGTCTGCTTTATGAAAATGATATCCGTTTCCTGAAGCAGTTCTAATCTGAATAAAAAGGAAAATCAATGTGCATGCAGCCCGGCTGTATGCCATGTCTGGAAAAGAAAGGAATAGAAAAATGAATGCAGCATTAGAATGGATAAAAGCATATGTACCGGATCTGGAATGTACAGATCAGGAATTTATGGATAAAATGACACTCTCAGGAACCAAATGTGAAGGCTATGAGAGAATGGACAAAAATCTGGAAAAGATCGTGATCGGACAGATCACAAAGATCGAGAAACACCCGGATGCAGATAAGCTGATCATCTGTCAGGTGAATATCGGTACAGAAGAGATCCAGATCGTAACAGGTGCTCCGAATGTTAAGGTTGGAGATAAAGTACCGGTTGTTTTAGATGGCGGTAAGGTTGCAGGCGGTCATGACGGCGGTCCGCTTCCGGAAGACGGTATTACGATCAAGGCAGGCAAGCTCAGAGGCGTTCCGTCAAACGGTATGATGTGCTCTATCGAAGAGCTCGGCTCTGACAGAGATATGTATCCGGAAGCACCGGAATATGGTATTTACATTTTCCCGGAAGATGCTGAGGTCGGAGCAGATGCGGTTGCAGCACTCGGACTGCATAATACAAAATTTGAATTTGAAGTGACTTCAAACCGTGTAGACTGCTACAGCGTCATCGGTATTGCAAGGGAAGCAGCAGCTACCTTTGACAAACCGTTTGTATTACCGGATGTTACCGTAAAAGAAAATGATGAAAAGGTAGAAGATTATATTTCTGTAGAAGTACAGGATCAGGATCTCTGCCCGAGATACTGTGCAAGGGTCTGCACGAATATCAAGATCGGACCAAGCCCGGAATGGATGCAGAGAAGACTGGCAAGCAGCGGAATCCGGCCGATCAATAACCTTGTTGATATCACAAACTATGTGATGGAAGAATACGGTCAACCGATGCATGCATATGATTTATCTACTGTCAGCGGCAAAAAGATCGTTGTAAAGAGAGCAAAAGACGGTGATCAGTTTGTGACACTGGACGGTCAGACCAGAAATCTGGATCATGATGTCCTGATGATCTGTGATGCAGAGAAGGAAATCGGTATTGCAGGTATTATGGGTGGTGACAATTCCAAGATCACAGATGAGGTCACAACAGTCTTATTTGAAGCCGCAACCTTCAACGGACCAAACATCCGTAAGTCCGCAAAGCGGATCGGTCTCAGAAGTGATGCATCCGGTAAATTTGAAAAAGGTCTGGATCCGAGAAATGCAGAAGATGCGATCAACAGAGCCTGCCAGCTCATTCAGGAGCTTGGCTGCGGTGATGTCGTATCCGGAATGATAGATGTCAAGGCACCGTTAAAAGAGCTGGTCCGCCTGCCATTTATGCCTGAGAAATACAATAATCTGCTCGGTACGGATGTAAGCCGTGAAGAAATGCTTGAGATCTTCAAGAAGATCGAAGTGGCATATGATGAAAAGACAAACGAACTGATCTGTCCGTCCTTCCGTCAGGATCTGCTCGGACAGGCTGATATTGCAGAAGAAGTTGCCCGTTTCTATGGCTATGACAAGATTCCGATGACCTTGCCAAGCGGTGAAGCAACAACAGGTAAG
>OLWK01000680.1_pt1 | contig 18681 bp, 23 predicted proteins | sample 1674141 | NCBI WGS metagenome assembly OLWK01 (sample SAMEA103958148, study PRJEB25191) | human gut metagenome | reverse complement strand
ACCCGGGCGCTGGGGCTTGGGGTGCGCGATCTGGAAGGAGCAGGAAAGATGGAAAAGGTAACAAGCGAGCGCGAATGTGTTGACTACATTAAAGCAGCCATCATGAACGACCCTTATACCTATCGCCGCGTTTATGACTACCGTGACTATTACAACACGCGTGAGACTCTGGGCGATAAGGTTGTTGTTATCATGTGTTGCAAAACTAAGTGTGGAGAAGCGTTTAGCGATGTCGTTCGGTATGCGTGGAGCTGGCTCGAGTTCTCTGATCGCGAGTTGAATATGGCCATTTACGAACTACTAAACGAGTAGGCATATATGGAAACCGCCATCAACGGAATTGAGAAATGAGGAATTGCAATGAGCGAGAACATGCAGCTGCTTAAAACCTGCGAGAACACTTCTCTATTTGATCGCAGCGTCGTGTACGACGTTGCATTGTACCAAGATGGGTCTGCCTTTATAGTCACGGTAGAATGGCCGTGGGGCTTTGATGAAAAGCGGTTTGAGAGCTATTCGCGTGCTTTGCAGTACTATCACGACGAGGCCCAAGAGGCTATCGCCTTCGACTTCAGCCCGTACGACGGGCGGGCATGAGATGACCGCCGCAGATGTCGCGTTGGCTGCCTCGATGATTCTGGCATCCTTCGCGCTGTTCTTCGCTCCCGAGCCTTGGGGGATCGTGGGAATTTTTCAGTTCGGCGCTGTCTGCGCCTTGTACGAGAGGATATAACATGTGCTTCGAAGAATACATCACTGGTCGGGTCTATAAGGCACTATGCGCCTGCTCCCTGAAGGTCAAAGGCACAAGCACACACAAAGGGTTAGAACGCCCTTGGTACAGCCCCGCACGCCATGCGGTGATTGCCACCGATACCTATATGGCTATCGAGGTCGATTTTAAGACGACCGAATGCCACCCGTGTGCATTCGGCGGCGATGACGATCGCGTTTTGGCTAAAGACCGTGTTGCCTTCGATTCTCCTATGGAGTTCGAGCCTATAACACCGAGCAACTGGAGGCATCTCATCGACGAGCCTTCGAAGGCGCGCGGCAACAGCTACGACCCTAAGCTTCTCGATAAGTTGCTTAAAGTTGCTAAAGCTGGCGGCTGGGATGTCATTATCGACAGAGCGCCCGATGAGATCATGAGAGGCCGCTTCATAGCCTCGAACCATGAGGAAGTAGGACGCTTCATCGTCATGCCGAAGCAAGGCATATACTAATAAAACCCCGCATTTGCGGGGTTTTCTTATGTGCAGCCGCTGCACACTAGCGCAGGCCGCACAAGCCTAGCATCTTGATGAAGCGCTCGCGCGTGGCCGCCGAGTCGAACAGCACGCGACCGAAGCCGAACAGCCGCATGATCGCTTTCGCGAACGGAGCCGCGCGCTCGACCATGACCACGTCTACGGACATGTCACCCGCTTGCAGGGTGAACAGCATCCCCGCACCGCTTGGAATCTTCCCGTTGACGTATAGCACTCCCGTCACGTCGTCGCTCCAAACTCCGAAGCGCTCCGATTCGAATACGAACCCGTACCGGTAGCGAGCTCGCGCGGGCTTCGACCCGATCAGGTTATCACCTCCGTTGGAGAACTGGTTGCCCAGCATGACACCAGCGTACGGCGTTCCCTGCACGAGCCTGCCCACAACCGTTTCAGCCTCTTGGGCCATGAACTCCGCATCATGTGCGAAGTGCACGAGGACGCTTTTATTGTTATGCCAGGAGTAACCCGAAGGCGTCGCAATTTGCGACTCGCTTCGAACGCCCGCGAACGCGAGCAGCGGGGCGGTCAGGTCGCAGGCGTTGGCGAGCGCGAAGGCGTGCACGCGCGGACGATCGCGAAACACCGATTTCAGCAGGTTGAGGAAAACGCCCACCTCTTCCCGAAGGTACCCGGGCGGCGTTTTCACCTCTCGGATGAACTCGTCGAAGATGACCGTGTCCACGAGCGGGAAGGCCACGCCTTTATAGCTCTGTCCCATGCTCAACGTGAGGCAGTGGCAGACCGTAGCCCAGGGCATCGAATCGTCGCCGCTCTTGCGCCCTTCCCAGCGCCGCCCGACGTAACGGAATTCATAGCCGTCCATATAGCCGTGTGCCAGAACGTCGTCGAGCAGCGTCGGGGCAGTCTTCGCGGTCTCGTCGTCGTACCGCCGCACCCATGCGAACTGTACGCCCTTCTTAGCCCACCGCTTTAGTCCTCTGAGTACGAACCCGAAGGTCTTTCCGTAGCTTCGAGCCGAGATGATGAGCGTGAGCGGAGCGCCGTAGCTGCACGTTTTAGCTACAGGGTAGTACCTTCGGGGTGATATATTATCTTTTTCTAGAATATTCTGCATTTTGATAACCTTCATTTCCCGAGGGACGCCGTTATTCTGCGTATCGTCTGATTTCCCAAGTTGCGACGTTGCGCATGTATGCCAGCATATCGTCTTTCCAGTACGGCCCCAGCGGATGAGCCGTTCCGCCGCCGTGTCCCATCAGCTTGTTGTCTCCCATGTACATTTCCACGTGATCGTAGCTCGTGTTTCCAGGGGACGTGACGGTGTTCCAGTCGATTAGCACGAGGTCTCCCGTCCGCATGCCGTAGAGCGTCTCCGCATTGTAGGGCATGCCGTTGTTTCCCCACGCTATCTGCCGCCCCTTCTCCGCCTGCTCCCCCGTCCACGTTCCAACGTCCAGGGACGCCGCTTGCTGGTAGGCGTACCAGATGACGCCGCTGCAGTCGGTGTATCCGCTGCTCTCGGGCGACAGTCTGCCCGCGCCCTGCGAGTACGAGAACCTCTTCTCCCATCCTCGCATAAGCTCGGCGGCCTTCTCCGCCGCTGCGGCTCCCTGGGCCGTTCCCCCGCCCGTCGTGCCGCCTGGGTTGTCGGTGCCTCCCTTGCGGCTCCAAGGAATCCAGATGTTCGGAGCGGCGTATGTGCAGATAAGCCCGTTCGGGTACGAGGACAGCCCCCAAACGACGATCTGCCCGTTGCGCATCTCCACGCGGTCGATGTCGTTCGAAGGCTGCGAGACGGTTCCCGAGTCGCCGCCGCCCGGGCTGTCTACCACCTGCCCGAAGTCGGGCGGCGAGCTCTCCCCGTCCCAGTCCTTGAGCATGTCGTAGGCCTGGTTGTATCGGTTAGCGTACTTCCCAATCCAATGGTTGAGCGTCGTTGCGTGCAGGTTGTCCAGGGTCGCCGAGCCGCTGCAGCTTCGCGTGACCTGCCCGCACGCCTGCGGCGACTGATGGTATATGCACATGGCGTAGACGAGCGTCTGGGGACGCTCTTCGCTCCAACCCCACCCCACCAGCGTGTCGATGTAGCGAGCAGCCTCGTCCTTCCACTTGTCCTGCTGTATCTTGTGGTTATCGGGACGCGCGGCCATTGCCTGCCACGCGGACGCCTCCGAGTCGGTGATGTAGCGCGATGTCCACCAATCCCAGCTGTCACCGTGGGCGTCCACGTCTGCCACTAGGTCGGGGGCGGACGCCGCGAAGGACGACCACCCCTCCGCATCGCCGTCGCGGCAGAGCTTGAGCAGGTCGCTCGCGTTCTGGCCGTACTCCTGCATCATACCGATGGTTATGGGGTCGGCACGGTAGACCGCCGCCCAGTCCCAATCTGACTCAACCTTGCCGATCACGTACATGGCGTACATGATCGTGTTGTCCCGCGTCGGCATGGCTTAGCTGATGAGGTAAACGAGCGTGCCAGTCCAGTTGAGCCCTGCCGCAGAGCCGGGGTTGATGTAGATGTTGCCGCCCGTCTCCACTTTAAGGAAGGCGCTGACCGTTCCAGAACCGCTAATGGCGGCAACGACGCCTGTAGTTTCGCTGATAGGACGATATGCACCTGAAACCGTGCCGATAAGCGTTTTCGATGCGCTTGCAACGGGGATTTGCTCGCAATGGACTACAACGACTTTGCCCCAGGATTCGATTGTGCCCTGCCCCGAGGAGAACGAGCCGGCGCGGGTTGGCGTACCGCTCCACCCTTGGTAAGCGCTCGCCGCCTGCGACTTGGCGTTGCTGATGTCCTCCGACACGTCGCTTGACAGCTTGGAGGACGTGACGGCCCCGTTCGCGATCTTGCCTTCGGTAACCGCGCCGTTGTCGATTTTGACCGATGTGACCGCGCTGGCGCTCAGCTTGTCGGCCGTAACCGCCCCGCTCGCAAGCTTCGAGGACGTAACCGCGCCGTCCTCGATGCTAGAGGACGCGGGCACAGAGATGGTGCCGTCGGGCGTGACGGTGATTCCAGCGCCGATTTTGACGCCGCCTAGGGTGACGGACGTTGCGACTGGCAAGGTCGCCGTGCCGCCGCCCCCGCCCTGCGAGACGGTGGACAGTACGCCGCCCGGGGTGATGTAAAGCCCGTCTCCCACGATGACGCCGCCCTTGACGGTGCGCGTAGCCGTGGGGAGCACGTACGGGTCGAGGCCGCCCTGCTCCACCTTCTTCAAGGCGGCGTCGGTCGCGTTGGCGAGCGCGTTCATGTCGCCCACGATGTCGATTACCTCTTCACCGGAGATGGTGGGAAGGCTGTAGTTGTTGGTTGGCATGGTTTACTCTCCTTATTATTTATATACCAATATTGAGCATGGATAGAAACAGCCGTAACCTATGAACGAAAGACGCGCTTTGCTATATAAAGGCGATACACGGTTAATAGTATTATTACCGTATTGGCAAACAGTTCCTTCGTTTGAATGGTCGATGCCGTTTACGGATAGGTTAGACCCGTCGGTGTTATTTACCGTTATGCTTACAGTGTTTGAGCTGCTAGTCGCCGAAATACCGCCTATGTATAGCCAGTTATCGCTGTATAGGCATAACGCCGAGGCACCATTATTCCCATTATAGGTTATTGTCCATTTTCCAAGGGTTTCGTTCTTACCAGGATATACGTAAGCTTTGGCTGCTTCTACAGCGCTACCGCCCCCTAATGCCGTAAGCGCTCCAGACGAGTTGAAGTCGATGGTGCTCCCGTCAACCTCCACCTCAAGCCCGTTGCTGCCGTAACCCAAGCCGGCCGTGGTGTCCACGGGAACCTCCACCATGCCAGTGCTCGGGTTGACGTGGAGTCCGTTTCCAGCGTTCACGGAAACCGCGCCGTCTGCTACGGCAAGGCCGCCCGCCTTGGGGAAGGTCGCTTTCGTTTCGATCAAGTCTGCCATTCATAGCTCCTAAACGGTGAACGTCATGGTTCCGTCCGCGCCCACGGTCGCGGTCGCGAGGACGGTTTTCAACCTGGCGTTGATGAGGTCGTTGATATGCTGGTCGGTGACGGCGGCTGCGGCGCTGATAACGCCGCCCGTCACATCGATTCCGTCTCCGATTTTGACGGTGCCGAACGCGGTCTTGCTCGCCGCGCCCACATTGGTTGTCACTGTTTCTGCCATTTCGTTCTTCCTCTCTAGTCGGGTAAAGTGAACTGCAGGGTTCCGCTGTTGGTCAGGACGGCCGATTGCAGCGCCTGCTTCACGATGTCGATGACGTCCGCCCGCGCCACTCCGCCGCCCGTGCCGCCGCCCGTTGCCACGAGGGTTCCGTTCTGAACGGCAAGCCCTGCACCGTACTTCAGCGATACGGTAAGCTTCGAGCCGGCGCTCTCCGTGGGCGCGATAGTCGCTTGGATGGCGTTCGACCCATCGGCCTGCGTGACGGCTTCCGCCTCGAACGCCTCAAGGTGCGCCTCCACGCCCGCAACCTGCGCATCGACGTAGGCCTTGGGAGCGTCGCACTTCATGTACCCGTGGGCGTTGACGGCGATGTTTGCATCGGCGTCGGCGAACGAATTGCCCTCCTTGGAGCGCACGACGCCTGGGTTCAGCGCGTCGGCTGCGTCGATGAACGCGGTTCCGTCGGGCGTGACCTGCACGATCCTGCCGTTGCCGTCCTTATCTTCCACGCGCTGCCCCTTGACGCCGCCGAGCACGGCGTCTGCTGCAACGGGAAGTACGTAGCTGCTAGAGCCGCCTCCCGCTTCGATGGCCGCATCGGCTGCGGTGGAAAGCTCGTTCAGCGCATTCACGATATCGATTCGCCTGTCGTACTCGAAAGTAGGCAGTGCCATGTCACGCCTCCTTCCGGTACATGAACCCGTTCTCGTTTATCTGCGAGTAGGTGGTTCCCTTCGAGTAACCGCTGCCCGTCGGGTTCCACGCTCCAGGCTCCCCCGCTACGGGGTCTGAAATCGCCTCGGCGGGCGTGGTGTTAGCCAACAGGTTGCCGTTGCCCCAGTACAGGTTGCTGTGGAAGTCAACGTCGTTGTACTTCCTGCCCTCTGCCTTGAGCGCGTCGTACGTCATGCCGATTCCGTCGAACTCCCTGTACCTCATCGCCAGCGGGCGCGCCGCATCGTAGATTTGGCGCGCGACCACGCCCATAGAGCGCAGCGCGCCGTCTACTGGCGAGTAGCACCAGGCGCGCCGCTGCGAATACTCCTCGATTTCATCTTCAAGCGCCGCCGCCACGCGGTCGATGAAGTCGTACATCTCGTTTCTGAAGTCCATCAGGTCGCCTGCCGACACGGCCTCGTCCGCTGCTTTGAGGATTGCCTGCAGCAGCCATTGGATCTGGTCTTCAAGGCGCACCGCGTACTTCCAGGACGGCGGCACGGGGTACTGGTACCCTCGGTACGCGAAGTCCAGGCGGTTGCACTTGTCTTGCCAAAGTGCCATTTAGAAGTCCTCCTTCCATATCTGGTTGAACAAAGGCTCGATGCCATTGTAGACGATGTAGAGCGCGTTGTTCACGCTCATAGCCCAGTTGCCCACCATGTCGCCGACGGTGCCGCTTCGCCCGTAGTGCCGCGCCGTCTGCGTGCTCTCGCCTGCGTTCTCGCCCTCCGTCTGCGTGAGGTTCGTCGCGTAGTTCTTCGCGTTGGATAGCTGCGTCTGCGGCGTCGCGGAGTACAGGTTTGCTTGCTCGGCGCTCGATTTCGAGTCGGCGGAAACGTCGTCGAACGTCTCGTACCCTTCCAGGATGTCAACGTCCTCCAAAGCCGCGAACATGGGGTTCACGGTCGGCATCATGTCGTGCATGCGGCGGCGCAGGAAGAACAGGAACTTCGCGGGCGTGTCGGTGCCTATCTCCCTGAACGCGAACTTCTCGTATATGCGGTTGTTGAGCCACGCCCTCTTCGATTCGTCCCAGATGGGGTAGTCGGCCATAGCGCCCTCGTAGTCCTCTCCGTAGAGGTTCACGACGTCGTACAGGGTAGGTGCCTCGTCGGTGTATATCATTCCTCATCTCCTCCCGTCGGAGCGTTTACACCTTTGGGTTCCGCATCCCCGTCTTCCGACTGCTTGCCGCCGAAGGGCTTCGCGTCGATGTCCGTGCGCTCGTGCGGAACGCCCCATTCGACCCACATGTCGAGGTCTTGGAACATGGTGTTCGCCTTGATGCAGAACTTCCTGCGCTCCTCAAGGCGGTTCCTGCGCATCACCATGATCTGCTCGTTGTTGGACGTAGCCTCCGCGTCGATCATGCGCTCGCGCTTCTCGTTGTTGGTGTTGTCGATTCCCAGCATGGTAACGGCCTCGTTGAGAATCTTCTGCTTGTCCGACAGCAGCTTGTCGGCCACGTAGGGCGCGACGGTCTGCAGCACATCGACCATGCCCAAGTTGCCCGAAAGCTCGCTGTTCATCTGAATGTACTGGTCGTTGCTCTCAAGCTTCCTGATGACGTCGCGGCGGGAGTTCTTCCCCTCCTCGCTGCCAGTCACGATGTACGGGGTTCTCTGCGCGCCGTGGTTGACGTCGAGGATGGCGTCGATTCTCGCGAGCCTCCTTGCGTAGTTTCGGATGTCCGCGTAGAGCGGAAATCTTCGCATGTTGTCGAAGCACATGACGGCGTCGCGGTGCATGACGCGGTGCCCGCCCTCGCCGTCTGCCATAACCCAGCTCTCGCAATGGCGCTCCCATGTCTGGCCGTTCGGAGCGGTCAGCATGATCTTGTTGGGGTTCCAGTACATGTTGATGTTGTCTGCGGGCGCTGCGGCCGCGAACAGCATGCCGCCCTCGTCCATGAACAGCGCGCCCTGCCCGAAGTGCAGCAGGATGTACTCTATAGCCCTCGCGTCGATTCCAGCGGGGACGTTGCTCCATTTGAAAGCGCCGATTGCCAGCGATTCCAGGTACCAGAGCCAATGCCTGTACTGCATCAGGTCGAACCGCTCGGATGCGGTGAACATCTTGCGCACCCAGTTGCGCCCGTACATCTGGTCCATCTCGTCAGGCCAGTCCACAAGCTCGCACTGCTTGATTGCCTTGCTCAAAGCTGCACCTCCTTTAGTAGTATTCGCCCAAAACAGGGTCGTTGTCCGATAGGTCCCACGTGGTTATCTCGTCGGCGCTCTTCCACACGGTCACGCCCTTCTCGAAGATTCCGCGTATTGTCTCCTTCGACGTCTCGTCGGCCATCGCGCACTCCACGCTCGTTTCCAGCATCTTCCAGTAGGTGAAGTGCTCCATGCAGCAGAGGTCTGCGGGCGGCACCATGAACTCGCGCACCGCGTAGCCGTACCTTAGCCAATACTCGCCGATGATGTGCATGTGGTTCTGGTCGATGGTCTTGAACCTCGTCTGCACGACGAAGAGGCCGTTCGACATCGAGAACCCGCTGCCGCCTGCTTGGCCGATGACCGAGGGAGCTGTGAGCGCCGCGTCTTGCACGGTCGCCTCGATCTTGGCAATCGAGTTCTCGTAGTCCCCCTTGGCCGCCCACTGGGCCAGGTCGAGGTTCTGCGAGGCGATGTTGCCCTGCAGGGCCTGGTTGTTGTTCAGCTCGGTAAGGCCCGTGAGGTTGTTCACGATGCCCTGCATGTTGTCCCAGCCCGTAGCGCCGATAGCGCCCGATACCGTTCCAATCACGCTGTTCGCGAAGTCGGCCGCACCGCTTACCGCGCCGCCTATGCCGAGGGCGTCAGCACCGCTCATCGCCATGTTCCCGATGTTTCCAGCCACGTTGCCCAGCAAGCCCTGCGTCGATGCGTTCCAGTTGGCGCGGTTCGTCGCTATCTGCTGCTGCGCCTGGTCGTACGACAGCTGGGCGCTCGCGTTCGACTTCGCCTGCTGCCAGCCGGCCGAGTTGTACTGCCATTCGCGGGTATGCGTGGTTGAAGCGAGGTAGTTGAGGTAGTTGTCGTTCACAAGCGAGAACTTCGGCATTTCCTGCATCCAAACGCACGAGTCGAGCGAGTTACCCGAAACGGGCAGGTTAACCGTCGGGTCGTCCATCGTCGCCGACACGACGGGCAGGCCGTACTCGTTCAGCACGAGGCGCTCGCTATCGTATGCCCACGGGTAGAACCCGATTTTGATGTGCCCCGGCACGGCGCACGAGATGTTCCTGAGCCTGAGCGTGTCGGTGTTGAGCAGCTCTGGTTTCAGAAGCACGGGGCTTCCGTTGTAGGAGTTCAGCTCGATTACCGAGTACGGATAGCACAAGAACTTGTGCAGGTTGCGGTAACGATCTGGAATCGACTTCGATAAGCGCTCCCACACGTCGTCGATTTCACGGTAGAAGCCCTTGTCTGGCGTCGTCCCGAGGAAGTACAGAGTGACGCCGTCCTTCTCCACCGAAGGCCCGTCCGTTAGAAGCGCCTTCGGAAACGCCGTGACGCTGATGATTCCCTTCGCAACCCAGGGATAGTTGCGGATGTTCTTCATGAACTGCCTGAAATCGGTTGCCGACAGCGAGTAAACGTTGCACCCGCCTATCAGGCCGTCCGTAACCTGTCCGTCCGCAGTCGTCATGGACGGGTTGCTGAGAGTGCCCCAATCGGCCAAAAGGTCGGTAGTGCTCATGATGACCACCGCCCACCCATGGTCGTAGTCGGCGATGCTGAAAGCGTCAACGTCCCCGATAAGGTACTCGTTGCCGATGTCCAAACCCTCGGCGGCCGTGAGGTAGCGTCGGTACACCTTCGAGCGCGCTGGGCCCAGTTTATCCGCCGTTGGCGTCGGCTTGCTCATCTCGGCCGCGATTCCAACGTGCCCTCGCTCCACGAAGCAGCGCCCGAACTCGGCGGTGTCGCCGTAGGTCGTCCACACGTCGAGCTGCACTGCGATCGAGGTGGTGTTCGGAGCCACATAGCCCACCGCCGTGACGAAGTAGTAGAGCTTGCGCGGCTCCACCTCGCCAGGCACTGGCAGCTTGGGGTTCTCCACGACGATGTAGTTGTAGCTGTACGCCTTCGAGAACGGCACGTCCACGAAAATCGGGTCGTTCGGCTTGAGGTACGTCATCGACCCAAGCTCGCACGAATCTGATTTAAGCGATGAGAAGTAGCTGTCCTTGTGCTGCTGGTCTTGCCAGTCCACCACGTTGCGGTATTCGGCGTCCCAGGGCACGCGGCAAAGCGTGGCCTTCGAGTCGGTGGGCCACGAATAAGGGGTGAACCCCGAGTCCTCGATGAGGTGCTCGGGGTTCTCGCCGCGAAGTCTTTTCAGCAGGTTTCCCATTTACTCTTCCTCGGTTGCCGCCTTGACGGCCTTCGCGCGGGAAACCGCCTTGGCCTTGGTCGGTGTCGATGCGGAATCGTCCATTGCCCGAGCGCCGCCATCGTACGATGCGGCAGCGGCGTTGTTTGCCGCCGTGAGCTTGACGGACGCGAGCTTGGTCGCGTCGATGGTGGAAACCCAGGTTACCGTGAGGTTGTTGAACGCGGCCGTGTCGGACACGTGCAGCACGCCCATGCGGTCTACGTAGGTTCCCGTGTCGGGGTACACGACGTTCGCGGGGAGCTTGGTAGGAGCGGTCGCGTCCTCGGTCGTGATGATAGCGTAGGCGTTGGAGTCGGAGCTGCCGTCGGAATAGGAGACCTTCACCTTGAACGCGACGTCCGCGCCTGGTGCGAGCACCTTGTTGCCCTCCACCGTCGGGTCGAGAGCCGCCGTGATTCCCGTCACCGTTCGCGCCTGGCCGATGACCGCCGTGGTGGCGTCGGTCGAGAAGCGGATGCACGTGCGCTGGCGGGATGCGGAGTACACGCCCCAGTGGTGCAGGTAGTACGTCCACTCGTCCGCAGACGGGTTGTACATGTTCGTGGTCTTCAGCTTGGTGTCCATGCACTTGTACCACTCGGAATCGAGGAACATGCACTGCGTGCCGGGCATCTCGAAGTCATCGACCACGATGGTTCGGTCGGCCAGGAAGTCTGCCTTGTCCATGTGGTACGCCGCCGCGAGCACGTTCACGTCGAGCTTCGCGAAGAACTTCGGCGTGCCGAGCAGGATGAGCTCCTCGGGCGCTACCTGCATGCCGAGCGCGTTGTACTTGGTTCGGTAGAAGCCCTTGGTGTCGAGGTACACCTCTCGGAGCAGCTCGGTGATCTTCTTGCCGTCTGCCTCGGGGTCTGTGGACGTGCCCAGGTTCGGCACCTGGTAGTTGAAGAAGCCGTCCGCTTCCTGGTACTTCTTGAGCAGTCCGCGCATGATGATGTACTCGTCCCACTCGTCGGACTTCTGCGGGAGCGAGAGCAGGTTGTTAACGAACGCTGCGAGCTGCCCGTCGTTCAGGAACGCCTCCTCGAGCAGGTCGTTGTTGACGCGCATCTTGTACTTGTCGCGTCGGTTGATCTGGTGGTAGTTCACCTCCACGTCCGCCTTCTCACCGCCGAACACGTTGGTGTCGTTCGGGTCGTAGGCCTCCGCGTGCAGCAGGTTCGCGCCGATTTCCTGAATCATGCCGCCGTAGTTCATCGCTCCCGACTTGAGCGGCTTCAGACGGTTCGTGAAGCTGTTCTGGTTGAACAGCGTCAGGCCGATTCGGTTGATGAGCACGTCCATGAACTCGTTCCACATAGGCTGGTACGCCTGCAGCGTGGCGAAGGTCTTGGACAGGTTGGCTTGCGTTACCACGGGGATTCGCGACTGGTATTCGAGGCTCGCGTTGGCGCGCACCTTGTTGATGATTGCGGCGTTGTCCGCCTGCAGGATTGCATCTCCCATTTATTCCTTCTTTCCGAACAGGGTCTTCACGTCCCTGTCCTCGTCGGTGATCTCATCGTTAGGCTTCTCCTCCGCCGCTTCCTGGGCGGTCGCCGCGATGATAAGCTCGTAGTTCCTTGCAGCGAGGTTCGTCGCCTTCTCCTCCGCTGCAGCCAGAGCAGTCTCTAGCTCGCTGATGCGGGCGTTGGCTCCCTCGGAAATCTGCCCGACGCCCTGGCCGTACGACACCAGCGTCTCGCGGAAACCGGGGATGCCCTCGATGTCGTGGATGTTGTCGTACTGCTTGAGAACCTCGTCGAAATCCATTTTGCCTCCTAAACTAAATCGACCTGAAACGGTTCAGTCGCGAGACTTCCCGTTTCAGGTCTTTTGTTGCTCGGAAGTCACCCGCAGTCTGCTCAAAGTCCCCAGCCTGAAACCGCGCCTCGGTGGCCGCAAGGCCCGCTGTCCCGAATTACGCTACTGGCAGAGAAACGGGACTTCTCCAGCGCTTACATTGTGGCATAATTTCGTGGGAAATGAAAGGAGCAGAACATGGAGCGCATAATTTTAGAGGGCGGTTTCGGTAACAATGCCTGGGCGGTTACCATGAAGGCGGATGCGGACAGGCGCGGAGCCGAGTGCGACGTGGAGGTATCCGTTTACAAGTGCGGCGATGGGCACCTCGTATCTACGTGGCGAAGCACCGTGCGCAGAAGAAAAGACGCAGGCCGCGTATACTGCGCGTGCCTGCGTCTTATAGCCCGTAGAGGTATTTGGTTGCATGACGGGCAGCCCGCCGAGCTTGAGGCCGCCGTTCGCCGAGTGCTTGACTCGAAGCTAGCCCTTGGCTAGCAGCTCGTCCAGCTTGTCGGATATGTAGTCCATCCGCGCCTTCAAGTCCTCGATTGCGGCTCCGTTGTCGGTAACCGCCTTGCCAATCCACTTGATGTGGTCATGGTCGTTAAGCTCGATGCCGCGACCCGTCGGGTCGTATGTTCCGACCTGCTGTTCGTAGATAACAGCCAGAAGCCTGTCCTGATGTTCCGTCAGCATGTTTCCTCCTTCTGGTTCACTTGGTTCCTCTGGTTCTGCGGGCGTTTGACTCGGCACGCAGTATTTCTGCCACGTGTCGTAATCCCCGTAGAACAAGTCCAAATCAAGGTACCCGTCGTAGCCGTCGAGCACTCCCTGGCTGGTGAACTGCCAGAGCGCGCTCGACGGGATATCCTGTTTCATCCCGCTCGTGTCGTAGCCGTACACGGTGTCGTAGCCGCGCCAGTAGTTCGCGCTCCAAAGAGACAAATCCTCCTCTTCGGCCAAAGACTCCAAATCCTGGTCTCGGATGACCGAGCTTGACGCGTACACTACGGGGTTGACGCCCGTTCGGTACTTGATGCGCTGCGCGAACGTGCGAAGCCATTCGCGCCCGTTGTCGATAGCCCGCCCCTCGTAGTCGATGACCAGCATGACGCGACCCACGTAATCGGCCACTGTGTCGCAGAAGAAGTCCGCCTCCTCCTCGGCGGCGCGACCGAACGTGAAATGGTAAAGCCCTGCGCACCCCGTATTGCCGAGCGCATCGTCCACTTGCTGCTCCATGTACGGGTTCTTGTAGTTCCACGCATAGTCGGGCGGATTCCCCGTCGCCTTCACGATAGCGAAATCGTAATCTACCAGCGAGCAGATGTCCGCAGGCTGGTTCGAGCTCACGTCAATTCCCCGAATGCTTGCCATTGGTTTTGCCTTCCTTCTTGAAAATAGAGAAAACGGGGCTGTTTGCCAGATCGGGGTTCATCGCCCCGATGTTCTCAATGATGCTTGCAATCTCCATAAGGACGATGTAGGCGCACGTCACCGCTAGAATCGGCGTGTCGAACCCAAGTTCCAGGTGCTCGCATGCGCCGTCGATTGCGCCTGCCAGCACGATAACGAGAATCTCCGCGAACTTGTGGTAGAGCCCCTCGCGCATGACGGTCGATGAGACCTGCTTCAAATAAGCGGCCTTGGCAATACCCGCCGCGAAATCGAACATGATGAAGAGAAGCGCCGCGATGACCGCATACCAGTCCAAACCTTGAAAAACTGCCATTGAATCACCTCCCTTCCCTATCCGTGTATTGTAAACGGCCTGGGCACCAGCACGCAACCGCCCGGCACGTTCTGCGGAACGAGCTTCCAGTTATCCTTGTTCGCGTAGTCGGGGTTGTCGCTGCCGAGCGTGGTGAAGCCCACTCTGAAGTCCTCGAACCGCATTACCTTCTTGAGGCTGTTCGGCATTCCCGCGCATATGTACTCGCAAAGCCCGTCGGAGTACGTGGCGTAAGTCTTCGCGCGCAGGAAGATGCCCTTCTCGAACGTCTGCTCCAACGCCCATGCTCCCAGCTCGTAATCATCGACGTGCACATCGTCTGGGATGTCCGTTCCCAGCGCCTTGATTGAATCGGTGTCGCTGTAAAGGTACCTGTCGCCGAACTCGCAGGCGGTGCGTATCGTCTTGTCCCTCGCCCACGCGGTGATGAACACCGCGCTTGGGATGTACACCGGCTCGCGCTCTCCCTTGTCGCCTGGGAGCAGATGGAGCACCTTGTCTGCATCGAGAACGGGAACCTTGCCCTGCACCTCCACCTTCTGCCCGAACTTTCCGTACAGGTTGTTGAGGCACAGCTTGGCGTTCTGCCTCCTCGCGCGGTTGCCCTCCTTGCCAGCCGCGATCTTCTCTGCCGTCCAGTAATCGACGTAATCGTTGTACATGCCCTCGGCACCGTGGAACAGGTAGTGCGCTCCCCAGGCGTACACGGTTACCTCGTACATGTCGCATATAAGCTTCCAGTCTACCGACGACACCCATAGGTCGATTGGCTCGATCGTCTCGCGTATGTACTCGCGGTCGCGATAGAACATGTTGTTCTTCATCTGTATGCACGGCAGCTTGCCAGGCTTGAGCGCTGCGTCGAACTGCACCTCTGCGACCCAAAGCGGGTAGTCCTTGCTCTCCTTCGGCTTGCCGCGCCCTCTCTTCGGCATGCCCCATGGTAGCAGCGCCGTTCGCATGACCCACGGGTAAAGGGAGTTGACGTCGAGCGCTATCCCCTTCCCCACGACCTGGCCCTGGTGCAGCGGGTTGCAGTACACGTAGCCGCCTCGGTACGCCTGGCGAATCTCGCCGTCGAGTATCGGGTTGAGGTGTGGGAACCACTTGTTCCACAAATCCTTGCCTATGATGTCCTTGTAGGTCTCGAGGCAGTCGGCACCAGTCGTGAGCTTTTTTCCGACTTCGAGGCGCTTGTTCATCGCCCTTGCGAGTATCAGCACGTCGCGGGATAGGTAGTCCATCTCATCGTCCGTCAGCTCGTGCCCTACCTCTCGATATGCCTCGTAGTCCAGGTCTCCCTTCGACATGGGCAGGTCGTACGCCTGGGCGACGCTCGCAAGGCTCATCGGAATCTTCTTGAAGCTGTCCGCCAGAACCAGCTTGCCGCCCTCGTTGCCTATCTCGAGCGAGTATATCTTGCCCATGTTGTCGATGACGGTGGAGAACTGGCCTTCCACTGGCTTCTTCTCCACCCATTCGCATCCCGAGTTGAGCAGATGCCACATGACGAAGCGCGAGTCGAAGCCCAGGTTGTGGAACCAGTAGCGGCCTGGGTTCTCCTTTACGTGCGCGAGCCACGACTCGATGTCGGTACCGCTAACGAACGTCGGTTCCGGCTCCGCGCACACGTTGGCGCGCCCCCAGGCCCAAACGCGGCAGTCCTCGGCCTGCGTCGTGGTCTCGAAGTCGCTCGCGTACTCTATCATTTCCCGTGTCTTATCTGGCGCGCGATCTCGTAGGAAAGCTCATGCAGCATGCGCTCGCTGTCTGCCGATTCCGCCTTTCCCTCCTTGTAGTCGAATATCGACGCTCTGAACCCTAAGCGCGAGCCGGATATGGACGCCCTGCTCATCGTCTCGATGATCTCGGGGTCAAGCCCATTGCTTCCGAGCTTCCCGCCCGCCTTCGCGAAGCCCTTCTCGCCGCGCCATTCCTTGTTGTAAGTGATGTTAGATATTCCAGACTGCCCGGGCCTTATGCGCCTCGCCCGCAGAATCTCCGCCATCATCTGCGCGGCCGCCTCGTCCGTCTGGTCTCGCTGCTCCTCGAACAAAGCCTGCTTTCCCGCGATATAGCCCTTCGGCGATGAGAAGAACGATCCCCATGCATCGAAGTCGGTGTAGTAGTGCAGGTAGTCGAGCTGCGCGTAGGTGAGCGCGCGTATCGCCTCGGCAAGCTCGGGGTAACCCGAGAACATGGCCTTCTCGATGAGCGCCTCGCGGTATTGCGGGTAGCGCTTCCTGGCTACCTTTATTCGCTCCTTGGCCTCCTTCGCCTTTTTCGTCTGCTCCTCTACCGACTTGACGGAAGGGAAGGACTCGCGCATCCATATCGGCACGAGGTCTTGGAACTTGTTACGCTCGCCTGGCTTCCACTGCTTGAACACGGGGTCGTAGTAGCTCTGCGCTTTGGCCAGGTAGTCGATGTCAAGCTTGTTCCAGTCCACTGGCATGCCGCGCATGGCCTCTACCGACTTCTTGAGCGGCTTGTACGGCTTGCCGAGATTCTCCGCCCGCTCGCGCCTGGCTATCTCCTTGTTAACTGTATCCTTAATCTTTGAGATGTCGCGCACCGCCGCCGACTTAACCGCCTCCTCGATTCCAGCCCTGCGGAGGATGCGCGCGGCGTTGAGCTCTAGCTCCGCCTGCCTGTACGCCTTGAGCTTTGTCTCGGGAATCGCTATCCCGTTGCCAGGCTGCACGATAACCTTGTTCGCGCGGCCGTTGAACAGTTCGAGCTTCCTAAGATAGGCCTTCTTCTGCGAGCCGTTCATGTGCTTCAGCTCTGCCTGGGAGACGCGAGGGTCGAACTCCTCGCTGTTGATTGCGCCTTTTTGCCGGATGCGGTATAGTTTGTTTCGGGCATTCTTCTGAGCGCGGGATATCTTCTTATCGAGTTCCGTTCTCTTCCTCGCCATGATGCCTGCTCCTTTTTCCAGCCCGCGCAAGCGGGCTTTGTTTATGCTGTGATACGAAGGGCGCGCCCTAGGGCGCGCCCTTCGAGGTAGCGCGGCCTAAGCGCACGCTCCCAGGATATCACGCAAGTTAGCGCTACTCCACGTCGAGGAACTTGTAACGGCGACCCTTGCTGGTGTTGGTCTCCTTGCACACGACGGTGAGCGGCTCGCCCCACTCGGTAGGCTCTCCGAAGTTGGCTAGGATGCGCATAGCCGACTTGAGAACTCCCGTGGAGGTGGAGCTGTAGGTTGTTCCGTTCTCGTCGGTGAGGAAAACGCCGAGCGTGGTGAGCGGGTTTCCGTCCTCGTCGCTGATTTCGGACGGCGCGAACGTGATGTTCACGACCGCAAGCGGCGTCTCCATGTAATCGCGGAGAAGCACGCTCGCGTTGGTCGCGCTGTAGAGCGCCTTCTTTCCTGCCATGGTGGAGATGTCGAGCGTGGTGTAGAAGCCCTGCTCGTTCACTTCCTGCACGATCTTCTGCGCGAATCCGTTTCCGTTGGCAAGCTGGGCTGCAGCCTGCTGGGTAGCGAGTGCCTTTTCCTCTTCATAGAACTCTGCGGTCATTGTTTGCTCCTTCTCTTAGTCTACTTTGGTTGCGTTTGCGATGAAAGCTTCCTCTTCCATCTCGTAAGTTTCCTGCACGGTTCGGTAGTTCGTGATCGTGGCAAGCTGGTTCTTGTACAGACGGCGTGCCACCTTGGCGAGCCTCGCAGGGCTGATTTTGCCGTAATAGGACGCCTCGCCGAGCATCTCCCCATCAGGCGTTACCACATCGCAAATAGTGGTAGTCATTTTACGGCGAATCATTTAATCACCTCCTTTCAAACGTCACTTTGCATTATAACTTAACTCTGACCAAAACCTGGTCATAGAAAGAGGAAACCGAGATAATTTTCTTTTCAAGCTGCTTTGAAACCTCCGCATTATCCTCGGTTGCAAAGTTGCTATCAACTGTCCAAGTAAGACCCTCGTCTAAATCGCAAGCAGGGGAATCAGTTTCTTCAGCTTCACCTAAAGACCTCGCAATCAACTCACCTAGACTAGATTTAGTAACATCAAACGTTCTAAGCATACGTCCAATCTCCTTGCCTTTATCCCAGTCATCCATCTCTTTATTTGCCTGAAGTTCCTTGATAGCTTCAATGAAATCTTCCATGGCCGCCAACTGACCGCAAATAACAACCCATTCCTTTAAGCATACCTCTACAGTCTTCATCGATAAGCCTTCCCTTTCATATATCCCTTCTGATAGCCAGCCACGAAGGCATGCAGCTCTGAAGTATCGAACAAACTGTTGCCGTCGGCTATCAGAACGTACACGCCGCTGTTGCCGATTTGCTTTCGGAAAACGTCCACGTGCGGGCAGTTCTCCTCGATGTAGCGAACGTATTCCGCTGAACTATCCTTGTCGAACGTTGGCATGCTATCCCCTCCATCTTGGGTACTCGTAGCGACGATCGTAATCTTGATATTTTGGTCTGCTTATCTCCTCTGCCTTATCGGCTCCTTTGCGATAGCCTGCCGAGAAGCCCCTGCAATAGCCGTCGTCGTAGCCGTTTTGATACCCGACCTCGTATTGGGTGTTATTTTGATTCATGTGCTCTCGCCACCTCAAGAGCTCCATTGACAGCTTCTTTGATTTCCATCTTTCCTGCTCCTTCCAGATCGCGCACCCCAAGCCCCAGCGCCCGGGT